>ERZ1026956.298-NODE-298-length-31821-cov-20.050368_pt1 | contig 31821 bp, 28 predicted proteins | sample MGYA00519301_ERZ1026956 | MGnify/ENA primary metagenome ERZ1026956 (study PRJEB26926, sample SAMN06164521) | human gut metagenome | biome: ENVO:00009003; feature: ENVO:2100002; material: ENVO:00002003 | host: Homo sapiens | place: USA | collected 2012 ...
TCGGAGATGTGTATAAGAGACAGGTCTCTTATTATCTCTATTTTTTATCACTAAAGGATATTCACAAGAGATAATAGAGCATCGCGGGGATACAATGATAGTTATATCTCCTGAAAATCTGAAAACAATTAATAGCATAATAGTAGATCTTGAGTCTTCCGAAAAAATTATAAAACTTCAAGGAGATATAATAAAAGAGGATTCGATTAAGGCAGCGAATCTAGACTCAATTATATCTTACCAGTCTATGATGATGAGGAAAAAAGATGATTATTATGTTAACTCTATACAAGCTTTAGAAAATAGCTTAAAGAAAGAAAAAAGAAAACGTAAATTATGGGCAGGTGCTTTAGGTTGTGTAGCAGTAATCCTAGGTGCTCTTGCCATAAGTAATTAAAAAGTCATGGTAGAAGTAGTTATTAATTATGATCAGTCTACACAAGAATATAAGATCTACGAACCTACGACAGATACTCTTTTGATATCTAGTAACCTGACTGAAGCGTTCGTTAATCTTTCTGTATTCTTAACATCAGCTGGATTAATTCAGGGCGACATATTGAATTATCCAGAAATATCTTATCACTTCGACAGTCATACAGTAAAGTCGATGATAGAGAGTAATGTAAATCTCCTTAAACGTCTACAAACAGCTCCTTCAGGATTTATGATTAGTAGTCAGAAGTTTGGCGGCTCTACTACATCTCCTATCAAACCTAAGAAACAAGAAAGTGGGTTTGATAGTAATGGTTTTAATAAATCTTATCAAGCAGATAGACGTTTTAGTGGGAAAAAGTCTTCTAGTTTTTCAGGGAAGTCAGGATTTAAGACATCTAATAAAAAATTTGGAGGACAATAAATAAATTTTAAAGTTATTAATAAAACTAAGAAAAAATGGGATACCAATTACAAGTTAAAACATCATTTGTATCTCCGGTAACATTAAAAATATTTACAGAGAATGGATATTTACCTATTTTTATAATAAGAAATATTAGTAATTCAGAATTAATTGGTAAGTATAATGGAACGGCAGTACATTTTAGAAATTTAGCTCCAAGTACAGAATTATTTAGAGCAAAGAGAGACGGGCTTATTGATTTTACAGAATTTTCTAAGAGATATATTATTGAGATGTCGAATGTAAATTTTGTAGAGGTTATTGATAAACTTAATTACTTGGCTGAACTTAGTAATGCAAGAGGAGTTATATTAATGGGTTATGGTTCTGATGATAAAATATGTCACAGATCTATCTTATCTAACCTAATTAACAGTATGGGAATATTAAACAGTCATATAACAGAAATAATACTATGAGAAGTAATCCTAGAGAAATTGAAATCCAGGAAGACATAGTAGCTAAATTAGATAGACTTGACATACATCCTTACTCAATAATATGTTCTTTTGCGATAGGAGAAGGAATTATATCAATTACATTTTACCTGAAACAAGATTTATCCGAGTTTCTTGATCTTTTAAGTTATAGAAGTCAATGTGATAAAACGGGATATTTAGTGATGGAAGATAATAATACAATAATTCTTTCAGGGTTGGCTTTAATTAATTTATATACACTATTATGAAAGATGCCTGGTTTAAAGAAGTATTTACCGAGTTTTACAAATTATCTTATATACGAGAAGGCAAATCTAAGAGAATCGTTCTAAAAGGACTTAGTGATCATAAGGTTTTAGATTATGTTATCCTAAGAATTACACCTACAGAAGATGTTATTTATTATCTCTATAATGGTTCTTCGATTCATATTCCAGAAAAGTGGATTGATCTATTTTCAAGTTTTAATACTCATTCAGGGTTTAGAGTCTTGGAGTGTTATGATAGTGATGTAGATGGATCTTTAAGTCATTTTGGATATCTTATGACAAGGTTAATTTGTCACTTAGATAAAAGTCTATCTAAAATTGAAGGAGAGGAGCTTTTGAATGTTCTTGGAGAGATAAGTGTAATTGGTACGAAAGAATTTAGAGAATGGTGCCTTGAAGAATTTGGATTAGAACTTGATCCCTTCGAATATCGTTCTTTGGATGAAAATTTAGATATTTAAAATTGATGAGATGAAACAGTTTGATATTTATACTGACGGATCTCACCTAGACAAACAAAATAATGGAAGACTTGGTATCGGAGGAGTTCTTATTGACCCTACCGGACCTGGAATGGGAACTATGCTTAATAAATTCTCAATTGAATTAACTCCTGAATATATGAATTTATCTTTTGGAGCTCAGAAGTGTAGCAATCCTAGTGCGGAGTTAGTAGCAGTTTTACATGCTTTATATGAATTTCGTGGTTCTTGGGGTCCGAATGATATTGTAGTAGTCCATGCAGATTATCTTGGTGTTCGAGAATGGATGACTGGTAATTGGAAAGTAAAAGAACCATACATTGCTCGAATTAAAGGTGATATTGATAAAGAAATAATTAAACAGGGTTTACAAAGAAGAATTGAGTATAAGTGGGTAAAGGGACATCAGAAAAATAATGGTGTTGATGCCGATATATACTGGAATAACTATGTAGATTCTCTAGCTAAAGGCAAAGGATAAAATGTTGAATAGTTGTAGAAACTCAAGAATTGTAGGTCCTTCTGGAATTTGGGAATATGAACAGTTGATCGGTGCTAAGGTAAAAGTTAGTTCATTACCTGTTAGTAATTTCTTTGGTTGTTTCTCAGGTGGAGGAAGTAATGATCTATTAACTATTAAAGATATTTATTTTAGAATATCTCTTGATGGAAAAACTATAACAGTGATCGAATTAACCGAGTATCCAGGGAAAATATTTACTTGGAAAGATTTGGAAATTATCGAGCTTAATGTTATTAGTAAGTTTAAAGCTGTATGTGGAACTTTCTTATCTAATCAATCAATTTGTGGATATGGAGTTGATACTGAAGCTTCTTGGATAAAAGATATGTCAAATGGAATAGCTTTTATCGATGAAAAGGGAAATATAATAACTAATCGTATAGTGAGAATCGTTGGAGCAAATGTAGAGGATATTAATACCGATACAAATGAAATTACAGATATAGATGTAAACTTCAATGGTGATATACTAGATAAAAGATAATAAAAATGGCACAATCACAGTTAACAAGATTTGAATGTATTTATGCCAATCGAGATGAAGCACTTAAGGCTCTCTCATGTGCATCTAGACAATATGCTGAATTAGTTGCTGTAAGATATTATAATGAAGTTGAAGATGTTTGTATTCTTTTAGTAATTTTTAAGAGTGCAGACTTAGGTGATTTTGACATTGTTTCAGATACTATGGAATTAAGTCAAGGTCCTAGAATATTTACAGCAAAAAAACAGTCAGAGGAACAATCAGATCAGGAGTGTATCTTGATTGCGTTGTTTGGTGAAAAACCTAAGAATGGAGATGTAGTAATCCTGACTTCTTATGACGGTACTACTTCCATTACTTATACAATGATCGGAGGACAGTGGATAAAAACTGGTGGAACTACTGCAGATGGACTTGGAATTATATTTGAAGATTCTAATACCATCGATTTTACAATGAGTCCTGGTCCTACTGAATCTAAGAAAACATTAACCGCTGATGTAAAATTGGATAATAATAATTTGATTTATGATGAGAAGGTTGATGGAATTCGTATTAATAAAATCTATGGAGGAACATTCTAAATGAAAAAAGTAAGAAGCCCGAAAGATATAAAAGTGATCTCCGGACGTTCTGCTAGAAATACAGCTCCTTTTGTTGGAAGACTTGGTAAACCTCTTAATCCAGGGGCTCTAAAATTTAAGCAGAGTAATATTCCAGGAGGAGATATATTTAATGATTATCTCTTAGATTTAATGAAATTAAAATAAGAAAAATATTATGGACTTGCTTGATAGAACTGATGTTAGTAATAAAAATCCTGGGGATTCATTAACTAGTGCTGATATCAATAGTATAAATAATACTGTTAATGCTGCAGTTAGTTATATAAATGAAAACTTAAAAGATTTTTGTAATGCTAATGCTGAAATAAATAATTATGAAAGAAAATTAACTCTTTCGGGAGCAATTAGATTAGTACCTGAAGCAAGACGACGTAGCGGATTGAAAATTAGATTTCTTGGTAGTGAAGGTGCATATTCAGAATATATTTATAAAGGACCAGATGCTGATGAATCTAATTGGGCTAATGAAGATAATTGGAAATCTCCTTACAACATTATTGACGGAGGAGAGTGGTAAGTTTAAATAATAACATAAATTATGAAAAATAGTTATATAAAAACTACATGGATTGATAATAAAACTCCTGTTAATGCGGCTAATTTAAATAAGATCGAGAGTGCTTTATCAGATCTTTATACTAACGCTCTTAGTTCTTCTGAGATTTTAGAAGGAGATGGTATTAGAATTACTAATACTAGTTGTCAGTCAGATTGTTACGGTAATACTACAAAAGGTATTCAATTTTCTGTATCAGATCGTGTAATGCAGTCTGATTCTTGTAAAGGTGTTGATATTGTAACAAATACCTTGGATATCCTTCAATTTGAAAAGGATAGATTATACCTATTCTTAGATCCAGAGAGAAAAACTTTGGTTAAGATGGTAATAAACGGAGTTACTATTTTTGAAGTGAAATAATAATGAGATGGAACGATAAAAACGGATACATCACATATAAACAAGCTCTTCAAAATATTAAATCATGTCTAGGGATAGCTAAGATAGATTATTCCATGAGATGTGAATTAGCTCCGTATATCACATATATCTTAAAATATATATCAGATAGATTAACTTTACTTCCAGAAGGATCAGATGTCAAAACTTATATTCAAGAGTTTTTTGATATTCGAGATCATGGTGAAGCTAAGATTGTATTTTATGCTGTAGATGAACTTAGATGTGAACTTGGAATTGATAATGGTGAAATATACGTTGAAGGTTCTGAGATTCCATACAATGAGGATAGATTTATTTATGCATGGAGTAATGTTTTGACTGCTATGTTAGTTAGAATTTTATTCCAGTATCAAAATCTTCTAGCTCAACCCGAATCTAATGACTGCCCTTGTAATAATGAATGTGGAAGAGGACAGACTACAGCGGATTACGAATCTTGGAGTTCTGGTGTTTATCCAGAAGATGAAAGTTATTCTTACTATAATTATAAAGAAGTAAACAATACGGAATGGAGAACTAATAATGATGTTCCGGAGTGTACAAAATGTCTAAGACAATGAGTGATATAATTGTAAAAAATCAACTTCCTGAACCAACCGTAATTATTCTTAAAAATTCGGTAGAACAGGGAAAGATGCCTACTCCAGAACAGCTTGAAGTAGGTGAATTAGGTTTAGGTCTTCATGCCGGAGAGGAAAGTATATGGGTCAAAAATTCTGATGGTGTAGTTGTAGATCTTAGAGTTCCTAGAGTTGATAATTTTTGGGGTGATTTTCTCCTTGAATATGAAACTCTTGAGGAATTTAATGCAGATCTAGAAGCCGGAAAAATTAGTGATACTTCGATAGCTTTCATCAAAGGATCTAGACAGGCTTGGACTAAAGGAACTTTCTTCGCATTATCGGAGGAAGAAATAAATAAACTGATCGATAGTAAAGTATTGTTATTCCCAAGTATGACTTCTGAGTTAACATCAGAAAGTACATCTGAAGAAATAGCAGAAATTTTTGGTGGAGCAGAGAATTTTGTTAAGCTTACTGAAAAGATTAAAGATCAGATTTCAATTGCGTCTTTAAGAGTAGATTCTGGGAAAGCGATAGTTCCTGTATCTATTCAATCTAGTATTATAGAGTGTGAAACTCAGTGTAAAAATGTATTAGTTCTAGAGTGGATTTATTCAGGGAAATATTATTCAGAAAAGATTATCCTGAATAGTTTTACATCTGAATTCTCAGTTGAAAGAGAATTTACAGAATCTACTTTTATTGAGGTAGTAGAAAAAATAGATGAGCTTTTTAATACAAACTTAGAACTTGTAGAACCTAAGATTAATGGAACTTGGGATTTCTATAATAATGCATTCGAACCTATAACAATTACTCCAAGTCCAAATAAATATAATCCTGTAATTGAAAATGGATATAAGGCTGTTTTCAAAGGAGTTTATACATGGACAAGTGAAGATGGAAAGAAAGATCCTACTGGAGTTGTTAAGGGTTCATTCTGGGATACTCTTACAGGTACTGATGTTAGTTCTGATATAGTAACTAGTCCTTATTATACAGAAGATGCTACTATTTCTATTAAACTTGAAGCTCCTAAGACTGGTTTTATGGTTAGAGGAGAAGATGTTGTTAGAAGTACTGGCGTTTATGATTATACAGAAGATACTAGATCAGTAACATTCGCACATAGATTATTCTATGGTGTATCTACTAAGGGAAAAGACTTAGTAGAGTATGATATTAAATCTCTGAAAACATCTGAATTAATTACTGAACATCCTAAAAAGACTCTAGAACATTTTTCTACAGAAATGGATGAATATGCTATTTTTGCTTATCCTAAAGTTCTTGGTGAGTTAGATAGTATTTATCAGGATGGAATTCGTGTAATTAAGGCATTTAACAAAGTAGAATTAGAAATCACTAATGGTGCTGGTGTAGTAATAGATTATATAGTTTATGTTACTAATAATCCAGGTGCTTTTACTGATGTTGAGTTAGAATTTAAATAAATAGTACAATGGCGTTAAATTTTGCAGATAGATTAGTGTCCAACAATCCTAGTGCATATGGAATTGTTAGAGCTATAGAAGTTAGTGGACACAAAACAGTATCTTCTCTTTCAGCATTGTATAAAATTCCCGACTGTATTCTTTCTGATACAGGGGATAATTCTGGTAATGATTCTCTTGGACAATTGTGGTATGTAATTGATGCCAAAGAAGTTTATCAGCTTGTTAATTGGGAAAAAAGAAATGAAGCTGGAGGATGGAAACCATACTTATCTGGAGTAATTACAGATGAAGCACTGGAAGAGATATTAAATACTAAGCAAGATAAATTGATAGCCGGAGAAGGGATTAGTATCAGTGAGGATAATGTAATTTCTTGCACTATAGATACATCACTTTTCAGAATGGTGGATGAGCTACCTTCTTTGGAGGAAGCAGAGACAAATAAAATTTATCTTCTTAGAAAAGAAAATAATATCGGAGAACTTCAGAGTTATACTGAATATATAGTAACTATTAAGGTTGACGAAGAAGGGAAAGAAATAAAAGAATGGGAAAAGATCGGTGAATATGATTTATCTATTGAACTTGCTCCCTATCTTAAAATAGAAGATGCAGAAAAGACTTACGTAAAGAAGGAAAACATCGTAGATTCATTCGAAGGTGGTGATCCTAAAGAGCAAGTTTTATCTGCTGAAAAAGGAAAAGAACTTAAAGAACTCGTAGATTCATTAGAGGAAAGAAAAGTAGATAGTGTAACAACTACTGAGGGAAAAGGAATCATAGTAGAAGGTACTCATAACGATCCTACTATTGGTGTTCTTCGTGATCCTGAGTCTGAAGGATTTTTTACAATCGAAGAAACAGGTCTTAAACTTAGTGGTGTTCAGGATGCTATTGATGAAGCAGTTGGTGAATTAACTGATAGAGTAGAACTTGAATCTGATGTAGTCTATAATATCAATGAAATATTTCCAGGTGAAGGTAAGGGAGAAAATGGAGATCAGTGGCACATCCAATATGCTGCTGCTAAATTAGATGCTTTCCTTCCAGCTGAAAAGAAAGTTCCAGGTATAAAAGTTAAGTTTATTAACTTAGACGGTAACTGGAGAACTTTCACTTTCAATGGTGGATATTTCTTGGATGGTAGAAACTGGAGTTATGATATCACTTCTAATGACTTCACTGAATTAGCTACAGAAAATCTTCCAACAGCTACTCCAGAATCAAATGGAGTAATGTCAAAAGAAGATAAAGCTAAACTTGATGGAATTAGTGAAACTATCAATAAAGATGTAGATGATAAGATTGCAGAAGTTAAAGAGACAATCGATAACTATACTGTAAATGGTTATAAAATTTCCACAAATCCATCTTTAGATAGAAATGATATCGGTCTTGGAAATGTTACTAATGACGCTCAGATAAAACGCTCTGAAATGGGTGTTCCTAAGGGTGTTGCTACTCTTGGAGAAGATGGTAAAGTTCCGGAATCACAACTTCCAGATTCAGTTCTTGGAAATGTTAAATATCAAGGAGTTTGGGATGCAGTTAATAATGTTCCTAAACTTGAACTTAACGATTTTGATTCCAATGGTCATTACTATATAGCTATTAATAAAGGCTCTCAATTTGGATATGATTTTGATCCAGGTGATTGGGTAATTAATAGTAATGGTAGATGGGTTAAAATTGATAATGTAGATTCAGTTAAGTCTGTAAATGGTCAGATCGGAATTGTTGAATTAGGTATAGAGGATATTCCTAATCTTAAGGAAACTCTAGATTCTAAAGCAACTAATGATGATTTCAATAGACACTTAACAGACTATAAGAATCCTCACAAGGTTACTAAAGATCAAGTAGGTCTGGGTAATGTAGATAATACAGCAGATAAGGATAAACCTATTTCTAATGCTACACAGGCATTAATTGATCAAACAAGAACCGTACTAGAAAATAAAATTTCTGAATTACAAACTAATACTGAGGCAGACTTAGAAGTATTTAGATCAGAATTTGAGAATAAATTAGCCGAACTTGCTGCTAAAGAAGAAGCTGATATTGTTGCTGTTAATAATAGTCTGAAGGAAGCAAAGACAGAACTTCAGAATAATATTGATAACTTAGCATCAAAGACAGAAAATGATTTAACAGTTGCTAAGAAAGAGTTGGATAATAAGATCTCTGAATTATCAACTAAAACAGAATCTGATCTTTCTACTCTTAGAGCTGACTTAGAATCTAGTATTTCTGTAACTAAAACAGAGCTTGAGAAGAGTATATCTGAATTGGCATCTAAAACAGAAAATGATCTTAATACTGCTAAATCAGAACTTGAAAAAGCTATATCAGACCTAACTGCTAAAGAAGAAGCTGATATTGTTGCTGTTAATAATGCTCTTTCTGAAGCTAAGAAAGAATTAGAAAACAGTATCTCTAGTTTAGCATCTAAGACAGAAAATGATCTTAGTTTAGCAACAAAAGATTTGAATAATAAGATCTCTGAATTAGCTACTAAAACAGAATCCGATCTTTCTACTCTTAGAGCTGACTTAGAATCTAGTATTTCCGTAACTAAGACTGATCTAGAATCTAAGATCACTGAATTAGCAACTAAGACTGATGCTAAATTCCAAGCAACTGATTCTAAGATTGAAGCAACTAAGACAGAGCTTCGAACTAATATTGATAACCTATCTCATCGTCATGATGATGATATGAAAGATATTAGAAGAGAAATCGAAGAGGCTACTGCTGGTTCTAATGAAGCACTTAATACACACATCCAAGATAAGAGTAATCCTCATCAAGTAACTAAAGAACAGGTAGGTCTTGGTAATGTTACAGATGATGCACAGGTTAAGCGTTCCGAAATGGGTATGCCAGAAGGAGTTGCTACACTTGATGCAACCGGAAAAGTGCCTTCATCTCAATTACCTAGTTTCGTAGATGATGTAATCGAAGTAGATTCATTTGACTTACTTCCTGAAACTGGTGAAACTGGTAAGATCTATGTAACTAAGGATACTAACTTGACTTATAGATGGTCAGGCTCTCAGTATGTAGAAATTTCTGAATCACTTGCACTTGGAGAAACGTCTAGTACAGCTTACCCAGGAGACAAAGGTAAAGCTACTACAGACAAGGTTAATGCTCATACTTCAGACTACAATAATCCTCATAAAGTAGATAAAGCTCAGGTAGGTCTTGGAAACGTTGATAATACAGCTGACCTCGATAAACCAGTATCTAATGCTACACAGGAATTAGTAGATAATACTAAGAAAGAGCTAGAAGAAAAGATTAATAACTCAGGAAACGACTTACAAGATAACATTGATAAGATTGACGAGAGAGTTACTAATATTGAAGATTCTATTGCTCAGCCTGGTGGTTTAGCTACTCTTGATGATGCCGGAAAAGTACCTCTAGAACAATTGCCAAGTTTAGTAGATGATGTAATTGAAGTAGACTCTTTCGAACATCTACCTGAAGCTGGAGAAGTTGGAAAAATCTATGTTACTAAGGATACTAATCTTCTTTATCGTTGGACAGGGGTTAAATATGTAGAAGTATCAGAATCTCTCCACTTAGGTGAAACGGCTGATACTGCTTATGCGGGAGATAAAGGCAAGGAGACAACTGATAAGGTTAATTCTCATATCTCAGACTTCAATAATCCGCATAAAGTTACAGCCGAACAAGTAGGCTTAGGTAATGTTGATAATACTTCTGATATCAATAAACCTGTTTCTACCGCACAACAAGAAGCTTTAGATGCAGTTAAGACCGAACTTGAGGAGAAAATTAATAACTCTGGTAGTGATCTTCAAGGTAATATTGATAAGATTGACGAGAGAGTTACTAATATCGAAAACTCAGTAGGTGCTCCTGATGGTATAGCTACACTTGATTCCGAAGGTAAATTAGAAGTTTCACAGATCCCTAACGAAGCTCTGAATGTTATCGAAGGTAAGTATATGACTGAAACTCAATTTACTGATTCTGAAGGTGTAGAGTTTATTCCAAGACATAATACTATTTATATTGATAGTATCGGTGGTTCGAATAAACTTTATCGCTGGGATGGATTCAAGTATGTAGAAGTATCAGATTCAGATAATGTTACAGAAGCTATTGACAATCACATCAAAGATTTCAATAATCCACATAAAGTAACAGCCGAACAAATTGGGCTTGGAAACGTAGATAATACAGCCGATATTGATAAGCCAATATCTACTGCTGTTCAAGAAGCTTTAGATACTGTAAACACTAAAGTAACTGAACACACTGAGAATAAAGAAAATCCTCATGGTGTTACAGCAGAACAAATTGGCTTAGGAAATGTAGATAATACGGCTGATTATGATAAACCTGTTTCTAAGGCTACTCAAGATGAAATCGATAGAATTGACGGTCGTATTGATACAATCGATAATTCAATTGGTGTTCCTAGTGGTATTGCAACTCTTGATGGCAATGGTAAATTAACAGATTCTCAAATACCAGACAAGACGATTAATGTTCTTGTAGGTAAACTTATGAGTGAAACAGAATTCAAGGACGAAGAAGGTAATACTTATGAACCTAGAACTGGAGTAATTTATATTGATACTGTTTCTGGTACTGAGAAAATATATAGATGGAATAAATATGAATATGTAGAGATTTCAAATACAGAATTACTTGAAGGTGCATTAAATTCTCACGTTCAGGATAAGAATAATCCTCATCAAGTAACCAAAGAGCAGATTGGGTTAAGTGAAGTAACAAATGATGCTCAAGTTAAGAGATCAGAAATGGGAACTCCGGAAGGTGTTGCTACTCTTAACGAAAATGGTAAAATTCCTGTGGAACAACTTCCAGGACAAGTTGATGAAGTATTTGGAATTGATCGTTTCGTATCAACAAAAACAGATATTCCTTCTTCTAGATTAGTAATTGGTTCCACTTACTATGTAGAAGATGAGAAGAAAATATATACAGCAATTTCTGAAACGGAATTAGATGAAGGTGCTACTCCTGATAAAGGTGTAATCTATTCTAATCGAGAAACTAATATAATCTATCGTTGGGATGGTGCTGAATTAGTAGAAATTGGTAACCCTATTCATCTTGGTGAAGTAGCTGGAACTGCATATCCTGGAGATAAAGGTAAGGCTACTACAGATAAAGTTAATGCTCATGTGGCTGACTTTGAAAATCCTCACCAAGTAACTAAAGAACAGATCGGTCTTGGAAATGTAGATAATACTTCTGATGCTGATAAGCCTATTTCTAGTGCAGTCCAAGAAGCTTTAGATGCTGTTAATAAAGAAGTTTCAGAACATAAAGCTGATAAGAATAATCCTCATGAGGTAACAAAAGCTCAGGTAGGTTTAGGAAATGTAGATAATACTGCAGACCTTGATAAACCAGTATCTAATGCTACACAGGAATTAGTAGATAATACTAAGAAAGAGCTTGATACTAAGATAGATAATCATACTTCAGACTTTAACAATCCTCATAAGGTAACAAAAGAACAAGTAGGACTAGGGAATGTTGATAATACAGCTGATATTAATAAGCCTGTATCTGTAGCACAACAAGCTTTAGTAGATTCTACAAAGGCAGAGTTGAAGAAAGATATTGGTGATATTGAAAAAGATGTTACTAATCACATAGCTGACAAGAATAATCCTCATGAAGTAAATAAACTTCAGGTAGGTCTTGGAAATGTTGATAATACATCAGATATCAATAAACCTGTATCTACTGCACAACAAGCTGCTTTAGATAAACTTAAGAGTGATCTTGAATCTATTATAGGTTCTACAGGAACAGATCTTAGTGCTCACTTGAAAGACTTTGATAATCCTCATAAGGTTACTAAAGATCAGGTTGGACTTGGTAAGGTGGATAACACTGCTGACCTTGAAAAACCTGTCTCTGTAGCAACTCAAGAGGCAATCAATGCTGTTCAGTCTAATCTTGATAAGACCAATATTTCATTAGAGAATCATATTGCAGATAAGAAGAATCCTCATGAAGTAACGAAGGAACAAGTAGGTCTAGGTAATGTAGATAATACATCTGACTTAGATAAACCTGTTTCTCATTATCAACAGGATGCTCTTGATGAACTTGAAAGAAGACTTCAAGGTTCTATTGATGGTTCTGGTTCTGATCTTAGTGCTCATATTTCAGATTTTAATAATCCGCATAAAGTAACTAAGGATCAGGTTGGACTTGGTAATGTAGATAATACAGCTGACAAGGATAAACCTATTTCTGATGCTACACAGAAAGCTTTGGATAGTATTAAGACAGAAACTAATACTATTATCGAAACTCATATAGCAGATAAGAATAATCCTCATGAAGTAACTAAGGAACAGATTGGATTAGGTGAAGTAACAAATGATGCTCAAGTAAAACGTTCAGAGATGGGCGTAGCTGGGGGAGTTGCTACACTTGACCAAGAAGGCAAAGTTCCTAGTTCTCAATTACCTAGCTTTGTAGACGATGTTATTGAAGTAGATTCTTACGATAACTTGCCTACTACAGGTGAAGCTGGAAAGATTTACGTAACCAAAGACACTAACCTAACCTATAGATGGTCTGGTTCTCGATATATTGAAATTTCTGCTTCCTTAGCCCTCGGAGAAACTAGCTCAACCGCATATCCAGGTGACAAGGGAAAAGAAACAACTGATAAGGTTAATACTCACGTAGCTGATCTTAATAATCCTCACCAAGTAACTAAAGAACAGGTTGGACTTGGAAATGTAGATAATACATCCGACCTTGATAAGCCTGTTTCTAATGCTACTCAAGAATTAGTAGACAACACTAAGAAAGAACTTGAGGATCTGATTACTTCTAATGAGGGAGGTCTAGATAATCATATTAAAGATTTCAATAACCCTCACCAAGTAACAGCAGAACAAGTAGGTCTAGGTAACGTTGATAATACTTCAGATAAAGATAAACCTTTGTCTGATGCAGCTAAAGAAGCTATCAACGAGGTTAAGACTCTAATTACTTCTTCTGGAACTGACTTAAGCAATCATATTAAAGATTATACAAATCCTCATAGAGTAACTGCAGAACAAGTAGGTCTCGGAAATGTAAATAATACTTCCGACCTTGACAAACCTATTTCTAATGCTACTCAGAAGGAACTTGATAAACTTGACGCTAAGATTGATAAGATTAATACAGATCAGGGAACAGATCTTAGTGCTCACTTGAGAGATTTCAGTAATCCTCATAAAGTAACTAAAGAACAAATTGGACTCGGAAATGTAGATAATACTGCAGATCTCGATAAACCAATATCTACTGCTACACAAAAAGCAATTGATGATGCCAAAGCAGCTAATAATACTGCTTTAGATAATCATGCTAATCGTACAGATAATCCTCATAAGGTAACTAAGGATCAAGTAGGTTTAGGTAACGTTGATAATACAGCCGATATTAATAAACCTGTATCTGTAGCACAGCAGAATGCTCTTGATACTTTATCTAATAGTTTAAATACAGCTATTAATAATCACGTAGGTAATACTAATAATCCTCATCAAGTAACTAAAGAACAAGTAGGTCTCGGAAAAGTAGATAATACATCTGACTTAGAAAAGCCTATTTCAGTAGCAACTCAAAACGCTATTTCTGAAGTTGTTTCTAATCTGGATAAACATATTGCAGATAAGAACAATCCTCATGAAGTAACAAAAGAGCAAATTGGACTTGGTAGAGTTGATAATACATCAGACCTCGAGAAACCTATTTCAACAGCTACTCAGGTTGCTCTTGATAAGAAGGCTGAACTTGGACCTGATGGAAAAATACCTGAAAGTCAATTACCTGAAAGAACAATGCATAGTTTGTTCTATAAGGGTACTTGGGATGCTGAAAGGAATTTACCAACACTAGCTAATGGAGATAAGGCACAAGATGGTGATTACTATTTAGTTAATAATGATGGTGAGTCCTTTGGATATAAATTCATGGTAAATGATATTATATTCAATGCCAGTGGAATTTGGTATAGAATGATGGGCTCTAATAAGAGAGATAATCCTACTGAATTTAAGATTACTAAATTCACAGCAGATAGAACTTTATTAGAGAGAGGTGAATCAACAGAAATTACTCTTGAATGGGAATATCAATTGACCCCAAGTGGACAAATTAATTTCCAATTCATAGATACTCATGATATTCCTGTTGAGGAACGTACTTATAAGATTACTGCCACTGGAGGACAAACATTCACATTGAGAGGTTCGTATCTAAGTGAAGTTGCAACAGCTACTTTAACGATTGATACAGCTGATAAGGTTTATGTAGGTGCATCAAGTAATTCTGCTCCTACTGACTCTGACTTTATAGCAATGAATTCTTTCTTCTCCTTCGGTGATAATGAATTCCCATTCACTCCTATTGATTGTTCAGGAGGTAAGTATATTTACGTAGCAATTCCAACAGAAGAGTATAGTAAGTATAGAATCTATTGTAATAATTATCCTGTTGATGATGTAACAGTATACTCTAGACGTATAACTAACATCTTTACTGGATATACTGATTATACAATTACTAAACTTGCTAATCTCTATCATGGAATACTAAATATTGAAGTTAAATTAATTGATAAAAGATAATGCCAGAAAATAATTTAAAAGGAACGGTACTCTATTCGGGTATCGTTCCCACCAATACTTCTGACGTATATCCAACACATTCAGCCATTTATGGTATGGGAGGCTTCCGTTCAGTTAAAACAATAGCTGAGCGGGATGCTATTCCTGTAGAGCGACTAGAAGTAGGAGCTAAAGTATTGGTATCTGAACAAGAAACTGGATATTACGTTGAATCAATAGTAGATGGAAAAGTAAATTGGCAACTTGATACTTATTTATTTGCTGATAAACTCTTAGCATCTCCAGTTATCTCTGGTACTTGGAGTTTTAAAAATAATGCTGGTACAGAGGTTACAAATACAGAAGTTGGTGTTAGTAACGTAAATGCTAGTTCTATTACTATCGAACGAGGATATAAAGCAAAATTTGTTGGAAGTTTTAAATGGACTAAGACAACTACAAATAAAGCCCCTACTTCATGTAGTGGTGACTTAGGGACAACTTTACCTTCTAGTGATGTTGCTTCTCCAACAACTACTATTGATAATATTGCTGCTTCCAGAGTAATTAAAGAAACCTTAAGTGCACCTAAAAAAGGATTCATGGTTTCTGGTAGTTCTGTAGTTGTTGCATCTGGAAATGATACGACATCTGCACAATTTAGTATCAATGTATGGTCTAGACAGAGATATGGTGTAACTACTTCAGCTACTCCTACACAAGATGATATTAAAGCTATGACTGGAACAAAATTAGTCAATGCTAGAACTTTATCAGTTTCTGGAGTTACTGCTGATGGAACTCAATATTACAGTTATGCTTACCCAAAAGACTTAGGAGCTCTTACATCAATTGTTCAGAATGGAGCAGCACCTGTTTTGGAAGACTTTAATAGAACTGAAGTGACTGTAACAAATGGTGCAGGTGTAAATATCGTTTATTATGTATACACCTCTAAATATAAAGGTGCATTTCAAAATGTTAAACTAGATTTTAAATAATTAAAGATTAGAATACAATGGCTCGTTACCCGGCGCAGTTACAATCTGCGAATCTTAATGAATTTGGTATTGTCTATGCCGACGAAATACAAGGCCATAAAACAGTTGCTACTCTGAATGCACTTTATGCTATCACAGATCCTATTCTTAGTAAATCCGTAGTAAATACTAATAATGATGCTATCGGACAAGAGTGGTTTGTTGTATCAGAGGATTGTTATTACAGATTAGACAACTGGGCCAATAGACATGCAGCTTCTGGATGGACTAAACTTCAAGTAGTAGATACAGAGTTTAATAGTCTTTCTACACATGGAGCTGATAAGATAAAAAATTTCACAACATCTCCTAACACAGTTACTCTCAATTATAATACGTGGAGATCTTCGACTGTTAATGAAGATGGAACCGCTGTGATAAACGCTGCTACACAATCTGCAGCGGGAGTCTTAACCGCAGCGGATAAAACTAAATTAGATGGATTAAATACAGATTCTATTAATGATATATCTGTAACATCTAATGCTAATAAAGCTACTATTACATTTGTATCTGATAATGGTAATGAAGAAGATATAAGTACTACTATAGACTTTCCTATATCTACTTCTTCCGCAGCAGGTACAATGAGCGCCAAAGATAAAACAGAATTAGATAGAATTAATACTGCTAACTTTGCTCTTGGCGCTGTAACTCCTGCTGCGTCTACTGTAGGAATAGCTGCTTCTAAAACAAATGTTACTGATGGTACTACCGCTGCGAATAATATTACGCTGCCTGCTGCTACACAATCTGCAGCGGGAGTCTTAACCGCAGCGGATAAAACTAAATTAGATGGATTAAATACAGATTCTATTAATGATATATCTGTAACATCTAATGCTAATAAAGCTACTATTACATTTGTATCTGATAATGGTAATGAAGAAGATATAAGTACTACTATAGACTTTCCTATATCTACTTCTTCCGCAGCAGGTACAATGAGCGCCAAAGATAAAACAGAATTAGATAGAATTAATACTGCTAACTTTGCTCTTGGCGCTGTAACTCCTGCTGCGTCTACTGTAGGAATAGCTGCTTCTAAAACAAATGTTACTGATGGTACTACCGCTGCGAATAATATTACGCTGCCTGCTGCTACACAATCTGCAGCGGGAGTCTTAACCGCAGCGGATAAAACTAAAGTTGACCGAATCACAGGTACTAATCATGTTATCTCTCAGCCTACTACAACAGCTACCTCAAGAGTAATTACTATAACGGGTATAAATCCTACAGATAATAAAGCAGTTTCTAGTTCTATTACTCTTCCAGAAGTATCAGAAACTCAGGCAGGCCTTGCAAGTGCATCTGATAAGAAGACTCTCAATGCTATTAAAACTCTTGGGAATTCTTCTCACTTGAAAGATGATAATTGTTGGACTAGAACAGCTTCTAATGTAGCTATAAACTTCACTTGTACTAATGTTAGTGGTAATTCTACAGATACTGACGCAAAAAATGAACATTCTGTTAATATTGGAGCTGCATCATCTACTCTTGCAGGGGTAATGACTTCAACCGATAAGACTGAACTTGACAGAATAACCACAGCGAATTTTGCTTTAGGTGCAGTTACGCCAGCAGCTTCAAGTGTAGCTATCGCAGCAACAAAAACAACTATTTCTACAGGAGTTAGTGCAGCAAACAATATAACTCTTCCCGCTGCAACTGCTAGTGTAGCTGGTGTTATGACTGCTGCAGATAAAGTAAAGCTTGATACTACCCTTCCTAACTTAATTAACTCTAATAAAACAACTATTGATAATTATACTGTAAATGGAATTAAAATTTCTACTAATCCCGTTGTAACAGGAGCAAATACTAAAGTAACTGGGTATTCAAAACCAACTACGACTGGAGCTATTGCAGCAACTGATAGTATCAATGGAGCTCTTGGAAAATTAGAGAAAAAGTTAGATGATGAAGTAACTAATAGAACTAATGCTGTTTCAAATCTAACTAATACAGTAAATAATAATAAGACTACAATAGATAACTATACTGTTGGAGGAATAAAAATTTCTGCTAATCCTAAAGTGGCAAATGGAACAAATACTACAGTATCTACTGCTAATAGTACGATTACTTGGTCTCTAAACTCTACTATATCACTTACTAGAGTTAATGCTTCTAGTGGATTCTATCAGACTTCAGATAAACGTTTGAAATCAGATATTAAACCTTTGGAACATACACTTGAGGAGATTTGTTCTATTCCGACAGATTCATTTATTTTAGGTGGGAAAAAAGACCTTGGAACTATAGCACAAGAACTTGAACCAACTTTCCCTGAACTAGTAACAGACGCCGAACTTAAACAATCCGATGTACCTAACCCTGAAAACTTTGAAACCATTGAGAAAGATGGTGAAACTTATGTTCTAGTTAAAGAAGTTGATTATGCTAAAATGAGTGTTCTAGCAATCGAAGGTATTAAATTACTTAAGGCCGAAATAGATGAACTTAAAAAGCAGTTATTAGATAAATAAAATAAAGGGAGGTTGATCAAGAGTAAAAACTTGATTGCCTCCTTTTAAATTTAAAAGTAGGAATGAAATGGATCAAATAATTAATTTTAAAATAAATACAGAACTATTTACAAGTAGATCTGAAGCGATCCTAGCCTTAGAAAACATTATATTTACTCAAGGAGAGCCAGTTATTGCAATTTATGGAACTACTTCTCAAAATGCTAAAATTATTCTAGCCGTCGGAAAAAGAAATGGAGCTGGAAAAAATGCATTTGAAATAATTTCCACTAAAGAAGATATGTCTGAAACTTTGAATATTATTAATTCTTTGAATAATGAGTTCACAGAACATATCAAAGCAGAAGCAGGTGATAAGCTTGGACATGTAATAACAGGAGGAGATATTGTTTTCTCTGGAGGTATAGGAACTGTAGTTTCGGCTGGAAAGGTAAAAAATAAACTTACTTTTACTGGTGGAACTTTTGAAGGAACAGATAAAACTACATTTGATGGTTCTGAGGCTGTAACGATAAAAATTCCTAGCCCCTCATTTACTGTTCCTAAACCATTAGGACATGCAATAGCTGGAGAATCTAAGGAGTGGGCTAGAGCTGACCATGTGCATGAAGCTCCTAAATCAGTCTCTGGAAATGCTGGTAGTGCTGATAAATTAAGTTCTAAAAGAAATATAACTTTAACCGGAGCTGTTACTGGAGGTGTAGTAACTGATTTTTCAGGAGATATTACAATTAATACTTCCAAAAACCATACACATGATATTTCAGAGGTTACTGGTCTACAAGGTGAGTTGAACACCTTAGAAGCAACTAAAGCTCCCATTGAAAGTCCTATCTTCACAGGAACTCCAGAGGCTCCAACAGCTCCACAAGGAACTAATACTAATCAGTTAGCTACTACTGCATTTGTTATCAAGGAAATTGGAGAAAAAATAGAAGCTGCTGTAGCCTTGAAATTTAAAGGAACTCTCGGAACAACTGGAACTGTTAAGAGTCTTCCTGCTCAACATACAACAGGTGACGTCTATGTTGCCACTACTGGAGCTCCGAATGTATCAGGACTTAGACTTGAACCTGGTGATATAATAATTTGTATCAAAGATGGTTCAACTGCTAATGATTCTGATTGGACAGTTGTACAGACTAATATAGATGGAGCTGTAACAGGACCAGGAAGTGCAATTTCTGGAAATCTAGTACTTTTTAATGGAACTACAGGAAAAGTTATATCAGATTCTGGTCTTTCATTAGCAGACCTAGCAAAAGTAACAACTACTATCTCTGCAGGTCCTGGTTTAACTGGAGGTGGATCTATTGGAGGAAATCAAGTAATATCACATGCTTCTCAACCAACTACAGGAACTAATGCAGGGGGTAATTCTGGAGCTTTTGTCACCAACATTAAGATCGATTCCTTTGGACATGTTGTAGAAGCCTTAAAAGGAGACTTAACTGGATCATATCTAGCACCCTCCGGAGAATATATTTCAGGAATTACACTCTCAGGGAATACACTATCAGGAAATTCTAAACCATTCCCTAATATTGAAATTGAGAATGGAGAAGTAGGTGGCTCAGAAGAATTTGTTACTGGAATTTCTGTAAATACTATCTTAAATAATCATAGAATTCAAGTTAATAAAGGAACAATCCCTGGAATAACAGTAACTGGAGATGGTGGTGAAGAAAGTCCTAGAAAGTATGTTTCAGGAATAGAATCAGATGGACATCATGGAATATCTTTTACTACTTCTGAAGAATCTGGAATGGTTAAAGTTTCAAAAGATGGTTCAGCTGATTACTTAGGAAATAAAGTTCTCTCTGGAATTAGTTCTGGAAATACTTATGCAACTACTGTAACTCAAGACACTGATGCTTTAAGATTAACTACTACAATTTCAGAGATAGATGGTGGAGATGATCAAGGAAGCCAAGGAAAACGTCAAGTAATTAGAGTAAAAAGATATACTACAGGTGGAATTCTTCCTAGTGGGTTAGCTTCAGGGGAAATAGCTATAAATTTGGTTGATAATTATCTTTATGTTGGGAATGAAGAGGGTGGAGTTCAAAGAATCTATCCAAATGCTACACCACAGAAAGATGGTCTTTTATCAGCCGAAGATAAATCACGCCTCGAAAAAGCTATATCTGATATTGCTGATCATGCTTCAAGTCTGGGAACAATAAATACCGAGCTTGATGTTCTTGAGGAGGATTTGAAAGACACGAAGGAAAAATTAACTGAAAAAATTTCTCAAGAATCCGAGGCGAGAAAAACGGCTGATCAAGAATTTAAGGAAAACTTGAATACCGAAACTCAAGAAAGAACTACCGAAGATATTGCTATAAGAGAATATATAGACTCTACAAAATCAGAGTTAAATGAAAAGATAGATAAACTTATTGGTTCGGGAGGAGAAACTGAAGGAGGATTAGCTGCAGAAGTAGAAGCTAGAATACAAGGAGATAAATATAATTTCGATCTCTTAAAGTTTGCAATTCAGAGAGTAAATTCATCTGCTGGTTTTGAAGATCCTGATCCAGATGATGATAGTATTTATAGTAATTTCCCGAGTCTTTCAGATACACATTACTTAGGTGGACAGAGCAATTTAGTAGGATGTCTTAGGATTCTTGACCAGAAGATTTATGAACTAGAACAAGCATTAACCATTAAAACACTCTAATATATGGCATTAACTAATTTTTATAAAGGACCTGAAGCTGAATATTCTAGAGAGAAACATATTAATGGTATTTATATGAGCACTGATTCTAGAAAGCTTTGGATATTCGGACAACCAACACAAGAATTATCAGATATTATAGAAAAAACTGATTATGATGCTCTTGAATCTAAAGATCCGAATTTAATATACATCGTAAAATTATCAGAAGAATGAAAAAATTAATTCTAATCCTGATCACTATTCTATTAATTATTTCTTGTGGTACTTCCCGAAAATTTAATACTACTTTTTATGAAGGCTTTTCGATAGAACCACAAAGAATAATAGATAGTATAACTACAGCAAACTTACTTCCGGCGTTTATGGAATATCGAGAATGGCCTAAGTCGATGTATTTTACTAGTGATTCAGTTATAACTACACAGTATACAACTATAACCACTAAAGAAGATACGACTTATGTATTCTCGATAACTAAATCCGCCGGAGATAGTATATACTTAATTAAATTTAGAAAGGAATAAAATTATGGATTTCGTATCAGTATTTTCAACATTAGCTGCTTTAGTGGCTGGTGTTCCTGTTGTTACGCAGGCAATCAAAAGAATTATAGGTAAAGAACTTCCAGGGTGGGCTAATCAATTAATTTCTTGGATAGTCGCTATTGGATTATGTATGTTTGGTTGGTTTTTCGATCTTGGATGTCTTGCTGAAGCTTCTTGGTGGCAATCTCTCATAGTAGGTGCTGGTGTTGGATTAGCTAGTAACGGGGTATTTGATATCGCTCTAGTTCAGGGAATGCTTGAACTTATATTCGGAAAAATAAAAAAGTAATTATGAGATCTTACGGTTATATTAAAACAGAAAACCTAGAAAGTTACTCAGAATATAAACCACAACCTATCACACTTCCGGCCGAATATAAACTTAAAGATATCGGCAAAGTGTGGGATCAAGGTAGTGTCGGAAGCTGTGTTAGTCATTCAATAGCAGAAATGTATAACTTTTATCAGCTAAGCCATGGAAAAACTCTGGAGAAAAAGCCTGATTGGTTATACTATCTTAGAGCTAATAAAACAATAGATGGAATGATGCCTGCCGAAGGTTTTGAGTTAATGAAAGCGGCCGGAGAAATAAAAATCTTCTCAAGAATATCAACTATCGAAGGAATTAAACATGCAGTAATAACAAATGGACCTGCATTTATAGCTGTCATTGTAAGAGACGGAGAACGTGATGATTTCTGGAATGGTTCTGAAAACTTAGGAGGACATGCGATAAGTATTGTTGGTTTCTCTAGAGATGGATTTATGATAAAAAATTCTTGGGGTTATGGATATGCAGAGTCCGGTTTTTCTGAGATGAGCTATGAAGATGCTGGAAAAGTAATTCGAGAAGCTTGGACTATAATAGAATAAAAAAAGAGACTAGTAAAGGGTTTAATTTTCCCAATACTAGTCTTTTATTTTCTTTATATTCTCTCTATAAATACTTCATAATCATCCTTACAATACCAACTTGGACATGTATGAGGATTTCCATGTCTATTTCTTTTTCCTCGGTCTATATAACTTTTCCATCTATATATTGTATCAGATTTCTTAAGAGCTTTCCACCAAACATCAAGTGTCGTTTTTATCCATGAACCTTTCTCAGCTATTATGTCTGATGGATTAACTAAAGGTTTATTATTATCATAGTCTCTCAAGTGATGCCAAATATAAGGTCCAGTATATACAAATCTCTTCGGCCTTGGAGAATATACGGCGATGAATTTTTGGTCGTCAGAATAATCATCATCTCCTGTGTAACAAAAATCTACTTGAATCTCTTTTATCCCGACCCTCCTTAGTATCGCCGTTTTTTCATCAGGCCGAAAATTATAATACTCATCTCTTGTTATCTTTTCTCCAGTTAAATTCCTAAGATAAAAGAATCTACCATTACCTTCTTTCCCAGGGATCATATCTTTAGGAGACTTACCTAATAGAAAAGTTTCAATATAACCTTTAGGAAATGCATAAAACCCCTTCCTAACCGGAGCTGTATGAAATCCTCTTGAAGGTGAATCTCCAGGGAGTGATCCTTCTTTATGATCTTGTGGAGATAAAGTACCCCACCTAAAAAATTCATAACTCTTCTTCATAAACTCTATTCTTAAAAGTTACAGTCGAAAATCTCTTCTTCATTATTTTTAAAACTTTTTTCTCCAAGGATCGATACTCATGAGAAGAATAATCACGTTCTAACTCAATATATTCCCAAGGCTCGTCATAAATAAATTCCCAATTAGATGTGCATTTAATTAATTTAGCTGTCCAAGGATCTGAATGTCTCCACCTAAGATAAATACAATAACCTTGAGATGAAATCGGATCAAGAAAATAATAATAACATTGACTTGGACACCATATTAAATTCTCTATCCAGTAACCTAATAATTGTTCGTTCATATATAATATACTGTTTTTTCATTAACATATATAAGGAAATAAACGTTCCTTTAAATCAGGGTGGTAGAGACAACAGTTTAACTGTTACTGCTAATTTCTGGGCTGATGGTAGAGACTATTCATTACAATTAGTTGCTAATAAAACTCTTGACTCTAGTTTTACTGGAGGTGTTATAATTAAAGGGGATACCGGAGAACATCCGTATTCACTAACTATTAATACTGGCGATACTGAATCATCTATTACAACAGTACCTGTAGACATACACCCTATGGAAGTTATTACTGGAAACTATATGTATCATGGAGATTATCATCCTATTTATTTTAATAAATAAAATTATCTTATTACGAATAACAAGAAATATCAAGAATTTTTCCAGAGATTTCTTGAACTATAGTTGCAACTGCGTAAGAACCTGGATTTTTAGTATATGCAACAAAATATTCACCATGATCATCTAAACCCCAACCATTATTAATACTAGCATTCCAACTTACATATTCACGGAGTGTACTATTGTTCTTATCATATCTATACGAGTTTACAGATACACTTCCCTTATATCTACTATCCTTATCACTCCAACTAGCATTAAGAGTTGTGCTTGATTCGAATACATAAACCCATTCTGGATCTCTACCATCTTGACTTAAAGGAACGTTTAAATCAGAAGAAAAAAAAATAAAGGACTAGAGGTGATTCTAGTCCTTTTATTATATTATTAAAGAATTCCAAGTTTAGTCAACTCATCTTCCCAATTCTCTTTTCCTATTCCAAGAGCTCCTATTTTCCAATCTCCGTTATGATTGTAAATCTCTACAGCAAATATACTTGTAAATCTACTATAATCCTCAAGGAGATCATAACTGATTTCAGAAATATCAGAGTTATCTTTATAGATACTAACCATCGGATTTTTTACTTGTCCGAAATTAGATCCCCCAGGGGAATATATATTTACAGCTATTAAGATTGACTTAGTTCTTGGATCAACCTTAGACAAGTCAATTTCAATAACTTCATCATCTCCGTTTTCAGATATATCTCCTGTTCTGGCATCTCCAAGTAACTTACAGGCTCCATCAATACTTCTAAATCCAAGAGTTCCATCAGGATTTCGGAAAGTAATTTTATCAAAGTTCACTCTCCCTGGATCGGTACCGTTAAAATAAGCAGCCATATGATCAAGAGAGACTACTTTTCCTCCATTCCCTACCTTATCAGTAAGTTCAAAGGCAAATGAGTCTAGATCGAATTCTTCTCCTAATAAACTTTGAGTAGCATCCCATCTAAGACCTACTTTAAATTTTGTTTGACCTTTAAATTCTTTTGAAAGATTAATGTTTTGTCCTTTTACTAAATTAATTCCCATAGTTGTTTATATTAAAGATTGTTAAATTCATCTTCATAATCAGCAGAGTTAATAGAATTTCTTCCAGAATCTTCTATTCCAGAAATTCGGTTCTGAGCTTCTATTTCTGCATTTTGTTCAGTTAATTTATTTACAGTTTCACGACGTAAACTTTCGATCATTTCCATGTTAGCTCTAAACTTAGCAGTACTTATAGCAGAATGCATTGATTCAAGTTCCTGAAGAATGTCATCGAGTTGACTTTTTCTACCTTCATAAGTAGCTTGAGCAAGATCAATGTTAATTTCTAGATCTTCTAAGCTTTTTTCAGCTCTTTTTATTCTTTCTAGAGCTCTGTTTTTTTGATCTAGATACATCATAGCATTTTTCTTATACTCATTAGCTACTTCTTGACGACCTTTTGCTAAAGCTTCTTCCATCTTCTTTTTACTATTCCTGGCTGCTCCTTCTTTTTTTCCAGGAATTAATTTCATTTGTGGTAATTTAGCTGATAATTTACTTTGATTTAGTAATAAATTTTTCAGCTCAGTTTTAAAATCAGAGTCTAGTTGAGTAATTGCATCTTTGGTTTTCTGCATTGCCTCATCTCTTGAAATCTCTGCTGTTCTCATTGCTCCTGCTGCTTCTTCAAGGGATTTTCTATTTTTTACCCCTTGAGTAACTAGCATAGACTCTATAGCAGATCTTTCCTCTGGTTTTTTGTGTTTTGCTATTTTAAATTTAAACCACAATACTAATGCGATAATAACAATCGCAGCGATAATAAATGTTACCATAATTTTATATGTTTAATGTTAATAATACATATATAAGAATTTCAGGTTGTATCATAAACGTTCCTTTAGAACAATATGCAAAAGCCATTTATGTTAACTTTATTGTTACTTGGAGTGGAAATCCAAGTAAACCTTATGGGGCTCATTTTACCTTGATAAGTAATGGTTTTGTATATGGTACTCAAGAAATATCTAGTTCAGGAGTTTTACCAGGAGATACAGAAACTTTTTCAATACAAGTAGCAAATGATTATAATGTTTTTTCATGGAGTTCTTCAGGAGTTTGGTATGCATATCATGACGACCTGAAACAAATACAATCTTCAATTAGCCCTGGTTCTGGAAATTTTAGTGCTAATAATGATGTATTCATAACTTTTGAATTGAGAAATCTTCAGAAGTATCCTCTGAATAGTATCCATTCGCAGGAGATACTCTCCAAGGAATACTAGCAGACCATCTTATTGTTGTGTTTTTGGGTACTGCTGCATGCCCTCCTCTAGGTTCACCAGGATACATAGATGCAGCAGTAAATATAGTATTTGTATTTCCATTTAATGTATACCAAATAGATAATCCACTTATAATATTACCAGTATCATTTGAAACAGTAAAGACAAGATTGATTATATTACTTTCTCCGGCTTCTTGTTCAAGATCTATAGTTATAGTGTGATAAGAACTATCTGGATCTATTGTTTCTCCTGTAGGCCTATTTTGTTTTAAAGTTAGTTTTCCATATCTCTTAGAAGGATAATCATTCTCATAAGCAGTAACATATCCTCCACTACCTCCAAAAGTAAATCCATCTCCTGATACTGTTTCTGTATAATCACTAACTCCTTCTGGAGAGCTAGCTACCCAATTACCCCAAGTATTACCTCCATCCGTGGAAGTTCTTGTATATTTAGTTCTATTGGATGATATATTAGTTTGTAATGTTCCTCCGGAGGCTTTAAATTTCAAAGACATTGGATTAGCACTAAATCTATAAAGATATTTAGTTTCAGTTTTTATTTCAACTTTACCCTCTTGATTTAAAAGAACGTTTATGTTGGAGGAATCTGATTCATATCCTGAAACTGTGCACTTATCAGATTGTGTTTGCGTTAAATCAAGATCGCCACTTCGACTTGATGTACTACTATTTGCACCTGCTGTTACTCTGCCAGAACTTCCAGAAAAACCTGTTCCAGAAACAGATTCAGTATATGAACTCCAAGTTGTCCAACTTTCAGCATCATAACTGCTACTATCTGTTCTTTTAGCTATTTGTCTTCTTTCAGATGTTACAGAATAAGTTTTTGTTTCACCATTTGCACTAAAGCTTAATGATGTAGGAGATACCGAAAATTTATATTGATATCCGAAATATTCGGTAGTTACATACTTGTCTTGAGTCAGACTGGCAGATGCTGATGGTTTTGTTCCGGTAAGATCGGAAGTATAGTCACAGGTAACTGTCAGGGTTCCGCTTCTTTCGGATGTAGTGCTTGTATTAGAAGTTACATTGACAGTGACTGTATCTCCACTTTGTGATCTGGAAAATCCTGTTCCACTAATGGAAGAACTGTAATTATTTCCTATTGTACTCCAAGAATCCCAAGAAGAAGATGTTACCGGTTTGGACCTTTGTTCAACAGTTACAGTAAAATCGTGGGAACCTGCACTAGATGAGAAATTATAAGAGCTTGGAGAAATGGAAATTCTGTAATCATAATCAGCCGGTGCACCATCCTGACTTAATGAGATATAAGCTGTATCTCCAGCATTGGAAACTGTAACAGTACCGGTATTTGCACTGAATGTCGTGTTGCTTCCTTTAGGAGTCACTGTATTACCTGAGATAGAGAAATAAGAGCTTCCTGAAGTTATTGATGAATTATAGAGTGCAGAATATGAACTTCCATTATTCTGCCAGTTTCCCCAATCTCCCCAGGTACTACCTCCATCATATGAATATCTATATCTTATTTGATCCTGAGCTCTTGACGTTACCGAGAAAGACTTTCCGGATGTACTATCATAATCCCAATTCAATGATGTAGGAGTTGTAGAGATGCTATAGACTGTTTGAGTATCACTTTGACTAAGAACACCTACTTCCTGATTAATTTCAACCCAATCACTAGCTCCTCCATAGGATGCTGTAACTCTTGTGCTTCTTTCTGCACCATTATTAACTGATACTGTTAATGTTACAGAAGTTCCAGAACTTGAAGATAGAGAGAATCCAGAAGTATTAGATAAACTCAGTGAAGGAGTTCCAGAATCACTTGCTGAAGATGTTGAACCCGAACTCCAAGTATGTGTACCAGATCTTGATGCACTAGCTCTTACTGTTGTAGTACCACCCTCCATAGGGAAATTTGTTTTATCGGCACTAACAGAGACATTCCAAGAATTCCAAGACGTATTTTCAATCCTATTTTTTGCTTGACTAACATTAGCGCTACTTGCTGAACTAGATTTACCATAACAAAACGCGGAAGAAAACGGCGGAAATCCTTATATCTGAACAAAGAAAAATTTATCAAAAAAAGATAGAGATTTTCTTTGTTTTATTTTTTATTGAATCATTAAACCAATTTAATTATGGCAGACTTATTAATAGCAACAAAGGCTTTCTGTAATACATTAAAGGCAGGCTCTTTCACTGGAGATACTACAATGTGTCCTACAAGAAGCCAAATCGAAGCGGCCGGTTTGTATATAAAAAAAGGTTATACCTATGCAACCGATCAGCTTGTTCCCCAGGACCATATAGAGCGTCTTGATTGGGAATATACTTTCTCTGTAACTCCTACGACAGCTACTATATCCGCGGCGGGAGGATCACAGAAATTTACAGTTACCTCATATAAGAGACAATACAGTTACAGTAATGCAGGAAACCGTATCTATGTAGAGGGATCACAGACAAATGTGGGGTATACTAGTTCCAATTCAGGTTCTGGAACATGGACCGCCGCAAGTGATACCATCAGTTATGGAGCAAATACTGGATCAACACAACCAGGTGGTACTATAACATGGACTCAGTCTGAATCTTTCGGTTCTGATCCTAAGAAAACAGCTACTGCAACTCATAAACAAAATGCGGATTCTATCAAACCAAATGGAGATGGTTATAGCAATCCAAGAATCACTGCTTTCAGTTATCCTACAGTTATTCCAGCCGCTGGAGGTAATTCGACACCTAGCTACTCCTATGAACAAACGGTATATTGGGCATCCGGAAAAACAACAACACTCACATCCGGCGGAACTCCAACATTTAATAGGACTTCAGGAACAGCAACCGTAAATTCCTCGAGTGGTTTGGCTAATACTGGATCTAAAGGTACAACCCAATCCGGACAAACTACTGTGGCTGTTGTTTCATTAACTATCACGATGAATGGTAAATCTAGTTCAGCAAGTAGCGCTAATGTTAGTCAAGCAGAAAACTCTTATTCAGATTCTTGGGGTTCTTGGTCTGTATCTTGTAGTGCTAATCCTACGACAATTAGTGCTTCTGGAGGTACATCAACACTATCAGGTACAGCATCGAGAACAGGTACTAGAACTTGGAGCTCGGGGAGTACGCAGTCTTTAAATTCGGGAAATCAAACTGTAACTAATTTTTCTATTGTATCATCTGTTACTGGATTTTCAATCTCTGGATCTACAGTCACTGCTTCAAGTAACTCATCAACATCCTCTAGAAGTGTTCGAGTTAGAGGTACATATGGTGGTGTAAATTCTAATGAAGTAACTATTACTCAATCTGGTGCAACATCGACTAACTATTTTGAATATAGTATCAGTCTTAGTCCCACAACAGCATCTTTTAGTGCTAGCGGTGAGAGTAAGAATTTTTCAGTTACATCTCAACGTAGACTTGTTACCATAAACTCAGTATCAGGCACTTCTTATGGATCGTGGGAAAATACTAGTTGGGAAACTTATGGGAACCTAGGAACAGGTTTCTCTGAAGATACTTCAGGAAATACTATAACTGTAACAGCAAGTGCAAACTCAGGTTCTTCAAGGTCAGGTACTCTCAGCGTTAGGTGTACACTAGAGAAATCTGAAACAGCTTCAGCAAATCTATCTCAATCTGGTGCATCAACTACAACTACTACAGAGTATGAATTTACTGTTTCGCCCACTTCACTAAGCTTTACAAAAGATGGCGGTAGTCAAACAATTAGTATAGTTTCTAGATCTAGACCCAAATATATAAATGACGTTAGTGGTGAAGTTAGTTATGGTAATTGGTCAGCTGTTAGTTATACTGCATCAAGTACAAATTCAGCGTTTTCCTCAACTACTCCCACAGGAACAGGTACAAATAATGCAAGTGTTAGTGTTGGAACAAACTCTGGGGAGGCTAGAAGTGCTACAATTACCTATACTCAAAGTGGATCGGGAACAAAGAAAACAGTAAGTTGTAGTCAAGCCGTTGGTACTCAAACTAGAACTGTAAGGGATTATTCTTTCAGTGTAAATCCTACTTCATTAAATTTTGATGCAAGTGGTGGAACAAAGTCTGTAACAGTTTCTTCTCAATATAGAGATGGAACACAATCTTCTACTGATGGAGGTAATAACTGGTCTTCTACATCTTGGGGTAGCTGGCAGACTGCTAGTTATACAGGTACCGTAGATAATACTGGAGGTGGAGCATTCTCAGGAAGTGGAAATTCTGTAACAGCAGGTGCAAATAGTAGTACATCAAGGCGAGAGGGTAACTTAAAACTTTCTCAACCAAGAAGTGGTATTCAGGAAAATGGTAATTCTTGGCCATCACCCTCCAACATAAACGTTCGTTTAAATCAAGATGGTAAGGTTGAGATAATAGTAGCAGATATTAATTTTACAGTAAGAAATAATACTAGTAGATATATAAATGGCTTACAAATAGGATATAATTATAAAGGATCCAGTTATACTATATTTACAGCATCTACTATTGGTGTTAGTGAAGAGAGATCAGGACATGTAACTGTTCCTCCAAGAACTCCTATTACTTGGTTTGCTATAGGGAATAATACTTCACTTAATATTTCTCCAAGTTCTGGAAATTATAATGGAGGTGTAGTAACTACTATAAATTTTAGTATTTATTAATTATTCTGATCTAACATTATTGTTCGATCACTAGATATATTACTAAACGAGAAAACCTCCATTTTAGTATCTCCAGCGGCTAATACTGATCCACGATCTGGATCACCATCTAAGTAAAATTGATAAGTATGTGAATCAGTTCCAGAATTAGTAACTTCTATATTTATAACAACAGAAGCTCCTTTTTCTAACGTTATTTCCCAACTTGATCCATTAGTATCTCCTGTAAAAGAACCAGATGCAGTAGTGGTAGTTCCAAAATCATATGTATTGTCATTAAAAGTAACAGTATAGTTAGGAATTACATAACCACTCTGATTTAAAGGAACGTTTAAAAAGACTAGTAGAAACTAAATCTACTAGTCTTTAATATTTTTTTATAAATTTTCAGTTATAAATTCATGTAATTTTAGATTAAACTTCTTTATGTAACCTCTTCGATAATACTTATAAAATCCATTTAAAATAATATCAGTACATAAGCTATACATATCCTGTCTCTTATACACATCTGACGCTGCCGACGATAAGGCTC
>ERZ1026956.313-NODE-313-length-30876-cov-5.786282_pt1 | contig 30876 bp, 50 predicted proteins | sample MGYA00519301_ERZ1026956 | MGnify/ENA primary metagenome ERZ1026956 (study PRJEB26926, sample SAMN06164521) | human gut metagenome | biome: ENVO:00009003; feature: ENVO:2100002; material: ENVO:00002003 | host: Homo sapiens | place: USA | collected 2012 ...
TAAGAGACAGGTCATGGAGGAGGCATACGAGGGCAACGTGGTCTATGACGTGGACGATATGCGCAATGCTATCCTGCTCTTTGCCGCAAGCAGCACGAATCAGGCTGATATTTGCGTCAAGACGGTGGCAAAGATGCATTTCAAGTCCAAAGAGGAAGCAAAGAGCGAGACTGATATTTTGGAGGCCCCTATCGCGTTCTTTGACTGTGAGGTTTTTCCGAACCTTTTCCTCATCAACTGGAAACTGGCAGGCGAGGATAAGCCGGTTCATCGCATGGTGAATCCTACCGCCAGCGAAGTCGAAGCACTGACAAAGTACCGGCTCGTCGGCTTCAATAACCGCAAGTACGACAATCATATGCTTTGGGCTTGTATGCTGGGGTGGACGACGGAACAGCTCTATGCACTGTCGAACCGCATCATCAACGAACATACCGGTTTCTTCGGTGAGGCGTATAATCTGTCCTACACGGATATTTACGACTTCTCTGCCAAAAAGCAGAGTCTGAAGAAGTTCGAGATCGAACTGGGCATCCATCATCAGGAGCTCGGATTACCGTGGGACCAGCCCGTGCCGAAAAGCCTTTGGGACAAGGTCGCGGAATACTGCGACAATGACGTTCTGGCAACAGAAGCCGTGTTCAACGCACGTCATGCAGACTTTGTAGCTCGGGAGATCCTGGCAGATATTGCCGGACTGACGGTCAACGACACGACCAACACATTGACCACGCGCATTATCTTTGGCAAGGAAAAGCACCCGAAGCTGGTTTACACCGACCTTGCGACCGGAGAACAGGACGCTTTGACCGAGGTCGAGCCTGATATTTTGGTGTCCAAAAACATCATCAATTCCTTCCCGGGTTACGAGTGGACCAAAGGCGACGATGGCCGGATGCACAACATGTTCCGTGGAACAGACCTTGGTTTGGGCGGCTATGTCTATGCCGAACCTGGTATGTACTGGAATGTCGCGCTGCTGGATGTGGCATCGCTGCACCCGCACTCGGCGGTCGCCATGAACTACTTTGGTGAGTACACCAAAAACTTCAATGACCTTATGGATGTACGTATCTATGTCAAACATAAGGAATACGACAAGGCCAAGAAGCTCTTTGGTGGGAAGCTGGCCAAGTATCTGGACGACCCTGCGCAGGCGAAAGCATTGGCGCAGGCGCTGAAGATCGCCATCAACTCGGTGTATGGATTGACCAGTGCGACCTTCGACAATCCGTTCCGCAACCCCAAGAACGCCAACAACATTGTGGCGCTTCGAGGGGCTTTATTTATGCGCACTTTGCAGGATGAGGTACAGCAGCGTGGTTTCACGGTTGCCCATATCAAGACCGACTCCATCAAGATCCCCGGTGCTACGCCGGAGATCATCGACTTCTGCATGAAGTTTGCAGAGAAGTACGGCTACCAGTTTGAGCATGAGGCTACCTACGAGAAGATGTGCCTCGTTAACAATGCGGTCTACATTGCAAGGTATATGGACGCAGCTGACTGCAAGGCTCGGTATGGATACGTGCCGGGCGATAATGAGAAGGAAGGCGGAGAGTGGACGGCCACCGGTACTCAGTTTCAGGTTCCGTATGTGTTTAAGACGCTCTTCTCTCACGAAGATATTGTGTTCAACGACCTCTGCGAGACCAAATCGGTATCGAAGGGCGCTATCTACCTCGATAAAAATGAGAACTTGGCCGAGGGAGAGCACAATTATATTTTTGTCGGGCGCGTTGGCCAGTTCTGCCCTATCAAACCAGGATGCGGCGGCGCGCTGCTTGTGAGAGAAGCAGGCGTCAAAGACAACGGTGAGACCAAGTATGACTCTGTGACAGGTGCGAAAGATTATCGCTGGTTGGAAAGCGAGATGGTCTATAACCTGCATCTGGAGGACACTATTGACCGGTCTTATTTTGATAAGATGGCAACGAAAGCTGTCGAGGCCATTTCCGAGTATGGTGACTTCGAGCAGTTCGCTTCCAATGATTTGGGTGAACCGCCTTGGCAGAAGCCTGATATTCCGTGGGACGATGTGCAGGACGAAGCTGCGCAGAATTTTGATGTACGATAAAAAGGAGACTGATATTTATGATTAGCAAACGCCAGAAGGTATCTATCGAGAATACTCGCTTCATCTTTACTACCAACTTCAGCGGCGACCCCAGCCGCGACCGCTTCGGCTCCAACAAGCGCCGGGTCAATCTGGTTCTGACCGAAGATATGGCCCATCATCTGATGGGCATGGGCGTAACGGTCAAGCAGACCCGTCCGAATCCGGAAAAGATCTATGATGAGCCGTTTGTGCCGACCTATTTCGTTCCGGTCAACGTCAATATGGAGTCCAAGTGGCCGCCGCACGTCTACTGGGTGACTACCACCGGCAAGAAGCTGCTCTGTGACATCGACATGGTCGGTCAGCTGGATTACATCCGCGTCAAGAACGTCAACTGCCTGTGCAATCTCGTGGAGAAGCGCAACAACCCGGGTGAGTTCAGCCTGTATGCTGATGTCATGTACGTGGAGCAGGATGTGGATTCTGACCCGTATGCTGCCCGCTACGCTGCACCTGAGGTGAACATGGCAGAGCCCACGACTGGAAACGACCTGCCGTTCTAAGGAGGAAATCATGAAGAAGTTATTTATCAGCTGCCCTATGCGCAAGCGGAGCGAGGAAGACATCCGCAAGACCTTCGATAAGCTCCACCGGATCGCCGAAGCCGCTTTCGATAAAGAACTCGAGGTCATCCCGACCTATTTTGAGGGAACCCTCCGGCGAACGTGAATGAGGCTCTGTGGTATCTCGGTGAGTCCATCAAGAAGCTTTCCGAGGCGGACTATTTCATCGGTATCTTCGATGAAGCTCGTGAGTTCCGCGGCTGCATCATCGAGAACATCGCAGCTAAGAACTACGGAATCCCGTTTTATCTGGTTAATCTCGGCAACGCTGCGCCGGATGTCATCGAGCGCAGAAAAATTGATAAAAGAGTAGATACCCTTGAAATCTACTAAGCATTGATATTTTCGAGTGCCAGGGTCGGTCCTTGGTCCAATGCTCCAGCCGGTGAGTGCCCACGTCGCAAATGGCGGCTCTAAGGAAACAGCTCGATTTATATTTTTGATGTGCAATTTGGGAGGTTGACAGTATGAAAGTTCTGAGGGTTCGCCCAAAGCATTACCCTGAAGTGATCGACATTGACTGTTCTCTGGAATCGCTCCAGAAAGAGGTGGAAGGCCCGATTCAGGCTGTTTACCCGTGGGACGATGAGGTGGCATTGATTTGCAACGAAGATGGAAAGCTGCATGATGATTGCATGGAGAAACTCAACCGGACGCTCGACGGCCCTTATGGTATCCACATTGATATTATCGTTGGAACATTCCTGATTGTAGGCCTCACGGAGGATGATTTCGGTGAGCTTTTGCCGGAGTTCGTCGAGAAGTACGAGAAGATGTTCCATCAGCCGAGAAAGTTCGTCACCCACACGGATAGTGAAGGCATAGTGCATCTCGACGTTGATTATTGTACACCTGAAGAATAAGCACATGAGAGCCTTGGAGAAATCTGGGGCTCTTTTATTTGAGTCATTAGCATGGGCTGTACGGTGGGTTCGATTCCCGCATGACTCGCAACCGGGCCAAAGAGCCTGATATTTGAACAACAGAAGGAGTAAGGATTATGAGCAGAGAAAAAGTAAAAGAGATTGTCGATTACATGGTTTCGGAGGGTATGCAGAACACCAACTGCGGCAGCTGGGTCTTTGATATTCCGGAACTGTGCGACAAGTTTGATCTTTCGCTGGAATGGTTCTATGAGCACAACGATGATATTTGCCGCGAACTCGGCGAGCGTGATGAGCTTGCTGATTACGAGCAGAACTACGACTGGAACAACCATCCGCTGAATTACAACCTGGTTTACTACACGAACTCCTGCCCATTTTGAGGAGGTGTGATATTTATGGGTGGACTTCACAGAATAGATAAGGCTTGCAATATACGTCCTACTGCAAAAAGCACGGACTTTACTAAGAAAAAAGAACTCTGGAAGGTGTTCAGGAAGAACCGGAAAGAGCTCTTTGCTTATACCGTCAGAGGGGAGGGCGAAGATGAGGAAGAGGCGACGATCTCGCTTCTGGCCTACGAGAATCACTGCAATAAAAGTGCCATTTATGTGACGTTGGAAATGAGGTGAGCGACCTGATGGCAGGTGTAACGCTCTACGACTATCAATTAGATGCTATTAACCGAATGAAAATCGGATGCATCTTGTGCGGCGGCGTTGGGAGCGGAAAATCAAGGACGAGTTTGGCGTTTTACTACAGACTCTATAGTGGACAAATAAACACAAAAGAATATGTAAGGATGGCAGAGCCCCCGGATCTTTATATCATCACGACTGCCCGGAAACGGGATACAGGTGAGTGGGACGAAGAGTTGGCTCATTTCTACATGAGTACCGATCCAGAGCTTGATATTTACGAGCACAGGGTAACGGTGGATTCCTGGAATAATATCGAAAAGTACATAGGTGTGAAGAATGCGTTTGTTATATTTGATGAACAGAGAGTCGTTGGCAGTGGTAAATGGGTCAAGTCTTTCCTGAAAATCGCAAAGGAAAATGAGTGGATTCTTCTTAGCGCTACGCCGGGGGACTGCTGGACAGATTATATTCCGGTGTTCATCGCAAATGGGTTCTTCCGAAATCGGACTGAATTCAACAACCAGCATGTGATCTACAGCCGCTTTTCCAAATATCCGAAGATCGACAGATATTTGAACACGCAGCGACTGGTACGGCTGCGGGAACGGATTCTGGTTGACATGGACTTTGAGCGGTCCACAGTGTCCCACCATGAGAATATTTTCGTAGACTACGATAAGCCGAAGTATTTGCAAATATGCAAGAACCGCTGGAATCCTTGGGAGGATAGACCCATCGAAACGGCCAGCGAGTTTTGCTATTCGTTGCGTAAACTGGTCAACTCGGATCGGAGCCGCCAGCAGGAAGTCCTTGATATTTGCATGACGCGGCCAAGAGTGATTATCTTCTATAATTTTGACTATGAGCTGGATATTTTGCTCGGATTGAATTATGGAGAAGGCGTTGAAGTTGCACAATGGAATGGACATAAGCACCAGCCGATTCCCGATGGCGATAAGTGGGTTTATCTCGTGCAGTACAACGCAGGGGCCGAGGGCTGGAACTGCATCAAGACCGATACCATTATATTCTACAGCCAGAACTACTCCTATAAGATTATGGAGCAGGCTGCGGGACGGATCGACCGGCTGAACACCCCGTACAAGAATCTATGGTACTACCATCTGAAGTCAAGAGCAGGAATCGACCTCGCTATTTCGAGGGCACTGAACTCGAAGAAGGCGTTTAACGAAAGGAAATTTTATGGAGCATGATATTTATGATTCTTTGAGGCTTACTGCGACGATCTGTGAGCAACTTGCAGATGCCTTAAACGCGATTGCGGAATGGTGCGAGAAAGTGACGGCTCATCTTATGGACTTGTTTGAAGAAATCAAGGGGCAGCCATTGAAGATGATTCTACAGAAGCTGCGTCCTGACTACAAAGACAAGTGCAAAATCCGGTGGCTGGATATTCCCAACAAGGTTATGCAGGGAAGAATCAGGAGGTTCTGCTAATGGGAAATATTTCAAAGAAAAATAGAAAGAAGCTTGTCAAAGTTCTCAATGCTAATTGCCATTGCACGAAGACTTTCAACGATTCCATCGTGACATTTTATCCATATCAGAGTAGTCCGTTATCTGCTGTTTGGAAATATCTGGTCAGAAGGCCTGATGGTGTTTTTATTGGGCGTTTTCTAATTCTACCAGAGGAGCCACTGATCCCGGTTAATGCAAGATACTGTTTGATTCATTGTCCGGAGCAACTTTTTAATCCAAGAGCTCACATTGAAATCAATAAGCAAATTGTTCAAAGACTGAGGGATTGCTCTCAACTTTATGCTATTGAGTATACATGGAGGAAACATAAATGATTAAGGATTCTGGAGACCGCACCGAATTTGAAACTGGTGCCAAACGCGACATGCATGCAGGGAAGGGGCGGATGGACCTTCTGCCCTGGTATGGCATCATGGAGGTCAGCAAGCACTGCGAGGAGGGCGCACTGAAGTATGGCGAGCACAATGTGGATAAGGGTATCCCACTGCATTCGTTGCTGGACAGTGCTTCTCGGCATCTGGCAAAGTACATGGTCGGAATGGACGACGAGGACCACCTGCGCGCTGCCTGCTGGAACTTGCTGTGGGCTCTGAACCAGCGGGTGACGCACCCGGAGTTGGATGATAGGTTTGCAGTAAAGATGAGAAGCTCGAACGATGAACCGCTTATCACACTTGTCTGTAGCTCCTGTGGTATGCATTTTGAAGCGCCGACCGAATGGTGGGTCCGCAAAAGATCACAGTATAGCAATATTCCAGACGGAGTGATGACGACTTGCCCTCATTGTGGGAATGTAACAATCGTTCGGGAGGTAAAAACTGATGAATGACTGGATGCGCGAAGTGGACTATGCAACCTACTGCCCGAAGTGCAAAAACTTCAAGGTGCTGGAGACGGACGAGCCCTGCAATGAGTGCCTGACGGAGTGTGCGCGGGAGGGTACGGTGAAGCCTCTGAAGTTTGAGGGAGCAAAGGTGAAAATTAAATGAGAAATATGTCTAAGAAGACACGAAAACTTATTGATCGAAAGGTCGTCCATAAGTATTTCTGGTTCAATTATTTGGAGGGAAGCATATTCTATCACTCAAACCATGTTTGGCCTGCACGTTTGTGGATTGGTGATGCAGTTGACCATAATGACAATACTCAGTGTTGGATGTATGTGCCAGCTCATAAAGAATATGTGCAGGCAATTCTGATTGTGAAAAAGGGCGCGCCACTTTCTCCTAAAGTTTCTGAATGGATTAACCGTCGCCGAAAAGAATTTGGATGCAAAAAAGGAGGACTTCGTAAAAATTATGTTGCGCAAAATCGTTGATTTCGTCAAAAAGATATTCTGGACAGAGCCGTGGAGAAATCTGCGGCTCTTATTTTTTATAAAAGGAATAAGAAATATGCTTCAGAAAATTATCGCGTTCGCTATCAACTTCCTGACGCTCAGCTCTCCGTATGACTGGTTGATGGATATTTTTAAGGATGCTCGCCAGCGTAAGTTCCTCAACCCTCTGCGGGAGCTGGAAATCGCGGAGAATCACTTCAACTTCTGTGAGCAGGAGCATATGTCGGCGGCTATTTTCGAGCTGTGCGTGGCTGAAAGTAGAGTTAAAACATTGATGGGCGGTGCTGCATTGTGACGTACTATCATCAAATTTATCGTTGCCGTAAATGTAGGAATGAGTTCTGCCCGGTTACGGTACATACCGAGACTATCATGTATATTGAGCTGAATAATTTCCTGAACAGGGTCAATGGAGAACTCGAGTGGGATCACAAAGATATGCCTTTAGCACCAAGGCTGTATAGGGCGCATACATGTCCGAACGGTGACATCGGCGTTGGCGACTTCATCGGGTACCAGAAGGAGGAACAATGAGTATGTATGAAAAAATCGGCAAGTTTATTGGCGGCGTTCTGGCGGTGACCATTTCCGTTTGCGCGTGGCTGATCATCGTTGCATTCACCCTGAAGTGCCTGTGGTTCATTTTATTCCGGATTCTGCTGTGAGGTGGATGATATGAAAAAACACACCTTTATTTTTTCCTGCACAGACAATGGCAGTGGGCATCAGAGCTTTGAAGTCAGGGCAACCGACAAGCAGGAGGCCATTGAAAAGGGTATGAAATTTGCCAAGAAATATGCCTGTGGCGACATCTGCGGGAACTGGGAGTGTAAGTTGAAGCGGGAGGATCTTTTATGAGATGCTGTCCGGTATGCTATTCAGAAGTGAGGCCTACTGTATGCGAAACAGCGACCGCTAAAACAAGCCTGGAAATCAAGTATAAGATTCGGTGTCGGCATTGTGGATTTGGATGCGATAACGCAGGCAGCGTCATAGTGCAATATGATGAAGAAACAATGAACCCAATAGCAGATGATCATGGTTTACGGAAACTTATTAGAGACTGGGATTCTATTTTGCGAGATCCCGAAAGAGAAAGGATTGCTAACATATGAAAATCGTTGAACCCAAATACGAAATCCTCACTGACATTTCTGAGGGCGGCATCAAGGAACTGCAGCAGATCGAGCGGGTGGCCCGAGTCTGCTACAAGAGCGAGGACAAAATCACACCGGATGGTGAGTCGGCGAAGAAGCTGGTGGGCTTTCTGGTGAAGCAGGGGCATGAGGCTATGCTGGAGCATTCCCAGCTGAGCGTGCTGTTCACTTGTGACCGGGGCATTGCCAATGAGCTTGTGCGGCACCGCATTGCGAGCTTTGCACAGGAGAGCACGCGGTACTGCAACTACTCGAAGGAGAAGTTTGAGGGCAGCATTACCGTTGTAGAACCATTTTATATCGATAAAGAGCAGAATCGCCTGTTCTATCGTAAATGGGTAGAATCCTGCGAATTGGCAGAAAAAACTTATTTTTTGATGCTTATGAACGGCTATCGCCCTGAACAGGCCCGCTGCGTGCTGCCGCTGTGTCTGAAGACCGAGATCGTGGTGACGGCCAACTATCGTGAGTGGCGCAACATCTTCAAGCTGCGTACTCCTGTGGCGGCCCATCCTCAGATGCGTGAGCTGATGTGCCCGCTGTTGCTGGAGGTTCAGAAAAAAATCCCGGTGGTGTTCGATGATATTTACACGTTCTGGCCGGCGGATGACCAGACACGGAAGGGGAGTATGGTGAAGTGATGCGAATTGTGCTGCTCGCAAGCATTATTTTACAAGCTATTGCAATCGGAATGTCTTTTGCTGAGATCATCGGCAAAGAAAAACAGAGAATCATCAGATATACAGGATGGTTCTTGCTTTTGATTTACATGATATTTGGTTGAGGTGATTAACTATGAAAAATCGTATTATTTGCGTCGTTGCATGTATGATGATGCTCGTTGGCTGCCTCGGGTTATGCAGTTGTGGAAACTATAGGGTGTTTGATACGACATTTACCTATTCCTGGGCACAGATTAAGTTGCCCGATGGAACTATTGTTCAAGGCAAAGTGGACAACTGGACTGACTACGAAGGCGATCAGCTGCAAATCACGATTGACGGTACCACATATCTGGTTCATGCAGCGGATGCCGTTATGAAAACCTAAGTGTAGAAAGTACATGGTGAAAGCTGATGCATAAGGTCTTATTCACTATTGGGTTCGCTTGTCAAATCTTCTATTTCGGGAGTCGTTACGGGGTAAAACTTGAGAAAGATATTACTGAAGCAATATTGTGCGTAGGTGCTATATTGGCGCTAGCATCTTTTGCTTTATATTGAAAGAAGGTGATTGCGATGCAGCAGAAAACGTATGATTTTCTTGTGAAGACGCGGAAGGGGAGTATGGTGAAAGAATGAACGATTCCACTTGGGAATTTCTTCTTTGGCTTGGCATTCCGGACAAAATGACCGGCTTCGAACTGCTTGGCGAGACGTTGGAGCAGTCGATGGAGTACGTTCGGAAGGGCAGGAAAATCAACCAGACAGATATTTTCATCAGCCTGAGTAAGCGGCATGGACAATCATACAACTCTATCGACCGAGCGATACGCAGGGCCGTGGATTTTGCGGCTTATCGCACGGATGAGACGGCAAAGCGAAACTTGTGCGAGGTCATGGGAAATGTCTACTATGGGTCGGTTTCGGTCAAAAGCTTTTTGTATGCTGCAGCGGGATGGCTGTTGAAACATGAAGGAGAGATTGAGATATGAAAAATCGTATTATTTGCTGTGCAATGTGCCTAGTGATGCTGGTGGGCTGCCTGTGTGGGTGTTCAGAGGCTGAGAAGGTCAACAAGAACATCTCGAAGCAGGCCAACTACTTTGAGACGGAGCGGCATATCACTGTTTACAACGCTCGAACGGATAAAGTCATTCTCGAAGCGGAAGGCCTGATGTCCATTACGAACAACTCGTCCAACGAGCTGGTGTGTACCATCAAGACCGGGCCTAATACATATAAGAAAAATTATATTTACCTGAATTCCTATACGATGTATGTCGTGGAGGACATTACCGGTACGATGACCGACCCGTACCACTATAAGCTCTACTTCCATACTGATATTCTGCCTGATGTGGAAGTGAAGTCGTGAAGTTGGCGCGAAAATAACAATCTCCTTTATGGAGGTGATTATTTATGAATAAAATCAAAAACTGGTTCGATGACATTCTGTGGATTATCAAGGGCGTAATTTACATTATACTTTTTATAATTTGGTTGACAATTTTTATTTGTATCCCTTTAACGATTTTAGAAGTGTTATGCAAGCTGAAATTATTATCGGAATCCAAATATATAAGCGTGGCCAGAAAATTATTAAAATGGTGGAAAAAGTTAATTATCAACCCGGAAGATGAAGCAATGTTTAAGAAAGCTTATGATTCAGCCAAAAGGTTGGAAAAAAATAATTGAGTTTGGAGCCGTGGAGAAATCTGCGGCTCTTTATTTTTCTATTCTAGGATAAGAATTAAAGGAGGTGATGCCCCATGTAAGAGATGAAAAAGTCCGCCTTTAACACAAAAATGGAGGTTGAACAATTATGGAAGAAATCAAATTTGCAAAAGGCTCTGTTCCGGTGCGAGTAGCTGCGAGAGTTTACGGTCGTGACTCTGCGTGGGTACGGGCTGGTATCATTGGAGGTTGGCTCCCGATTGGCAAGGCCACGAGAAATGGGGCGGTCATCACGGACATCAAGCAGATGGACTCGCGGTATGGGCGTATTTCGTACTACATCTCCCCGAAGCTCCTGTATGAGGAGACGGGATATGTGTGGGATGGCGAGAAGAAGTAAATGCTCGTGTGAGTGTTGAGCGTAGGTAGTAAATAAAAAGGGCCTCACATTCGTGTGCTAAGCGAGTGTGAGGCTTTGATTTTTTGTGAAGTTAAAAGGAGAAAGTGTTATGAAAAAGAATAATGAGAAGAAAATCAACTGGAAGAAGGTTGCTGCATTCGGCGGCGTGTTCGTGCTGGGAGCGGCAACGGGCGTCATTGGTGGAAAGAAGGTACTTGAGTACATCATCAATAATGAGGACATTTGCCTTGGCCAAACCAGATGCATGTTTAGAGGGAAAAGTGGCATTAAACTGGTTATGAAATGCGAAAAGGCCGGGATTGCATTGCCGATGAAATTGCCGCGAAGCAGCGTTGAAGGAATGCTTGATATGATTGATGGGAAGCCCTTTGACTTGGAAAAATTCTTTAGTGAAGATTTCTAAGAAGATGTCGTAAACATGCGAAAAAAGTACAAAATTGATACAAAGAAGGCTCTTCTGTATTTATGGACCTATGCGATTGATGCAGGAAAAACGTATATGTTTAGTTTAGCGTTACTTATAGGATACTGGCAGGTCTGTAAGATTTACTATGAAGTAGATGATGCGCTCTATTGCGTAAAAAATGGTTTCTATTATTACAAGCGGATTATTAAAGAGTCAAAGGAGGCAAACCAAAATGCATGAAACTCAAGAAAAAGCCATGAATCATAAGGTATTCATGAAAATCATTCGTCCGTGGCCGGGGAGGAGCGGATATTTGGAGAAGTTTTCGGATTTGACCTCGAATGGCATGGTGAGATTCCGTTTCGAGGGCGATAACTACGATACGGTCTGCCATGTGAGCAATATCGAATATAAGGTGTACGATTGAGGAGGTGACACGGTTATGGAACTCGAACTGGACTATAGCGACTTGGCGAAGGCGGGTAAACTCTGGGTGCGGTGCAAGACGCTGGCCAAGGGAGATGACTCGGCGGTGAAGAGTGGGTTTGTCGAGATATTTGGCATTTCGCACATTGACCGGCTGGCTATCATGAGATTCGAGGGAGAGCGGAGCAGAACTATTGTGCCACTCGAGAATGTGTATGTGCTGGTGAAGGATTAAAGGAGACATAAACGATGGTGGATTTCCTAAAGGCATTAAATAAAAAGTGCCTCATACTCGCCTTAATGAGGCATAGGCATGAGACACATTGGTTCTTATATAAAGTTATAAAGTATGGTTATTTACCATTGATGATATTAGAAATTGTTGACTGAGCATATCCTGTGGCATCAGCTAGTTCCTGTTGGGTAAAGTGGTAGTTATTGTACAAGTCAAGGATTTGCCGTCTTATTTCTTCGCGCGAACCTGATTTGTTAACATGGCAGAGTCTGCCAGCGGTGGCACCAGTATCGGTATCGAATCTACTTATCCCCACACCATCATTCCGACCCAAGTGATACTCATGTGCTTTGAGCCGACTATTATAATTACTGCGAACTTTTACGATACTTCCTCTTTCATTGCTGGGGCGAGCTACACTAGTGCTAAAAAACTTTGTGAGGTCGAAACCCATGATATGTCCTCCTACATTTTCCCAATGCAATATACAGCTGACAGTTTCTAACGAAGCAAGTATAGCACTACCGAGTATAATAAAACAAGACGCAGAAAGGTAAATTTTTTATGAATACAATTAAAAATATAGTAATCTGGTGCCTTCCGCCCTAAAATCCTTGACGTTTCAACACTTCAATGGTATTCTTGATTCAACGATGAGGAGGTGCTGGTGATGGCACGAACAGTAAAATGTCCTAGCTGTGGCGGCGAGCTTACAGTTAAAGATGAGAACCGCAACTTTATGTTCTGTGAGTATTGCGGGACGAAAGTGCGGCTCGATGACTATCAGGAGACGCACAGGCTTGTGGACGAAGCACGGATTCAGGAGTCTAAGGACGCCAAGGAGCTCGAGCTGAAGAAGATGGAGTTTGAAGAGAAGAAGCGGCATGAGCATGACAAGCAAGAAAAAGCAGCAATTACCGGGCTTGTGATTTTCATGATTGTTGTTTCCATTCTCCTCTGGATGAATGAAAAAGGCGTGATTTGAGCTACTTTAAGAGCTCTTTAACGTCAAAATTGCCCAAAAGCCCACTTTCTGCCCACTTTTGAAAATATTTTTGGCCACAAAATTTAACGTAAATACGTTAAAAATATACGAAAAGCCCAAAAACCCACTTTTTTCTTCAATTTAATAAAATTTTTAATAAAATAATATAATAACTAACGATAAAAAGTGGGCTTTTGGCCACAACACGGAAAATTCACATATTCCTAACAGTTTTCACTTGAACCAAAGTATGCAGAAGTGCTATCGTTGTCGCAACGTATAACACACAGCTCTGATGAGGTGACTACTATGAGAGATGCTGAAAATCATGGTCTGGATCGGGCCCATAGTTTCTCAAACGAAGATGGTTTTGAGGAATGGATGACATGCGATGCTAATGGCAACGAAGTTCATTGCTATGACAACGGAAGCGTAGAAATTCATACTAAAGAACCACTTTGCCGCTTCTGCGCAGTCCCACTTGTCAAAGCGAGCCGCAAAACGTGGAAGTGTCCACAGTGCGGTAAACGTCGTACATACGAAGGGATAAATAAGCAGTTTTACAGTTTGGCGGATTATACATACGGCAGCCATCCTTTATGCGACGATTATGGTGCATTCATGAACCACGATGAAGGTACTACTTATATGGTTGGCCCGAACGAGCTGTATACAGAGCTGACTTCTGGATACTAAGCATTAAATCAAACAAGTCTCTGCGCTAATCACGCAGGGGCTTTTCTTTTTGCCCCCAAAACCCATCTCGCGTGAATTTTTCACGCGAAAAAATCTGCCTCTTTTATGAGGAGGAGTAGAATGCGTCTCAGACGTGCTCTACTCCTTTTTTATTTTGGAGGTTGACATGTTAGAAAACACATTCAAGACCGGCTTGGTGAAAGAGCTGAAGTCTCGCTTTCCCGGCTGCATTGTGCTCCACGCAGACCCTAACGAGATACAGGGTATTCCTGACCTCGTGGTTCTGTACGAAGACACATGGGCTGCACTGGAAGGCAAGAAGTCAGCAAGAGCATCTCATCGCCCAAATCAGGACTACTATGTAGAAAAGATGAACAAGATGAGTTATGCTGCTTTCATCTACCCGGAGAACAAGGAGGAGATACTGAATGAACTGGAACGATCATTCCAAGCTCGTAGGTCTGCACGCCTTTCTGGGTGCGAGTAAGTATCATTGGATAAACTATGATGCTGCACGCCTTGCCGAGACCTATGCCAGCTATCAGGCCAAGGAAAATGGCACAAGGCTGCACGCATTTGCGGCAGAGTGTATTGCTCTTGGTCAGAAGCTGCCGAAGAGCAAAAAGACGCTCAACGCCTACGTCAACGATGCCATCGGCTTCCGTATGACACCGGAACAGGTGCTCTATTATTCGGGCAACTGCTTCGGAACGGCAGATTCTATCACTTTTAAGAACAACTTACTGCGAATCCACGACCTCAAGACCGGAGCTGTTCCTGCACATATGGAGCAGCTCTTTATTTATGATGCACTTTTCTGTTTGGAGTACCGCGTACACCCGCAGGACATCCAAATCGAAAACCGCATTTATCAGAACGATGATGTCTTTACGGTCAACCCGACCGAGGCTGAAATCAAGCCTATCATGGACAAAATCATCGAGTTTGATAAAATAATTACGGAATTGAAGTTAGGAGAAGCAGCATGAATCCGATTGAAAAAGACATCAAATTCTTTTATGACGTGGACGACGAGACCGACAGCCTCGAACACTACGGTACCAAGCGCCACTCCGGCCGCTATCCTTGGGGCTCTGGTGAGAATCCTTACCAGCGTTCCGGTGATTTTCTTTCCCGTGTGGAAGAGCTTGAAAAAAGCGGTAAGTTTACTGAAAAAGAACTCGTTGCTCAAATAAATGCCACACTCCCCGAGGAGTATAGGATGAGCACAACAGAGTTCCGATACGCTCGAAAGGTGGCCGCTAATCAGCGAAGAGCGCTTCAGTACGATCAGGTTCGTGCATTGAGAGAAGATGGTTTTGGATGGGTCGAAATTGGAAACAAGCTCGGTATTTCGGAGTCATCGGTGCGCTCTATTTATAAAGGTAACGCCGGTAAAAAAGAAACCGATACCAAAGCACTTGTGGAAACCCTGAAAAAAGAGGTTGACAAGAAAGGCATGGTTGACGTTTCCGAAGGTGTCAATCAGGTCCTGGGTGTTTCGCCTGACAAACTTGACGAAGCAATCTATCGACTTGAGGCTGAATATGGTTATCAGCGCTACGGCGTTGGCATTCGGCAACCTACCAATATTAACCAGCAGACCAATGTGATGGTTATTGCAAAACCTGAGTACAACCAGAAATATGCGTATGAGCATCAAGGTGACATTCAGTCTTTGGGTGACTACCATTCGGATGATGGCGGTGAGACATTCCAGAAGCTCCAGCGTCCGTCCAGCATGAGTTCTGACCGCGTTGCGATTCGCTATGGTGACGAAGGCGGTCTGGACAAAGACGGTGTTATCGAGATTCGGCGCGGTGTAGATGACCTGAGCCTTGGTAACAGCCATTACGCACAGGTTCGTATCATGGTGGATAACAGTCACTACCTCAAAGGTATGGCTGTCTACTCTGACGATGTGCCTGATGGATATGATGTCATTTTCAATACGAATAAACCCTCTGGCACACCCAAGATGAAGGTGCTCAAGCCCATCAAGGACGACCCGGACAATCCCTTTGGTGCAGCACTGACTGCAGCAGGTCAGAGCGAATACATTGGCGCTGACGGTCAGAAGCATCTGTCTCCTATCAACAAGCTTCGCGAGGAAGGCGAGTGGGACACGATGGCAAAAAATCTGTCCTCACAATTCCTTTCTAAACAACCCATCAAACTCATCAAGCAGCAGCTCAATCTTACTCTGGCCGACCGCAAAGCCGAGTACGAAGAGATAATGCAATGTACCAACCCGACCATCAAGCAGAAACTTTTAATGGACTTCGCAGACACCTGCGAGGGCAACTCCATGACTCTAAAGGCTTCTTCTTTCCCCGGTCAGTCTACCAAGGTCATCCTGCCGCTGACCAAAATCAGTGAGAAAGAGTGCTACTGCCCGACCTATGAGAACGGCACACAACTCGCACTGATTCGCTATCCTCATGCGGGCACTTTCGAGATTCCTATCGTCACGGTCAACAACAAAAATGTTAGCGGTAAGCGGAACTTCGGCAACATTCAGGATGCTATTGGTATCAACTCCAAGGTTGCAGAGCGTTTGTCCGGCGCAGACTTCGACGGTGATACGGTTGTTGCTATCCCCATTTCCAGCAAGGTGGCTGTCAAAGCAACGCCTGCGCTGAGAGGGCTGAAAGACTTCGACCCCAAGACTGCTTATGCTGTCCCGGAAGGCAACCCGAATGGTGTGCGCCTGATGAAAAAGGAAGAAAAGCAGAAAGAGATGGGAATCATCTCGAACCTTATCACGGACATGACGCTTCGCGGCGCTCCTCCTGAGGAAATCACCCGTGCAGTTAAGCATTCGATGGTCGTCATTGATGCAGAGAAGCACAAGTTGGACTACAAGCGGTCTGAGCGGGAGAATGGCATTCAGGAACTGAAGAAGAAGTGGCAGATCCGTGTGGATGAAGACGGCAATGAGCGGTTTGGTGGTGCATCCACGCTGCTGTCTCGCCGCAAGCAGACCGTATATGTCCCTGAACGTACCGGAAGCGCTCATGTTGATCCCGAAACGGGAAACCTCATTTATAAAGAGTCCGGACGTACTTATATTGATCCAAAGGCAGGCAAGCGAGTAGAGGCGCAGACAAAGGTCAGTCTTATATCGCAAACCCCCGATGCGCAGACACTCTCATCTGGTACAATACAGGAAAATTTGTACGCTGATTTTTCTAATCAGTTGAAGAACCTCGCTAGAAAAGCACGGTTAGAAGCCGTACATACTGAAAATATGGAATATAATCCAGCTGCGGCAAAAGAGTATCGGACTGAAGTTCAATCTATTGATGCTAAGCTGAAAGCTGTGATAGACAACAAGCCGAAGGAACGCCGCGCAATGATAATTGCCAACGCAAATATCAAGGCTAAAATTCAGGCACAAGGTCTTGACCCTAAGAAAGACAAGAAGGAAATTAAAAAGATTTCTGCTGTCGAGATGCAGCGTGCTCGTGATTCGGTTGGGGCAAGCGGAAGTAAAACACGTATTACGTTTACCGATCGCGAATGGGAGGCTGTCCAAGCTGGAGCAATTACGCATACTAAGTTGACGAAGATTCTCAACGCATCTAAGCCGGACGAAATCGTTAAACGTGCGATGCCGAAGACAGCCACTGTAATGACCAGCGCGAAGATGGGCAAAGCAAAGGCGATGCTCGCCAACGGCTATACCTATAACGAGATTGCAAAAGCTTGTGGTGTTCCTGAGTCCACTGTTTACAGTGCTCTGAATAAGTAGGGAAGGCTTTGAACTATGATTCGATGCTTTTTAACAACGACCGATAACCCTTATAATCCCTACAGCCAGTTCGACGACTGGTATCGTTTCGATATGGATAAGGGCTACAACTCCTGCGGACTGCTGATGCGGCTAGCCTATACCTCTGACCAGCTGACGGATGCAGAGAACGCATACGAAATTGAGCAGGCTATTGACAAAATCATCGCCAATGACCCGCTCAACATCTACAAGAAGCTCAAGATGGAGGTCGAAGACGACACGACCCTTGCGCAAAGCGCGTAAGGGGATAGGGAGGGGGGTCGCAAAATCAACACCCCCCTCTCAAATCGCGCCGGTCTTTGATATTTCTCCGGAGGGAAAATTGATATTTGGGCTTTCATGTCCTATATCAGACTCCGTTAATATTTTACAAAGCAAAAAACGCCAGTATCCGAACCTCCATACGGATACCAGCGTTTTTTATACTCAGTTGTTCTGACTCTCTTCAACAACTACACTCATATAGGAATTGAAAATTTTGAGAGCGCCGATGATGTTCTGATGCATTTGCTCCATAGTTACAGGGACGCAATGAGTGTGCTGTGAATCAGAGAGATATTTGGATAACTGCCGAATTTTCTTGTTTCGCATTTCGAGTACACCTCCTTTCTTTAGGGATAGATGGATACTGCTTTCTCCTTTGGTACCAAGTCTATCGTAAAGTTGAATAGGAGTCAATATCTCGAATGTGCGAAAAACTCATTAGAATTTCGCGGCTTTATAGGACAACTGACAAAAGCAAACTTGCCGAGGTCTGGGGAGTAGACCGGGCTTCGGCGGTTTTTCTAAGGGTTCACGGGTACACGCCCTTATTATACCTTTGTGATACGGGTACGGATACGTTTTCATGATCGTTCAACCTCCAATAGAACTTTCCCAAAATCATTTCCTCCTTTTGTGTCGAGTTACTGCTTTGCTCTGACATACCCGTGAACCCTTAGAAAAGCCTTTTATTTTTGTCATGAAGTTATTCATGGCAAACTTTGCAAAAACAAAAAACGCCAGCAATGGCGGGTAAACCAAAATCTGGCGGATGAGAACGCGAACGATATTTGACAGAATTTTACAGAAAGGATGGTGCCGGAAATGGGCGCAAGAAAAACTTCCGGCGCTGACTTGCCCGCAATGAGGCCGGCACTGACTCCGGAAGCGAGAGAAAACCAGATGATCTCACTGGCGATGGACTTGGTGGAAAAGCGGATACGGGAAGGAACAGCCTCTTCTGCAGAGACCACCCACTTCCTGAAGCTGGCGACGAGTAAGACGATGCTGGAAAAGCAGAAGCTCGAGGAAGAGAACAAGCTCCTGCGGGCTAAGACTGAGGCCATCAATGCAGCAAAGGACAACGAGGAGCTGTACCTGGAAGTGCTCAAGGCCATGAAAGAGTATTCCGGCGAGGATGATGGCGAAGGAGAAGAGTATGAGTGCTGAGGTGTTCCGGATGCTTTGGGTCGTGGCAGTCCCGGCGTTGTTTGGAGAGGTGTTCTGGTTCGGTGAATACGGCGGTGTGAACGAGAAACAGGACAATATGGTGTGGACCGTGTTTCTTGCGACAGTTACATTCCTGATTGCGGGTGCATTTGCAATGGACCACGGGTACATCTGAGAAAGAGGCGGCTCTATGACAGAGTTCGAGAGGATACTGTTGTCGAGCTTCCTTGCATGTTTTGCGGCCTTTCTGCTGGCGGTATGGCTGGGGAAGAAACCGGATGATACCTTGAGTTGGATTGCACTTTGCGGGGCGGACCTACATGGCATGATATTACTGGTGTACGAACTCATGAGGACACTGAAATGAAAAGCTACAGCGAAATGTGCCGATGTGGGACATTCGAGGAGAGGCTGAAGTATTTGCAGCTTCACGGGACGGTGGGAAAGGACACCTTCGGGTTTGACCGATACCTGAACCAGGATTTTTACTGCTCGAAGGAGTGGCGGCAGTTCCGGGACAGGATCATCGTGCGGGACGGAGGCTGCGACCTCGGGTGCAAAGACCATCCTATCGCAGACATCACAGCCAGCGGAGGAAAGGTGAGCCGGGCGCGCATTACGATACACCACATCAACCCTCTGACGAAAGAGGATATTCTCGAGCACCGGGAAGCACTGTTCGACCCGGAGAATGTTATCAGTGTGTCGGATGCGACACACAAGGCCATCCACTATGGGGACGAGAGCGCCCTGAAGCCGACGTATGAAGAACGTAGACCGGGCGATACATGCCCGTGGAGGAAGGTGTTTTGACAATTTAAGAAAGAAATCGGGTGTAAACTTAGTAGCAAAAGTGACTGGGAGAATTTGACATGAAGATGATGAGAGACTATAATATAGTAAAGTATGTCAACTCTATCATAGGAGGACGTCAAATGCTTCTGGACGGAATTCTTAGTCCCTATAATTTCTGTAAAAGGTATTCACTGAATAATAGCGTGCTGGACTACATCAGCTACATAGATGAAGAACCGTTTTATATCCCTCCATCTTTTAGCGATGTAAAGACAGAAAAAACACTGTCAACTTTGAAGCCTAAGTTTGTCTTGCTTTCTGCTCCTGGCGCAGCAGGAAAAAGTTCGTTAGCAAAATATATTGCACATCGGTTTAATGCCCTTTACTGGAATCTGGCAAAGGTCAAAGTGGGCACGAATAGTTTTGCGGGCTCTATTCTTAACGCCGTAGGTGCACCGAAATATTCAGAGTTCATCGCTGATTTGAATGTTGGCAATGTCCTGTTAGTTATTGATGCCTTTGACGAAGCAGAAATTATTTCTGGAAGAAAAATGCTGAATGGTTTTATCGCAGATATTAGCGATAGCTTGTCGGCGCATACAATGCCCACGGTCTTTTTGCTGGCGAGAACGGAAACAGCTCAGTATATTGCTTCGTTCTGTGCCGAAAATAGAATTTCGGTCGCTCATTACGAAATAGGATTTTTTGATGAACTCGCTGCAAAGTCTTTCGTTGTGAAAAGTGTTGCAGGAAAGAAAACGCCGACTAAGCCTGATATTGAATGTGCGGAAAAGTATTATAACGTAGTTAAAAGCAATGTCACAAGCGATGAAAGGTTGTCTTTTCTGGGGTATGCTCCGGTACTGGAGGCAATATCGACACATATTAAGGAATCGCCTAATCGTCAAAAAATGATTAGTGAACTTTCTAATCAGAAAGATTGTGTGGCCATTATTACGAAGATAATGGATGATCTGCTTAACCGCGAGCAGGCGGAAAAAGTAAGTCTGGCGTTTAGGGAGAGATGCGCAGCCGCCCACCCGGAGTTTACTGACTGGGGGAAGGTGTATTCACCAGAGGAACAGTTGGTTAGAATCATATACTACATTATCTTCCAAGATTGCAGCTATAAAAATTATGAATTAAACTTTTTGCCGCCGCAGTTAGTCGCTGAATATCAGTCGATAATTGATTCCTTTTTACCGCAGCACCCATTTATAAGGAACAGTGCCATAGGAAATGGGCTCGGAAAAAAGATTGATTTCACGGGGCCGGCATTTAGAGATTATGCTTTAGCTAAAATCATACTGAATGAGGAATATGAGACCTTAGCGGATATGTACTTTGAAAGTTCGCAAAGTCAGGCTTATGTCCTCTCGCAGATTTTCTTCGACTGCTATATGCGGATTTCCAATAAAATGGTTCAGCCAAATCATATTTCTTATGTGTATGATTCTTTCAAGGCCAAGGCTACTGTGTATGAGCGTCCGTATTTGGAATGCACAGAGATTCCTGCATCAGAAACAGAGAACGCAAAATGCATGGTAGTGTTCGGAATGATTCCTGGACAAAAGAACACAATAAAAAGAGAAGATTATATTGCTGAAATAAATTTGACCGAGCAACCGTTAGAATTTGATCAGCTCGTCAGTGTTTCTATTGATATGCCTGATGCGGAAGTGTATGTTGGAAAGGCAGGGATGGACTGTAGAATTTACAACTCGTCTGTCATTTGTAAAAAAATTGAGTTAAAGGCGAGAAATATTTCTATTGAGTCGTACGATCCCGAGAGTTGCTTACTTGTTGCACATGAAGGATTCACGGGAGAACCCGTAATGATTGATGTTGCAAAAGCAGACAATTTAAGAGTCAACGCACCAAATCTAAAGAACTACTATTCACTGATTCCATACAACTATGATTTTGAGGATATATCAAATTTTGATATTGTAAAGTTCATTCATGCGATGCGGTGTATTCTGGTAGAATTCAGAACACATCGCAAGGATACTTTGGCCAAAACGGCGGATAGAATCGAACATGTTACGGTTGGTAATAGTGTTATAAAACGGCAGGTGCTAGATTATCTGAAGGCTTGTGGAATAATTTATGAGTCTTTTCATCTTTACAAGATTGACGAAGCAAAAATGCAGGAAAAAGGTATTTTCTTTAATGCATTGTCTCGCATGGACACTGTTCTGATGAATCCAGCGTTCCTCGATTTCTGTAGATGGGCTGATAGCTCTAACTGAATAAATTTTTCTGGCGCACTGACTTGACAGTCGGTGCGCTTTTTCTTTTCTATAAGGAGTAGTTATGGACAGCATCCTGACAAGCGTGAAGAAGCTGCTGGGGATAGCGGAGAGCTACACGGCGTTTGATGCGGACATCATCATGCACATCAACGCGGTATTTCTGGTGCTGCAGCAGCTGGGCGTGGGGCCGGAGAAGGGTTTTAGCATCGTGGACGCAAGTGCCGTGTGGGACGACTTTCTGCCCGGAGACGAGCGGGCGAAGACCATCGCGTCCTACATGGGCGCAAAGGTAAGGCTCGCGTTTGACCCGCCGCAGAGTTCGACCGCCATGGAGGCGCTGAAAAATACCGTTGCAGAAATGGAGTTCCGGCTGAACATCGAGTTTGATAAAGCGGAGTCATAACGGAGATCGACGAGGACTCCTGCTGCGGTGAAACGGAACGTGTGAGCACACCCTATGATGGAGACAGGGATAAAAAACGATATGCATGATATACAGGAAGCGATGCGTCTATGGGCGTCTGAAACGGTGAACTGGAACATGACGGACGCTTACAGTCTCTGCCGGACCTGCGCTAACTTCAGGTCATGGAAATGCCCGAACTCGAAGGAGTGCTTCGACAATCCGAAAAAGCCATATTAAAAAGCGAGACACTGTGACAGCGCTACCTTATTATAATGGACCTTGATGAAAACCTCATTTTCGCTGCGGTACGGCACGAACCTGCAATGAATAGGACTTAGGAGAATAAAATTATGGCACTCTCGAACACGGCCACGCCCATCTACTACGGCCGGTTCCGGGAGGCCGTGATGCGGGGCGAGATACCTGTCTGCCGGGAAATTTCAATGGAAATGAACCGGATCGACGACCTCATCGCGAACCCGGGCGTTTACTACGACGACAAGGCCGTCAACGGCTTTATCAAGTTCTGCGAGAGGGAGCTGACGCTGACCGACGGCAGTGATCTGAAACTGCTGGACAGCTTCAAGCTCTGGGCGGAGGAGATCTTCGGCTGGTACTACTTTGTGGAGCGGAGCGTGTACGTGCCGGAGCCCGGCGGACATGGGGGACACTACGAGCGCAAGCGCATCAAGAAGCGACTCATCACCAAGCAGTATCTCATCATCACCCGTGCGGCCGCAAAGACCATGTATCTGGAGTGCTTACAGGCCTACTTTATGACGGTAGATAAGAGCACGACCCAGCAGGTGACGACTGCCCCCACCATGAAACAGGCAGAAGAAGTCCTCTCGCCGTTCCGGACAGCACTGGCGCGGGCGAGAGGGCCTGTTTTTAAGTTTATGACCATGGGCAGCATCCAGAACACCACGGGTGCGAAGAGCGACCGGGTGAAGATGGCCTCCACCAAGAAGGGAATCGAGAATTTCCTGACGGGCTCGCTGCTGGAGATACGCCCCATGACCATCGAGAAATTACAGGGCCGGCGCGACCGTGTGGCGACCGTGGACGAATGGCTCTCCTGTGACATCCGGGAAGACCCCATCGGTGCCATCGAGCAGGGCGCAGCCAAGAACGAAGATTATCTCATCGTGGCGGCAAGCTCGGAGGGTACTATCCGAAACGGCTGCGGCGACACCATCAAAATGGAGTTGATGGAGATCCTGAAGGGCGAGTATATCAACCCACATGTCTCCATCTTCTACTACAAGCTGGACTCTATCGACGAAGTAGGCAAGCCGGAAATGTGGCTGAAGGCGAACCCGAACCTCGGGCAGACTGTGAGCTACGAGACTTACCAGCTGGATGTGGAGCGCGCGGAAAACTCGCCCGGAGCACGGAATGATATTCTGGCCAAGCGCTTTAACCTGCCGATGGAAGGCTACACCTTCTTCTTTACTTATGAGGAGACCCTGCGGCATCGACACCGGGACTTCTGGCAGATGCCCTGTGCCATGGGCGCTGACCTTTCGCTGGGCGACGATTTCTGCTCGTTTACCTTCCTGTTCCCGCTGGAGAACGGATATTTTGGGGTGAAAACGCGGGATTACATCACCAGCTACACCCTCTCACAGCTTCCGCTGGCGATGCGGCAGAAGTACGAGGAGTTCATGAACGAAGGCACTTTGCAGGTGTTCGACGGGACTGTGCTGGACATGATGCAGGTTTACGACGACCTCGACGCCTACATCCTGCAGAGCGAGTACGACGTGCGGGCCTTTGGCTACGACCCCTACAACGCGAAGGAATTCGTGGAGCGGTGGGCGCAGGAGAACGGCCCCTTTGGCATCGAAAAGGTCATTCAGGGCGCAAGGACGGAGAGTGTGCCGCTGGGCGAACTGAAGAAGCTGAGCGAACAGAGAAAGCTGCTGTTCGACGAGGCACTGATGGAATTTGCCATGGGCAACTGCATCACGCTGGAGGACACCAACGGGAACCGGAAGCTCTACAAGCAGCGGCACGACAAGAAGATCGACGCCGTGGCGGCGCTGATGGATGCCTACGTGGCGTGGAAGCTGAACCGGGATGCATTTGAGTGAGGTTATATATGAGAGGTGACTGGTGGGATCATATCGCCCATGCAATCAGTTTGAAGTGAAGGCAGGTGAGAAATCAAAATGGATTACTGGAAATTCATGCAGCACGGGCTGTTTGGGAAGGGCAGTGCGCGGAAGCTGAGATTGCATGGAAAGTGAGGTGATGGCAAAATGCAGGGATACAAAGATGAGCTGTACCACTGGGGCATCAAGGGCATGAAGTGGGGCGTGCGGCGATACCAGAACAAGAACGGCACCCTGACGGCGGCCGGAAAGAAGCACTACAGCGGAGACGGGAATGCAGGCGAGGACGCCGAACAGGTGGAGTATGCGCCGAAGCGCTCGGGCAAGAAAGCCGAGGATTACTCCGATGAGGAGCTGCGGGCGCGCATCAACCGGCTCCAGATGGAAAAGCAGTACCGCGACTTACAGGGGCAGACCAACATCCGGGTCGATGACCCCAACAAGGAGCTGAAGGCCGAGAAGGAGCGCTTGCAGCTCCAGAAGGACGTGAAACAGCTGCGGAACGACGTGTACGGCGGCAAGAGCTTTGTGAAGCAGGTCATGTCGGACGCCGGAAAGCAGGTGCTGACCAAGGCGACAGCGGGCGTGATGAGCTACGGCGCGAAGAAATTTGTTTCCGATGTGCTGGGCAACCCTGAACTGGCGAATGCTGTGGTGAACGGCAGTGCTGCAAAGCAGGATCAGCAGAAGAAAGACGACCAGAAATAGCTGTTTGGATGCTGCACTAATTTCTTGACCTGCAATAGAAAGGATAAAGATGCCTAACACATTTGGCTCCAGGCTGAAACACGCCTGGAACGCATTTCTGAACCGGGACCCTCCCCGGGTGTACGGAGGGGGATACAGCTACCGGCCCGACCGGCCAAGGCTGAACCGGACGACCGACCGCACCATCCTGACGGCAATTTACGCCCGGATGGCGCAGGACGCCACAGCTATCGCCATAAACCACGTAAGGCTCGACGAAAACAAGCGCTTCGATGCGGTGTTGGACTCGGGCCTTAATTCATGCCTGAACCTTTCGGCCAACAAGGACCAGACGGGCAGGGCTCTGCGGTACGACATCTATCTCTCCCTGCTGGACGAAGGCGTCATCGCCATCGTGCCGGTGGACATCGACGAGGACCCGGTGACGGGGGAGACAGAGATCCGGTCGATGCGGGTGGGCAAGGTGAAGGAGTGGTACCCGGACGATGTGCGGGTGGAGCTTTACAACGACAGGACCGGGCAGAAGGAAGAAGTCATCCTGCCGAAAGAGCGGGCGGCCATCGTGGAGAACCCATTCTACTCTGTCATGAACGAGCCCAACAGCACCGTCCAGCGGCTCATCAGCAAGCTGCGCATCATGGACGCCGTGGACGAGCAGGCCGGAAGCGGAAAGCTCGACCTCATCATCCAGCTGCCCTACACCGTGAAAAGCCCTGCCCGGAAAGAACAGGCGCAGGAGCGGCGGAAGACACTGGAAGAGCAGCTGGCAGGCAGCCGATACGGTATCGGCTACATTGACGCCACGGAGCATATCACCCAGCTGAACCGGAGCCTCGAGAACAACCTGCTGAAAAGCATCGAGTACCTGACCAACATGGCTTACAGCCAGCTGGGGCTGACGCCGGAGATCATGAACGGCACGGCGGACGACACTGTCATGACCAATTACGAGAACCGAGTCATTGAGCCCCTTGTGGCGGCTGTGGTGGACGAGCTGAAACGGAAGTTCCTGAGCCGCGAAGACCTCAAGGCTAAGCAGAGCATCATGTACTTCCGCGACCCGTTCAAGCTGGCACCCGTCTCGATGGTGGCCGAGATGGCCGACAAGTTCACCCGTAACGAGATCATGACGTCGAACGAGTTCCGTCAGGTCATCGGAATGAAACCCTCGAAAGACCCCAAGGCAGACCAGCTGCTGAACAAGAATCTTTCTCACAACGCGGGACAGGCGGCACAGATTGGCAGTGACCCCGCCGCAAGAGGGCGAGAGGCTGTGGAGCAGATGGCAAATGAATCTTAAAAGAAAGGAGAAATCAAAATGGTGAATTTTGACTACGACTGCAGCGGCTGGGCGACGAAAGCGAACACGAAGTGTTACGACGGGCTGACCATTGCAGAAGACGCATTCAAGGGCTGCAGTGGCCAGACTGTGCCGATGGTGTACAACCACGACCACTCGAGCCTTGACAATGTTATCGGCCACGCACTGCTGGAAAACCGCAAGGGCGGGGTCTACGCTTACGCCAAGTTCAACGACACGCCCACCGGCCAGACGGCCAAGAAGTGCGTGGAGAACGGCGACCTGAACGCTTTTTCCATCTGGGCCAACGGTCTGCAGAAGGCCGGACAGGTGGTGAAACACGGCGTTATCCGGGAACTGAGCCTCGTACTGGCAGGCTGCAACCCCGGCGCGCTCATCCAGGAAGTGGTGAAGCACAGCGCTGACAATATGGACGATGAGGGCTGTGAAGCCTTTATCTTTAACGACCCGGGCAGTCTGAGCCTCGAACATGGCATGGACCCGGAGGGCAACCCGCTGGAGGAGGCCGTACTGGCCCACTCCGACGACAACAAGGAGGACGGCAAGATGGCCGAGGAAGCCAACGGTAAGACGCTCGAAGAGGTCTACAACAGCATGACCGACGAGCAGAAGGAATGCTGCCATGCACTGGTGGGTCTCGCTCTGGAAGAGCAGGACGGTGACGGCGGCGAAGACGAGGAGGATGAAAGCGACATGAAGCACAATGTTTTCGACAAGGATGCGGGCAAGCAGACCGTGCTGAAGCACAGCATCGACGACATCAACAGCATCATCAAGGGCGCAAAGACCAGCGGCACCCTGAAGGCGGCCTTCGACAACGCCGGCGTGGAGCAGGGCGAGATCGATGAGCTGAGCCACGGCATCGACAATATCGACTGGCTGTTCCCGGAAGACCACCTGCTGGATACCACGCCCCGCATCATCGACAAGCCCGACGACTGGGTGAGCGTAGTGATGGGCGGCGTGAAGCACATCCCGTTCAGCCGCTTCAAGAGCATGTTCGCAGACCTGACCCCCGAAGATGCCCGTGCCAAGGGTTATGTGAAGGGCAATTATAAAATCGAAGAGGTCTTTGGCCTGCTGCGCCGCTCCACCAGCCCGACCACTGTGTATAAGAAGCAGAAGCTCGACCGCGACGACGTGAGCGACATCGACAGCTTCGATGTGGTGTCCTGGCTGCGCAACGAGATGCGCTACAAGCTGAACCGTGAGCTGGCGCTGGCCTATATCCTGGGCGATGGCCGTCAGGCGGCAAGCGAGGACAAGATCGACGAGAACTGCATCCGTCCTATCTTCAACGATGCCGACCTGTTTACCATCAAGGTACAGGTGGCTACGACCGGCCTGAGCAAGGTGGAGGACAAGTACAAGGCCTTCATCAAGCAGGTCATCCGCAGCCGCAAGGAGTACCGCGGCAGCGGCACCCCGACCATGTTCACCACCGAGGACGCTCTGACCGAGATGCTCCTGCTGGAGGACGGCATGGGCCGCCCGCTCTACGCCGACGAGGCCGCTCTGGCCCGCAAGCTGCGCGTGAGCAAGATCACCACGGTGCCTGAGATGGAAGGCCGCAAGGGCGCCAAGGGCGGTGATCTGGCCGCCGTTATCGTGAACCTCAGCGACTACACCGTGGGCGCAGACAAGGGCGGCGCTGTCTCCATGTTCGACGACTTCGACATCGACTACAACGCCATGAAGTACCTCATCGAGACCCGCTGCTCCGGCGCACTGACGACTCCCTACAGTGCTATGGCCATCGAGTGGGCGGCTGCATAAAGAGCGCCGGATGCCCTCTCCGTCAGCTCAGCTGACACTTTTCCTCAGAGGGCAGGCACAAAACGAACCTCTAAGGCGCTTTAACTTTAGAGCACTCGCCCGTTAGGACCTCTCTGTCGGCTGCGCCGACACCTCCCCTTGAACGGGGAGGCCTTTGCAGGACGAATGAAGTTTCGTCTGGGCGTAAACGGCAGTGCGCTGCTACAGAGGGCAGGCACTGCATAAGAAAGGAGATCAAAAATGACCCTGAAACCTTTTTATGACCGTACCGAGGATGTACACGTGGGCGCTTATGTCGCTTACGGCCACACCGACGGCAAGCTGTACGCTGACGCCGAGCACAAGATGAAGGTGAGCGCCGCCGACCTTGGCCGCGCCTTCATACTGGGCCGACTTATCGTGTGCGACGGCAAGAACTACTTTGCGCCCATCGCATACGCAGAGGCCACCGGCGTGAAGACCTATGACGGCACTGCCGCCAAGAGCTGGACGGCAAGCAAGGAGTAAACCTCTCCGGCGCTTCGCGCCAGCTTCCCTACCGAGGGGAGCCACTGGCGAAGAGGGGGAGGTTTTTCAAAATGGTAAGATACTCCTTGCCCAAGGATGAATAAACTTTACCGCCCTGCCAAAGCCTCTCCTCGCCAGGAGAGGTGGCATTGAGCGAAGCGAAATGACGGAGAGGTTATTATGGCAAAGTGGTTTGGAAAAATCGGCTTTGAAGGGCAGACTGTGGAGACAGCGCCCAGTGTCTTCACCGAGGAAACGGTGGAGCGCGAATACTACGGCGATGTGCTGGAGTGGGGCCGACAGCTGCAGGCAGGGGATGGAGTGAACGACAATGTCACGTTCCAGAACCGGCTGAGCATCGTGGCAGACCCTTTTGCCCACGAGAATTTCGGCTCCATGCGATACGCCGAATTTTGCGGCGTGAAATGGAAGGTGACGGACGTGAAAGTACAGTACCCGCGCCTCATCCTGACATTCGGAGGGATATACCATGAGTGAGCAGAGACTGAGGCTGGACGGCATTCTCCGGAGGGTGCTGCAAGAAACTGTCGGAGAAATCCACCTGTACTATCAGCCGCCCGCCAACCTGAAAATGCAGTACCCCTGCATCCGATACGATTTGAACCGCATCCGCAATGTACACGCTGACGGCCACGTCTATCTCCAGCACCCTTCCTACATGGTGACGGTGATGACCAAGACCCCGGACAGCGACCTCACAGCGGCCGTGTCACGCCTCGACCAGTGCAGACACGACCGCTCTTATATTGCGGACAATTTATACCACGACGTGTTCACTATGACCGTCTGAAAAACAAAAAGGAGGAACAAGACCTATGAGCAAACTGGAATGGGACAAGACCGGCGAGCGCCTGTATCATCTGGGCGTTGACCACGGCGTCGTTTTCCCGATGGTGAAGGGCAAGTATACCACCGGCGCACCCTGGAACGGCCTGACGGCTGTGAACGAGAGTCCCGACGGCGCAGACCCCAACGACATCTATGCCGACAACATCAAGTACGCGTCCATCCGCTCGGCAGAGAACTTCAAGTACACCCTCGAGGCACTGACCTATCCGCCCGAGTTCGAGCAGTGTGATGGCTCTGTCGAGGTGGCAAAGGGCGTGAGCATCGGTCAGCAGAAGCGCTGCCCCTTCGGTCTGAGCTACCGCACCCGCGTCGGTGCAGACGACGACCCCGAGAAGGGCTACATCATCCATCTGGTATGGAACAGCACCGCTTCGCCCTCGGACAAGAGCCACGAGACCGTGAACGAGAATCCGGACGCCGAGACCTTCAGCTGGGAGTGCGACACCACCCCGACTCAGGTGACTGGCTACAAGCCCACTGCCCACATGACCATCAACTCCACCCTCATCGAGGCCGCAAAGCTCAAGCTGCTGGAGGACAAGATCTACGGCACCGAGAACAGCGAGAGCACCCTGCCCACTCCGGACGAGGTCATCAAGCTGCTGGACGGCGTTACCGAGGCAGCTTCCTCTAACATGGGAGCCTGATAGGAAAGGACGATTAGAATGATCAAGAAAGTAATTCCATACACCGACTTTGACGGCAATCCGCGCGTCGAAGAGTTCTGGTTCAATCTGACCAAAGCCGAGATGATGGACCTTGGCCTGAGCAAGGACGGAGGCTACGACAAGTACATGGAGCAGCTGATGCACAGCACCAAGGTGGGTGAGGCCATCGAGGTGTTCAAGAAGATCCTGCTGCTGGCTTACGGCAAGAAGAGCCTCGACGGCCGCAAGTTCGAGAAGAGCCCTGAGATCACCGCAGACTTTGTGGCGACTCAGGCTTACTCCGACCTCTACGTGGAACTGGCAAGCGACCCGGACAAGGCCGCAGAGTTCATGAACGGTGTGATGGGCGCAGACGTCCGCAAGATGGTGGCCGAGAACGAGGCCAAGGCGAAGGCCGCCGAAGTTTCCGCCGCTGTGGCCGCAAACAACGCCCGGGCGCTGGCCGTGGCGGACCCGCAGTAAAACCTCTCAGTCTCGCTTCGCTCGACAGCTCCCCTATTAGGGGCAACGATTTCGAC
>ERZ1026956.316-NODE-316-length-30777-cov-20.405735_pt1 | contig 30777 bp, 35 predicted proteins | sample MGYA00519301_ERZ1026956 | MGnify/ENA primary metagenome ERZ1026956 (study PRJEB26926, sample SAMN06164521) | human gut metagenome | biome: ENVO:00009003; feature: ENVO:2100002; material: ENVO:00002003 | host: Homo sapiens | place: USA | collected 2012 ...
CACGTACGGTTCTGAGGGGGGAAGAGGGCAGTAATGCCCTTGACCTACCCGATCGACCGTCCGACCTGCAACAGCGTGACGGACGGGGTGTTAGAGCCGGGAACGAGATTGCCAAGCATTTTGCCGAGAACAACGTGGATATCATCATCTACGCGGTGGAAAAGTCGCTGGACAGCTACAAGTTCAATCTGCTGCACTGCAAGCAGACGTTCATATCGCAGCTCAAAAGCGGAGCGATGGGCGCACGTACCATCGACGAGGGAGCAATGGACGAAAAATCGGGTATGAACTTCTCGGAGTATATGGCGTTGCTCTCCGGCAATACCGACCTTTTGGATAAGGCGAAATTAGAGAAGCGTATCGCCTCGCTCGAAGGGGAACGCAAGTCGTTCAACAAGGGCAAGCGCGATTCGGAGTTCAAGCTGGAATCCAAGACGGGAGAACTGCGCAACAACACGGCTTTCATCGAAGCCATGACGGAAGACTGGAACCGTTTTCTTTCCGTTGTGCAGACTGATAAGGAAGGCAGCCGCCTTAATCTTGTCAAGGTGGACGGCGTGGATTCAACGGATGAGAAGGTCATCGGTAAGCGTTTGCAGGAAATCGCCAAGAACGCCACGACTGGTGGACTGTACAAGGCTGTCGGGGAACTTTACGGCTTTCCGATAAAGGTGGTCAGCGAGAGGACACTCAAAGAAGGTCTGGAGTTCACCGACAACCGCTTCGTGGTGGAGGGGAACTACAAGTACACCTACAACAACGGGCATCTGGCGATGGCAGACCCGATTGCTGCCGCACGAAACTTTCTGAACGCATTGGAGAGGATTCCGACCATCATCGACCAGTACAAGTCTAAGAACGAAGTGCTGGAAAAGGAGATTCCGCAGTTGCAGGAGATAGCGGGCAAGGTGTGGAAGAAGGAGGACGAGCTGAAACAGCTGAAGTCCGAACTCGCCGCACTGGACCGCAAGATACAGCTTGAGCTGGCTCCGGCTCAGGAAAACACAGAAGAGAACCGGCAAGGCAACGAGAAAAAACAGACGGAACAACAGCCGGAAAGCCCGCACGTGGACTTTGTACGCAGTCATTTAATTATAGGGAGACCCGGTTTATCGGAATCCAAAGGTGTAAAACTTTAATATCGAAGTCTTGACAGAAAAAGCCAGTGGTTGAATTTTTCACCACTGGCTTTAATTCTAATAATTTTTCAATCTAATATGACCGAATCTATAACGTTAAATCATAGATTATGTGTCTATTTGTGAAGAAAAAGACGTAACTTTGTATCAAAATCAAATAAGCATAACAATGGAACCATCTATATACAGTTTTTCACTTTATACCGCACTGCCGTTGATGTTATTCTTCGGCTTTTATTTTTTGTTTGCAAAGACTCCTGAAAAGAAAATTTTCAAGAATTATCTCCGCTCCCGACAGATTATGGGTATAGCTATGCTACTGCTTTCGGCAAACTATTCGGTACATTTCTTCTTTGGTATCCGATTCAAAAATGCGGATTCTGCCATATTGATGAACATGTCCACATACTTCCTGTGCTATTCTCTGTTCAGTTCGGCATTGATAATGTTGCTTGATCGTTTTTACATTACCAAACGGCGTGTGTGGACACATATCATTTTATGGATTATATTCTCAACTCTTTCCGGAGTTGTGTTGTTCCTGTTGCCAAGCGGAATCATGCAAAAAATCTCTTTATTTGCTTTAGCTGTATGGTTAGTCGTTTTTGGAATCGTTTTAGCTCGCAGAGTCATAATTGCATATCGTAGAGCCATTCGGATTTTCAATGAAACTCAGGCGGATGATATAGGCACATATATCGAATGGCTTTCCATATTCACTTATTGGGCTGTTATCTTCGGTGTCGGATGCGGATTGCTGACATTTCTGCCAGACAAATATGTTTTTATCTGGATTTTGTCGTCAATACCGTTCTACAGCTATCTTTTCTACAGCTATCAGAACTACCTGCTGTTCTATGAACAGGTGGAAAATGCTTTTGAGCAAGATATACAGTCTGAAGAAGAACTTCTGACAGATACGGAAACAGAACCTGAAATAGTTTCTGAGAAAGAAGTTCCAGTGTCCTATACAGAAATTATAGAGAAAGTGGCCAACTGGATAAAGACAGACGGCTATGTCCAGCAGGGACTTACCATAAAAGAACTGTCCGAAATACTTCATACGAACCGTACCTATCTTTCCGCTTATATCAAGACTACGTATAAAATGACATTCCGCGAATGGATAACCGGTCTCCGGTTGGAGTATGCGAAAAACATACTGAAGGAGCATCCGGAAATCAATATACAGAAGCTGGCTGAGTCTTCCGGTTTTCTTTCCCGCAGTAACTTTATCAAATCATTTACAGAGAAGGAAGGATGTACGCCTGGCAAGTGGAAAAAAGCAAATCTGGAATAATTTGTGTGGTAAAAAGCCGATGAAAAAGGTCTCAGAAGCTCATTTTCAAAAAGTGCTCAAGCGACAAAAAAGTGCTAATTCGACAAAAAAAGTGCTCAAACGACAATTTGAAAAGTGCTCAAACGACAATTTTTATAAAACGCTGTATTTCAACAGAAAAAGTTTTTGTAATATTTTGGGCGCTGAATGGCATTTATTACCTTTGGAGAAGACAAAGATAATAAATTCAAGTTTATATGAGCAGAAAAATCACTTTTCTCACCCTGTTTCTGTGGCTGATGACGGTAACTTTTCCTGTCATTGCGCAGCAGAAAGCAGACACGACCTACACCTTCCGGTTCGTTACGCAGAAGGACATGTTCTACGTGCCTTGGAATGGCAATGACACGGAACTTGCCCGCCTGTTGGAATGTATCGAAAACAACAAAGCAACAATTCTTGACGGCAAACTGCCGCTATTGGTTGACGGATATTGCAATTCGCAGAGCAGTGAAGTCAAGAACCTTGCAACAGCGAAGATTCGTGCCAACCGTGTGAAATCAGAACTGATTACACGAGCGAAAATCAAGGAAGAAAACTTCATTACCCGCAATCATGTGACAGAGGGTGATTTTGTCACCGTGCGCCTGACGGTACCGGTAAAGGAAACAGCCGTGACGGATGCGGAAGCAGAAGCACGACGCAAGGCGGAAGCCGAACGCTTAGAAACCGAGAAGCGTGCCGAGCAGGAACGGCTTGCCGAAGAGCAGCGCAAGGCGGAAGAAGCCCGACTTGCCGCTGAAAAGGCAGAAGCCGAGAAAGCCGCTCAACAAAATACACTTGCCGACACGCCGTCGGAAACCAAAATCACAACTGATTATCATCTCTCCCTGCGTGCCAACCTGCTGCGCTGGGCTACCCTGACACCAGATCTTGGCGTGGAATGGCGCATCTGCCCATCGTGGGGCATTGCCGTAAACGGCTCGTGGACTTCATGGACGTGGAGCGACAAGGACCGCCGCTATGCACTCTGGGAAGTGGCTCCGGAAGTGCGTTACTATATGGGTGAGAAGAAAGCCTGGTATCTGGGCGCGATGTTCAAGGCCGGACAGTTCAACTACAAGTTCTCCGAAGCAGGCAAGCAGGGCGACCTGATGGGTGGCGGCATCACCGCCGGCTATCAGCTGCGACTAAACAAGGCATTAGATCTTGATTTCAACCTCGGTTTGGGCTACCTGAATGCCGATTTCGAAAAATATGAAGTCATCGACGGTGTACGTGTACGCCGCGGCAACGAAACAAAGGACTGGTGGGGCCCCATCAATGCCGGTGTGACATTGGTATGGAAGTTATTCTAACACGGAGGAATAGAATATGAAAGCAAGACAATATATAAATATGATGGGAATGGCAGCCGCCGTGCTGCTCTCTTCCTGCGTGAAGGACACGCTCTATGACACGCCACACCCCGACAGCGGGAAGATTGCGGTGACAGCCGACTGGTCGGCCCGCGGTGAGGGTATCGACATACCTGCCACGTGGACGGTCACCATGGGTGACTATACGGGTACGGAGACTTCCGCCACCCATGCCCCCAACCATCTGTTTGCTCCGGGCAGCTACACCCTTGCGGTGTGGAACCCTGCTGAAGGAATCATGGTAAATGGTACCACCGCCACCATTGCCGCAGCCACGGGAAACCGGGCAGGAACGGATGCCTTTGTGAACAATGCCCCGGGATGGTTCTTCACCTATACGAAACAGGTGAGCATCGAGAAAGACAAGGACTATCCGCTGACCGCCGCAATGAAGCAGCAGGTACGCGAACTGACGCTTGTCGTCAAACCGACGGGTGATGCCGCCGGACGCATCACGGAGATTGTTGCCCATCTGACGGGTGCAGCCGGAACACTCGACTTCGCTACCGATACCTACGGAGCCGCTTCAAACGTCGTGCTGCCCTTCACCAAGATAACCGAAGGTGACGATGCCGGCAAGTGGAAAGCCACGGTGCGGCTGCTGGGTGTGACCGGCACGGAACAACTGCTGACGGGTGAAATCCGCTATGCTGACGGCAACCCGAGCCCCACCACGCTGAAAAGCGACCTCACGGAAGCCCTCAAGGATTTCAACACCGGAAAGGGCGAATCGCTGACCCTCGGCGGAACGCTGGTTGAGACTCCCGAAGGCATGGAAGTGGACGGAGCCGAAATCAACGGCTGGGAAGAAGTGAAAGGTGATGATGTAAATGCCGATTTGTAACTAATAAAATGACAGATATAATGAAGACAAGATTTTTTGCACTTGCGATGCTCGCCCTCGCACTGGTAGCCTGCAACAACGACAACGAGAACCTGAACGGTGACCCCGTGGCCGCCCAGTTTACCGCCGACATCGCCCCCGCCACCCGCGCCAGCGGAACCACCTGGACTGCCGGCGACCGTATCGGCATCACCGACATCGGCAACGATTCCCAGTACGGCAACGTGCCTTTCATCCTGAAAAACGGGAAATTTGAGGCAGAAGGAAAGGTTATCTATATCGAAGATACAAAGACCCATACTTTCCGCGCCTACTATCCGTACAACGCGGCGGGAGGCATCCTCGCAGCCACGACCGATGCCACGGCGCAGCAGAACCAGCCTGCCATCGACTTTCTCTTTGCTTCAGGAGCCACGGGAGACAAAAACAACCCGGTAGTAAGCTTCACCGACAAAACCGCCAAAGGCGGTGAAGACAACTCCTTCCACCACCGCATGAGCCAGATAACCCTTACCTTCGAGGCGGGCGACGGCGTGAATTTCAGCGTGGTCAAGCCTGAACGTTACACGCTGGACGGATTGTTACTCACCGGTACGTTCAACACGGCCGACGGTATTGCCACCGCAGACAACGGAGTACAGACCGGAGAACTGACCATGAATCTGGCAGACGGCAATCTCACGTCATCGATCATCCTCTTCCCGCAGACAGTTGCATCCCTGCCGTTGGTTGTGAATTACAAAGGTCAGGAATATCATGCCACACTCACCATGCCCGAAGGCGCACTGCTGGCGGGCAACAACTATACCTATACCGTCAAGGTACGCAACAAAGTCCTTGAAGTCAGCGAAGCCACCATTGCAAAGTGGAACGATATAGACGGTGGAGATGTGGGTGCTGACCTGTAGGATTTTAATAATTAATCGATTAGAATGAAGAATTATGAGACATAGATTATTTATCCCCGCAGCCACCGCACTGCTGTTCGCCCTCGCCGCCTGCACGCAGGACGAACTTGCTGGCGATAACCGTCTGCCCGAAGGTGAATACCCCGTCGTCATCCGTGCCACCGGATTGTCCGTAGAAGCAACGCCGCTGGCAGTCCCTTCCACCCGTGCCGCTGTGGACGGCGACTGGCAGGGCGTCACTTCCGTGGCACTCAAGATGGGCGATGCGGTAAAGGAATACACCGTAACGGCTTCTACCGATTTCAAGAGTGCCACGCTTTCACGCGAGAACGACCCGTACTACTGGACCAGCCGCGACCCGATTACCGTATCGGCATGGTGGCCCTTCGACAATGCCGACATCACACAGATGCCTGCCGTGAAGGTGGCCGAAGACCAAAGCAAATTGGCTGACTTCCAGAACAGCGACTTCATCTCTGCTGAGAACCGGAAGGTGGAATTTAACAACCCGACTCTTGAATTTACCCACCGCACGGCACGCGTGGCAATCGAACTGAAGCCCGGTACGGGATTCACAAGCGTGGACGGTGCCACGGTGAGCCTCGTGAGCCTGTCCGCCGATAACGGCAACCCGACCGCCATCAAGACCTACAACGCAAGCGGCAACACCTACGAGGCACTGACCGCCCCGCAGACCGTTGCGGCAGGCAAACCGTTCGTCAAGGTGGAACTCGGCGGCGGCACCTTCTACTTCCGTCCGCAGAACAACGTCGTATTAGAAGCGGGCAGCCGCTATAAATATACCGTTAAGGTGAACGCCACTGGCTTGACATTAGAGGGTTGCACCATCGGTGATTGGGCTGACGGCGGCGGCGAGAGTGGTGAGGCTGAGGATTTGGGCTACATCTACGACAGCAACACCAAGACCTACACGGTCTATAACGCCAACGGCCTACTGGCATGGAACAAAGCCATACAAAAAGATGAATCGATAAATTGCACCCTCACCGCCGACATCGACCTGACGGGTAGGGAATGGACACGTTTAGACACATGGCCAGGCTACTCCGGCGTCTTTAATGGGCAGGGACACAGCATTACGGGATTAAACTTTTCAGCAGCGAGGTTTGGACTTTTTCTTTTTTTAAATCAAAGTGGAGTGATAAAGAACCTACAACTCATAGATGTGAATCTGGATGGCAGTAGTGGAGGAGCTGCTGGAATGGTGGACCGAAATCATGGCCAAATCATTGCCTGCTCTGTGACGGGAAAACTTACTGTACATAGTGGTGGTATAGCCAATGCAAATTATGGCGATATCATCGCTTGCTGGTTCAACGGCACATTGAAAGATGAGGCTGGCTGTGGAACTATAGTGCGTTTCAACTACAAGAATATAACTTCCTGTTATTGGGGAGGCAATGCCGAGCAAGGAGTACTCCGTAATGAAGGAGGAACGGTAGTTGCCACGAAGGTAGACGGCGCGACCGTGAAATGGCAGACAGCCGTCGACGGCATGAACACCGCCCTCACCGGCAACGACTACCAGTGGACACTCGGCACCGGCGGTCTGCCCGTACTGAAAAGAAACAATAAAAACCCCTAAACAACACGCATCATGAAACGAACAAACATCCATATATTCGCAGCCCTCGCCCTGCTGTTCGCCCTCGCCGCCTGCACGCAGGACGAAGCAGGCTTCCTGTCTGAAGGGGCGGAAGGCACACCCATCGTCTTCACCGCCACGGGGCTGAACCCCGCCGCGACAGCCACCGCCGGCACCCGTGCCCCGGTGGACGGCAATTGGGAGGGTGTGCAGAGCGTGGCAGTCCTGATGGACGGCACGGTGAAGGCATACGACGTGACGCCCACCAGCGCCACGCTGACCTCCACCGACCCGTACTACTGGACCAACCACAACGACATCACCGTCACAGCGTGGTGGCCCTACACCGAGGGCGAGACAACCCCTTCTGCTGTGAAGGTAAAAGCCAACCAAAGTGCCCGGAAAGACTTCGAGGGCAGCGACCTCATCGTAGCCGACGGACAGACGGTGACCTATGGTAGCCCCACGCTCCGCTTCACCCACCGCACGGCGCGGGTGACCGTCGTTCTGACGGACTACACCGAGGGGCTGGCATCCGTGCAGCTGACGGGTCTCTCCACCGAGAATGACAATCCAGATAAAATCACCCCGTATGACAAGGGCAGCAACACCTACATCGCCCTCGTAGCCCCGCAAAGTGTGGCAGCTGGCAGGACCTTCATTACGTGCACCTTCACTAACGGCAAAACCTTCGTTTATAAGATGAAGAATGCTACCGACTGGCAGGCGGGCGGTGAATATACCTACACCGTCTCCCTCGCTGCGGCAAAAGACCTGGGCTATACCATAGAGAGCGACGGCAGCTACACCGTGACCTCCGCCGATGGCCTGATGAATGTAGCCGAATTAGTGAACGGAGGTAAGACCGACATTAACATTACCCTCGACAAAAACATTGATCTGACGGGCAAAGGCTGGACGCCGATAGGCACAAGCTTCGATAACTCATACAAAGGCACTTTCGACGGCGGCGGCCATACCATCACGGGGTTGACCGTTACGACAAATGACCAATTTGTGGGTCTGTTCGGCTATCTCAATAGAGCTGGTATGGTGAAGAACGTGGTGATGGAAGGCATACAGATAACAAGCAATCACATGTTTGGCTGTACTGGCGGCGTGGTAGGATATAGCTGGGGCACCATTGAAAACTGCTCGGTGTCGGGTAGCGTCAGCGGCACAGATTGTGTCGGCGGTGTGGTGGGTTCACAAAAGGCCGGTTCCATCATCGGATGCAGCTCCTCTGCCACTGTGAAGGGAAAGCACTATGTCGGCGGTGTGGCAGGAGAAAAATGGGGCACCATGACAGCTTGCTATGCCACAGGCAACGTGACCTTAGAAATAGCTTCCCAAAAGAATAACTTTGGCGGCGGTGTAGTGGGATTAAACGGAGGAAGCCGCGTCCTTGCCTGCTATGCCACGGGCAACGTAACCAGTACGGGTAGCAGCACCGGCAATGTGCATATCGGCGGCTTGTTTGGAGATAGCTACACCACCGTGACCGCCTGCTATTGGAAGAACAATCAGGAACGAGGCTATAAGACCGCCCCCGAATCCACGAAGGTGGACGGCACTTACGTTACCTGGCAGAAAGCCGTCGATGCCATGAACACCGCCTTGCAGAACGCAGGCTCAGAGTGGCGTTACGAACTTAATGGAGCATTGCCTACCTTGAGGAAGCAGTAAACCGTTGCGGGCGGAAAAAGTTCCGCCCGCAACGGAAAGAACCGAAGTATAACCCCAATAAAGAAAGGAGGACGTGATGGAACACACGGAGAATCCACCATATTGGTTTTGGCATCAAGGCATTGTCAATAATAATATAGACTCCAGTGTAAATATGGAAGCTGTAAGCCGGACATTGTCAAGATTGGTGCTCATTAAAGACAACAAATCAAGTATTTAAATTAAAAACATGGGACTTTTTCACAGAGGCAAGAAAAATAATGACGATGAGCCGGACAGTGTTCAAACCAATTCATTCTCTGATATTATGAATGGTTTGCAGTACGCCGTAAACTGTGCACAAGATACATTACAGAATCATCAGATACAAAATCTGACCAGACTTTTTGAAGGAACAAATGCAAATAACGCAAATACGTTCCAATCGAAAAAAATCATGGTTGGAGACAAGACTATTGATATTCCACTTATAGCCTTGATATCCCATCATTATCTTGCAATGGATAATGTGCAGATAAAGTTCAAGGCGAAGGTCGGAAGCGTGGAATCACAGATTCCGGAAAACAACTTGCTGTTATCCAGTCCGCACAGAGCCAATCTCCAGATGCAGATGAGCAACATAAAACCAGATACAGATGATATCATGGAGGTTTGCGTCAATTTTAAAGTTCAGGAGACTCCGGAGAGTATTTCCCGAATCATTGACGATTTTGTAAAAAATATCTAACAATTTTAAAATTCAAATGTTATGGCAGAAGAAATAAAGAACCAAGGGCAACAAGAAAATGCGGAAAACTTGAATGAAAATGTAAGCGGACAGGCGAAAGAAATTATCTCCGCTGCATTGGAAGAGACTAAAAATAACGGTACATCCCCTGTACTTGGAGATCCGAATGTGACTGACAATTTTAAGGGGCTTCCCATGCGGGAACTGATTGCAGCACCGCTTATTGCAGCAGCCGAAGCTCAACAGGAATTGGCAGCGACAGCATGGAATTTCTACCAGAAAATTGCATTTGATGGTAAAAGCGGCAATAAAGCGCGTATATTGGAATTCGATGTCGAAAGACCGATACAGCAGGATGGAAAAATGACAACAATGTCACAAAGTGTCAAGGCTCCGTTTATAGGATTGGTGCCTATTCCTTCCCTGCTCATAGATCGCGTGGATGTCGATTTCCAGATGGAGGTTACCGATACATCAAACGTAAAAAGCACTACCAACGCAGAAGTAGAGGCAAAAGCTTCTGCAAAACATTGGTTTATAAATGCGGAAATCAGCGGCAAAGTCACGACCGCCCGCGAGAACACCCGCATGACCAACCAAACGGCAAAATACCAGATACATGTGACAGCCAGTCAGCAGCCGCAGACCGAAGGTCTGTCTAAACTGATGGATATAATGGCATCATGTATCGAGCCTATAACAAACGAAAGTAACAGTAAGTAAATATATGAATTTGATTCAAGCATTAAGATTGCCAAACAGTCAAGCAGTAATGACAAATATTGCACGGTTTCATTATCAAAATATTTATAATGTAGGTTTGACCCCTCCGATTGTCACGCAAAGTAAGTTGACATTTCAAATAAAAGGATATACCCGTAACTATCGTTTTCTTAGATTAGACTATGCCTGTGTCATATATATTGCGGATAGAATAGCAGTCGTTGCTTCAAATGGCATAGATACTTTAAGTTCAGGTTTTTCGGGGTGTTATATGGCCAGTTTTAGGCACAATGGCATTAGGTATGTTGCTCATATTCCAACGCCTAACAATAGTATTAAAACATCATGGAATCGGGCGGTTAAAAATCGAATAATAGATAATGTTGTTCTTTTTAAACCTACTGAAGGATTGGCGAGAATCCCAGGAACCATTGGTATTTGGGGAATTATAACATTTAACGATAGATGTTATCGGCTTGATGTAAATGAAAACGCTCCTCCAAGTCAAGCCATACGTGGCCAAAGAATTTTTAACTCAATCCCGAGAAATCCCATACTAACAGAAATTCCACCTATCGCCGGTGGTCAGATGCCTTAATAATTATAACAATTGTAAATAAGGGAAGAATGGTTGTTTCATTGAGGAGTAGAATTCTATTCGGATATATAATTCTGGTGGCGGTCATAGGCAGCATGGCCGCCATTCTCATCCATGAACCTGCGAAGTTCCACGACCTATATGCGTATTTTAAATAACGGTATTTACACAAACAGCAAATGAGCGAACAATTCGTTACCACTACCAAGCATTTCCGCAAGATGCTTGCCGCAGGCTATCTGTTGATAGTCCTGCTGGTGGGCGGCATCATCTGCACGTGGCTCGGAGAATGGCGCGACTTGGAGTTGCTGGAACGGGAGAACCGTGAAATCAACCGCTTCCGCAAGGAAACACACGATGCGTATGTGGGTGTGGTGGAGTTGTCTCTTTTGGGCGAGTCGGTGCTGGAATGGGACGATAAGGATGTGGCGGCATACCGGCGGCAACGGATGACGGTGGATAGTATGCTTTGCCGCTTCAAGAGCCATTACGAATCGGTGCGCATAGACAGCGTGCGCCACTTGCTGGAGGACAAGGAAAAGCGGCTGTGCGCCATCATGGAGGCTCTGGAACAACAGGCGGACATCAACCGCCGGATAGCCAAGCAGGTGCCGGTGATAGTGCAAACGAGCAGGCAGGAAGAGCCGAAGAAACAGAGGAGGAAAGGTTTTCTCGGGTTGTTCGGCAAGAAACAGGAAGCACCTCCGACGACGACCACCACGATGCTCTACACACTGAACCGTGATATGATAGCGCAACAACGTGCCCAAAGCCATCGTCTGTCGGAATATGCCGACAGCCTTGCCAGCCGCAATGCGGAACTGAACCGCCAACTGCAAACCCTTATCCAGCAGATGGACCACAAGGTGCAGGCTGACTTGCAGGAACGTGAGGCGGAAATATCCGCTATGCGTGAAAAGTCGTTCTTGCAGGTAGGTATCATAACGGGTGTCATGCTGCTGTTGCTCATTATTTCATACATCATCATTCACCGCTATGCCACCCGCATCAAGCAGTACAAACGTAAGACAACAGATTTAATCGGGCAACTGCAAAAGTCCGTAAAACAAAACGAATCGTTGATAGCCTCACGCAAGAAAGCGATGCACACCATCACCCACGAGCTACGCACACCACTGACTGCCATACATGGATATGCGGAACTGATGCAGGACAACGAAGAAGAAAAGATAAGCGGTTATGCGGACAATATCCTGCAAGCCTCCAAGAGAATGACCGACATGCTCAACTCCCTGCTTGACTTCTTCCGCTTGGACAGCGGCAAGGAACAGGCGAATGTCCGTCCGTTTCGTTTGGAAAACATCGCGGAGCTGTTGCAAACGGAGTTTACGCAACAAGCAGAAGCAAAAGATCTTAAACTTACCATCGAGTGCCCGGAGGGTATTATCCTGAATGGCGACAAGGAGCGCATCATACAGATATGCGACAACCTGCTGGGCAATGCCGTCAAGTTCACGAATGCCGGAAGCGTTTCACTTGTCATAAGCTATGACGGCAATAGGCTGACCCTTGTAGTAGAGGACACCGGAACCGGCATGAGTGCGGAAGAACAACAGCGAGTGTTCGGAGCGTTCGAGCGGCTTTCCAACGCCGCCACGCAAGACGGTTTCGGATTGGGGTTAAGCATTGTGAAACAGATAGTCGGGATGCTTGGCGGCACTATACGCTTGGAAAGCGAAAAAGGAGAAGGCAGTCGTTTTACTGTGGAGTTGCCAATGAACACTGCCGATATTGGTATTGAAGAACAGACAGCCGCAGAAAGTCTGGCTCATATAGAAAGACCTTATTCTGTCATCGTATTGGACGACAATCCGATGGTATTATCCATGACAAAGGAAATGTATGCTGGTATAGGTGTGCATTGCGACACGTTCACCACTATTGGCGATGCAATGGAAGCCATGCGGCAGCACACATACGACCTCATGATAACCGATATGAAGATGCCGGAGATTAACGGCTATGAGGTGTTGGAGTTGTTACGCTCGTCAAGTGTCAGCAACTCGAAAGAGATTCCCATTGTCGTGGCGACCGCCTCCGGCAGTTGCAGCGAAGAGGAGCTGTTGGAAAATGGATTTACCGCCTGCCTGTTCAAGCCATTTTCCATTTCCGAACTGGTTGCTGTATCAGACAAATGCCTTTTGACAAGTACGGACAAGGATGAACTTCCCGACTTGTCCTCTCTGCTTGCATATGGTGACAAACGGGCGATGCTCGACCGTTTGATAACCGAAACAGAAAAGGATATGCAGGCTGTCCGGGAAATCATGGAGAGGAATGACCGCAAGGCGTTGGACGAATGGATACACCGTCAGCGAAGTTCATGGGCTGTTATCCGTGCTGACAAACCCTTGTGGAACCTGTATGAACTGCTGCATCAAGAATCTGAATGTTCCGAAATGGAATTGCGGAAATGCGTGGATGCCATGCTTCGTATGGGAACAGTTATCATAGAACTTGCGCAAAAGGAAAGGAGGTTGTCGGATGAAAGTATTTGTGATTGAGGACAACCCCGTCTATAACGATTATGTCTGCAACCTGCTGAAGAAAGACAGCTTCGATACTATGTCGGCATATAATCTTGCCACTGCCAAGAAACTATTGGTAAAGTCAGAGGTGGATGATATTGTCGTTGCCGACCTACGCCTCCCCGACGGTGAAAGCATAGAGTTGTTACGGTGGATGCGTGCCAACGACAAACAACAGGTGTTTATCGTTATGACCAATTACGGGGAGGTGCATACGGCAGTGGAAAGTATGAAGCTCGGCTCAAAGGATTACATACAGAAACAGTTGTTGGAGGATAAACTGATACCGCTTATCCGCACCCTGCAAAAAGAACATGAAAAGCGACTACAATGGAACATTCCGATATTCGTCCGGCAGGGCGAAGCCTATCAGAAAATCAAGAAACGTGTGCGCCTTGTAGCCACCACCCGGATGAGCGTGCTGATACTGGGCGAGAACGGTACGGGCAAGGAACATATCGCACAACATATACACCAACAAAGCAAACTTGCCGATAAACCTTTTGTGGCAGTGGACTGCGGAGCCTTGTCCCCGTCATTGATACAATCCGCCTTCTTCGGACACGTCAAGGGCGCGTTTACGGGTGCCGAAGCAAACAAGACGGGGTATTTTCTGGAAGCGGATGGCGGCACGCTGTTCCTTGACGAAGTGGGCAACCTAACAATGGAGATGCAACAGATGCTGCTCCGCGCCATACAGGAACGCCGTTACCGTCCCGTCGGAGCAAAGGAGGACAAAACAGCCAACGTGAGGATAGTGGCTGCAACCAACGAGGATTTGCAGAAAGCCGTAACGGAAAAGCGGTTCCGGCAGGATTTGCTCTATCGCTTGCAGGAGTATGTGATAACCATGCCGCCCTTGCGCGACTGCCCGGAAGACATCATGCCATTGGCCGAGTTCTTCCGTGAAATGGCAAACCGTGAGTTGGAACGTGAAGTAAAAGGTTTTGCCGCATCTGCCCGTAATGCCCTGCTCGCCCATGCGTGGCCGGGCAACGTGCGCGAGTTGAAACAGAAGATACAGACGGCAGTCCTGCAATCAGAAGGCGATATGATAACCGAAGCCGATTTGGAACTTGACAATGAACCGTCCGCTACTTCCGCTTGTTTTACATTGAAGAGCGGGGATGAAGAAAGAGGACGTATCCTGCGTGCTTTGAAACAAGCAGCCGGTAACAAGAAAATGGCTGCAAAGATACTGGGTATCGGCAGGACAACGCTGTATAATAAATTGGTAGAATATGGATTGAATGAAGAAAACTGACCGGAGTATGGCTGTAAATGGCAATAATTGATTAACTTTGCAATTGTATTTCAGAAAATAGCAGGCGATTGGGTAACTTTTCGCCGATGATATAGACATAAGACCGCAAGGCGTTTCGAGCGAAAATCTGGTAAATTTAGTTATATCTCAAAATTTCACATCTTAATATCTTATAAATTAACAATTTATATTGTGATGTGTTTTTATCAAGGAACAAATTAGGAACAGAAACACGAATTATCATATTTTCTTGTTTTTTTATTTGCACTACCTTTCTTTCTCTTCACTTGTTCGTACTTTGAGTATTTTTCCAAGTCATTTCACACGATTTTCATCCTCTCGCCAAGAGTGATTGTTGCAGTCATCTATGGATGAATAACCACAGCCAAAAGAAAAAAGGACAAATCTCTGTTTCTTTCAAGGAACATTGTTTTTTGCAAAGGTAACCATTTCCCTCAAAACACCTATACAGGCAGTCCAATATATCTGCCTATATTTAGTTTACTTTAGTTTAGCATATATATAAGCTAATAGACTAAACTAAACCTTTACCGAAGTTCTCCCCCTTACTTTTATATTCACAGTCAAAAGAGAAGATAATCGCACCGATATTTTCTTTTTTCGCTGCATCCCAATTTTACGGAAGTTCCTTTTATCGTAACTTCTGCCATAGGCATTTTATCCTCGCATCCCAACTTTCGGTCTGCCTGATGAGAATTGTGTCGCAAAGGTACTTGTCATGTCTTTCTTGTATTCAAGGTCACAGCCTGACGGTTCCCGACAAAATCTCCACGCTCCGCTTTGCAGAGGTCGTATTTGGTCGTGAAACCCTGCATAAAGAGCCATAACACCTTTTGAGGCGACATAATTTTCAATCAAGCCCGAAAGTAGCTGAAATGCTAAAAGAGGGAAAATAAAAAACTTAAAACTTAGGATTATGGCAAACTATGCAACAAACATTTTCTACGCAAGGACGGAAAACAAAGCAGACCTCGACAAGATAGAGGCATTCTTGGATGACACTTTTGACGGCTTTGTCAATAGACACAGCGATAGCGTGGATGCGGAGTTTACCTCTCGTTGGGTTTATCCGGAAGAAGAAATCGACAGGCTGATAGCTTCGTTGGAAGCCAAAGACAAAACTTATATCAAAATTCTGTCCTACGAATTTGCAGACGAATACGTGAGCTTCAGAATCTTCTCACAGGGTAAATGGGATATCAAGTTGTAACCCTAAAATGACAAGACTATGTACGAATACGAAAAAGATAGCGAAATTATAGGTGCGCACTGCACCCTGCTTACCCCCTATAAAGGCTACTCCGAGGGAACAGTTGTCGGCGACTTCGGCAATAAAATAGTGGTACGTCTTAGCAGTGGCAAAGAGGTGGTCGAGTACCGTGATGAAGTGATTATTTACGATTAAATCCAAGAGCGATGCAACAGGTAGCAATGAAATTCGTCCAATGGGACGTACCCGAATTAGAAAAGCTGAAAGGCTGCAGGGTTTACCAGTTACGGGAACAACTTGATAACGGAGACAAGTTGAGCCGTGAAGACAAGAACTGGATTACCCGAAACGTGAAAGAGTGCATCCATTTCAAAAGAGGTATCGCATTGATGGGCTACTTCTTTGATTTCTCCGATGTTCTCAAACGATATTTCGTGAAACAGCACGGACATATCACCGAGTATTGCGCCATTGACAAGACTGCGTTGCGCTCTGTCTTGTATGGTCGAATAGAAGACGTAGTAGAAGTATAATTAAAATCAAAGAAACATGAAAGCAACGATTGAGCATAGCTTTTGTCCTTATTGTGACGAGGTAACAGAACTCTACTTCCGTATCATCAACACGATTCTTTTCTCAACCGATGAAACGGAACTGCGTACCGGCATGGAACGCCTACAAGAAAAAACACGTCTTGATGATTATTTCGTCTTCGGCTATGGCAAGCATCACCTATGGGTCTGCCAAAGACGTCCCAGTAATCAAAAAAAGATTTTCGAGCATCGGGTAATCATGGCAGAATTTTGATGATACAGGCAGGCAGGAACGGGATAATCTTCCATTCCTGCCACGCCGCATTCCCTTTTTTACATCTATCTCTCTCTTTTGGCTGCGCCATATCCTTTTGTAAAAACCAGCCATTCGTGAAAAGCTGCCGTCCGCTTTTCCGAAAAGCAGGGTTCTTTCCTTTTTCCCTTTTGTCCCCTATTCTTTCTGCCGGACGGGAACATGGCAGCACCCCGATACCCCGTTCCGCCTTTTGTCGCCACTTCGTTGATATTCCCTTCTGCGGTATCGCCACCTGTTGTCAGTTCAGTGTTCTGTTTGTAGCCACCTCTATTCAGTCCGACCGAATTACACGAAAATCCCTGCCGATTCTGCGGACTTACAGCCGAAACGCGCACCATTGTGCCGGTGGACGGATTGCTCTTTCACTTCCCCTGCAACTACGGCTTTCCGCTCATTTTCAGAATAGTTTTCCGCCGAAGTCATCATCATTTTCCGATGCAAAGATAGTATGCAGACGGGAACGACTTTGGAAGTCTTGACCAATGGCACAGCCGTACAATCTTCCTTTATCGAGCCTTCTGGTTTTGCCTACGGACAAAAATAAAGAGTATTGATGCGTCCGGCCTTGGTGCATTCCCTTAACTGCACCTACTTTTTGAGGCAGCGTAAAATTGATTTAATAACTTCTAAAAACAATTCATTATGAAAAAGATTGAAAACAATTTCGTAGTAACCGGTTTCGTAGGAAAGGATGCAGAAATCCGTCAGTTCACCAACGCAAGTGTAGCACGTTTCCCTCTGGCAGTAAGCCGACTGGAGAATAATGGCGAGGAATCCAAACGCGTTTCCGCCTTTATGAATTTTGAGGCGTGGCGTAAAAACGAGAACACCGGGTCGTTCGACCAACTGACCAAGGGTACGATGCTGACCGTCGAGGGGTATTTCAAGCCCGAAGAATGGAGCGACCAAAGCGGTGTGAAACACAACCGTATCGTGATAGTCGCCGTCAAGTTCTATCCGCCCGTCGAGAAGGAGGAGACTCCTGAAAAGCCGGCCAAACCAGCGAAAAAAGGCAAGAAATAATCCTTGCCTTATCACGACAAAAGCGGCCTTTGGGTCGCTTTTGTTTTACTCATTACGGTGTTGTTGCACCATCTGTACTTCTATACTCTACTTGTTCTCTTTTACCGCATTCAGAAATGCTTTGGCAGGTTTGAATGCAGGGATGTTGTGAGCGGGAATTTTAATTGTCGTATTCTTCGAAATGTTCCGGGCCGTCTTTTCAGCTCTCCGTTTGATGATAAAGCTACCGAACCCGCGCAAGAACACCTCGTTTCCCGCAACCATCGACTCTTTTACATTTTCCATGAATGATTCTATCACAGTCATCACCACCGTTTTCTCTATTCCGCTCTGCCGTGAGATCTGAGCGACAATTTCCGCTTTTGTCATATTGTTCTTGATTTTAATGAATACGGTGCAAAATTAACAAATATCCGCCTGTTATAACAATCCAAACTTATTTGTCATCCCGAAAACTGCTTTTACTGAATCCGCCGAAGACGCCCCTCAAGAGCCTGCCCACTACCAAAAATACCAACAATAAAATTATAATATCTCCCATAGGTCTTATTTTTTATAGTTATATCCAACTTAAAGATACGAAAAAATAATGAATTACGCAAGTAATCTACTGATTTTCAATATCCATATTTGATTTATAAGTTCTATTTCCGGATGCCCGGCACGCGTCCCGGTGTTCGGTTAAGCTGAACCTTGTATTTATTGAGAATGCTGTACACGGTGCTTTTACTCCGGACACCGCTCTCTTTCCAAATATCACGGATTGAATACCCATTGTTATACATATCCACGATTTTTTTGTCCCGTTCAGTTTTACTCATACTTTTTTTGGTAATCGGAATACTGATACTCTGCTGCAGGCGTATAATCTTATCTGACGACTTCCGCAAAACAGCCACTTCCTCCGGTAATGCCCCGAACATGGCCAATACTTCCGCCGGTGTCGTGTCCGGAAACAATTTGTTGTCGGTGTCAATTTTATCGTGAATGGAGATAATACGCACGACCTTGATGCGGCATAGCTCGATCAATGCCGATAGTTCCCGTAAACCACGCACGGCATTGCTGAATTTTGACACCACCAATTCGTCGCCTCTTTCAAGATTCGACATCAGTTGTTTCCATCTCGGTCTGAGCGTCTCGTGTCCGACCGATTCTTCAACCACTTGTACACACCCGTACTGGCGCATCCATTCCTTATCCGCATCAAACGCATCGTAGGAATTCGCCTCGAATATATAACCGACTTTTGCCATATCAATATACAATATTCATGATAACAAGTGCAAATATACAAGTTTTATTCGAGTATCTGAATCATACTATATTAAAAAACGAAAATCGTACATTTTTCATGTTTTTATCTTCACTTGTTTTCATTGGTAATCATACTATTAAGTACGATATTAAAAAATGCACAAAATACGGTTTTTCGGATGCGAAGTATCAAAAATAATATATAGTTTTGCACTAAATAGTACGAAATAATATAGTATGAAAACATCAAAATCGAACTTAAAACAGCCGATAATCTTTGCCAAAATAATTGCCGTTTCGATTGCCGTATTCCTATGCGCGTCATGCGACAACGGCAATGGCAAACGATTGGCGAAAGCCAAGAATGACCCTGCCGGAACATACAGGGAATACCTGTCTGACATACGCAGGCAGAAAAGACTCTCCATTAAAGAATTGACCGGACACCTCAAGCAATGGCAAACATTGAGGGATTCCGTATTCCTGTATCTCGAATGTGATACGCTTGGCCGGCTTCATTCCACTGTAAGAGAAGAGTGTGAACAGATACATGATTCCATCCGCATGGAATTTTCACGGATGGTGCTGTCTCAAACACGCACTTATAAGGATATACTGTGGGTAAAAGAACAAATCTCGCCGCATCTTGAAGACAAAGAGTTGCATCGTGTGGCTGAAACAATCCGGCCGTTCTTTGCCTCATTGGATAACCAGCCCGTCAGTCAGAGAAACCGACAACATATTCTTGCCACTTATCGAGCTACCCTTGCTGAAACGATTGATTACGGTATTCATTGTATGGCAGACCTGACGACCTTTATCGAAAAGGAGGATGCTGTGTACCGGGCATTCCTTTCACGTCTGCCTGATTTCGACGGCGAGAATCTTTCCGACATCACGCATGACACGGAACGATGCTGCGCACAGGTATTTCTTGCCGCCGAACGGAACGACATCACCTATCGCAATGCCATGATTTATTTGGCCATGCGCACCAACCGCAGGCTGATTCAGAATGTCCGAACCTGTATCGACGACATCTGCAATCAAAAAGTCAAGACACCGGCACAGGCACAAGCCTACATCTGGATGCTTCTCCAGCCTTATTCGTCGTTGGACGGTTTCTGCTTGGCGTTGCTTTCAGCCGAAGAAAGAGAGCAACTCGATATGCTTGCCTCGCAGACACCCGACGCTTTCAGAGAGTTGGGCAGGATGCTGCACCCAGGAGACAACCGCTTGGACGAGCTGCCCGGAATGCTGATGGAAGCATTCATACACACGCTGTAAAATATGACAACAGAAAAATATATGAATATGTTACGACATTTTTATAATGACTTCATGGCATTCGTCCCCCTGCAACTTCCGCAGTTGCTCGATGTGACGACGATGGAAGAACCGCAGTTCTACGGCGACTATGTGCTGCTTACGTTTCCGTTGCGCACCCCTTACGAACTGGACGAAGTAATGGATATGTTCGAGGACGACATGGAGTTGATCACGCTTTACCACCATATCCCGATGCGGACGGAAAAATTCGGTCATAGCACTTGTGCATACTCGAATCCCGCTTTCGGACAGATGTTCAAGATGAACGCCAAGACTGATACGGAGGGTAATGTAAACAGCATCCTTGTTACCATCTATGATTCTTTGGAGCAGATGTACGGGGACCTATGCCTCGATTTGGAACTTCACTCCAAAAGCGGGTTCCTGAAATACAAGAAAGACAAGTCCGACGTGCTGATGAATTTCATATGAGAGAAAGTTTATACCGACAGATGGTCTATTGCATCAACACCTACCGGACGTGGATAGAGGTTGCCGATGACAATCTCTACAAGGAGCATATCATCTCAAGAACCGACCGCACCGATTACCTCGTTTCCCGTACATTGGTGCTGCGTGCCTTCAAGACGAACGGCATACACGCCGAGGGTACGACATGGACTATTCCCGAACACGAACTGGACAAGGCTTTGGCCATCTACCGAAAGCAAGACAGTACATTCAAGCAGCGCATCAAGAAAGCGGCCATGTACTTTTCGCCCAAGGATGCCGAAACCCTTATCCGGCTGGCGACATACGGTATTGTCCAGTTGGAACTCATTGTGCGTCCCACTCCCATACCCGAAAAGCCCTATTACTTATGTTACTGAATATCCTGCTACTCATTTTCTGCGCGATACCTTTCGGGGTATCAATGTCATTGTACAAGAACAACAAGCGGTTCATGACACCCTTTTACATGGCAATGGCACGAAGCGGCAACGCCCGTAAACTGTATGTGCAAGTATGGCTGATATGCCTGCTTCTTTTCCATTATGTATATGCCTGTGGACATATGGGTGAGTTTGGAATCCTACTCTCTACCGGTGTCTGTGCCGCAATGTTCTCGTTCCGATGGACGGACAACTGGTTACGCAGGTTGCTTGACCGCCCCGGTGCATTTGTCACACTCGCATCGGTCGCACTGGTCATCGGCTTTGTGCCGCATCTGTACACCTTGGCGATAACCATTACCTATCTTCTTCTGGCAGCCCTGTTCTATCCCTCCGTTCGGGTCATGTCCGAATGCAAGGACACGGGGACACTTTCCGGATGGGCAAAGCATCCCGGAATGCTGTCAGAATCCTATCACGACAATCATCACGCAAATCTGCCGCATGAAGCGGACAGCGGCAACACTGACATATCCGCACAATATGAATCATTAAAACCGAATGAAAATGAAAAATAACCAAAAGATACCTGTTTCCATATTGGCAGACAGGGAGGTATTCGAATATCTCAAGGAGAAAGGGGATGAACGCAAAACACGCACCGAAGCGTACTGTGACCTGTTGGACAAATCACTGGCAGGTTTCGTTTCCCCGTTTTTAAGAAAGAAGGACTACGTGCTGCAACCCAACCAGTGCTACCTGACCGTTTCCGACCTCGCATCGGAGTGGCATTGGCACAGGGCTACCGTCCGTTCTTTTTTGAGTGCAATGGAGGCATTCGGCTTGCTGACCCGCATCCAGCTTCCCAAAAGCGTGGTCATTACCATGACCGTACAATCCGGTCAGGCAGCACAGCCCCGCGATGCACAGGAGCAGCCGGACTTTGCCGGACAGCTCCGTGAGGTATTGTCCGATTGGGTAATCGGCAAAACGACCGCTGCCGAAACTGGCGTAATGTGTGGACAACTCGTAAGTCTGGCAAAGGCTGAAATTGCCGACCGTGACGCCGGACACTGTTCGGACACCCATTCCATCACGACCTCCGCACATTCCGGCACTTTGGTCACGGAACATCGTGAAACAGCCCTGTGCTGCATCGCCCACGCCGCCCTGCAAAAAATCCTGCACAAGTCGAGATTCGATGACAGTTCGCCGCTTGTGGATTTCTTCCGGCTTGACCTCGGCGAAGAATGGGCAGCTTTCATCGAGTCCGCCAAAGACCTCGCCGGGCTGATTCTCGACACCGAGGCATCAGTGACGGACTTCGACATGGACGAAGACCAAGAACGCCTCAAATCGCTTCGCAAACCCTTTTTATCGCTTCTGGCGAAGGCACAGGCGATGGTGGATTGAACCGGGAGTCGAAAACAGATTGTATAACGCGAACAATCCGCCTCCATCCCTTAACGGTCATCCTGCCGGTTATAGGAGGCACACGGGCTTGCCCGTCTGCCACGAAACAAAGGGAAGGGGGAGCCTAATACCCCGACCGTCTATCGACCGTCGGGAGGCTGTCCGGGCAAGCAGCAAGCTGGGACAGGACGGATTGTCCGAAACAACACGAAAAGAGTATGGCAGATCAAAAACAGGTACTTGATGTGAAGGTGTCGAAAGGCATCACCACAGCCCAAAGTAACGAACACTTGCGTGATCGCAGTGAAAGGGCGGAAAAGTACGCTATGAATAAGGGGAATTACGACCCCACACGCAAACACCTGAACTTCGAGATTGCACCCGGAGGCAAGGTACGTCCCATCGACACGAGCCGCAACATTCCCGAACGGATGGCGGACATATTGGAGAGGCGTGGAATCAAAGACCCCAACGAAGGACTGGCAGAACCGAAGTACCGCACGGTGGTGAACTTCATTTTCGGCGGTTCCCGTAAGCGGATGCACGAACTCGCATTCGGCACGCAGAAAGTGGATTTCGAGAAAGATGCGGACAATATCCATATCAAAAGAGAAAGCGATATTGAACGCTGGGCGAAAGACGTCTATTCATTCGTGAGTGGCAAATATGGCGAGCAGAACATCGCCGCATTCATCGTACACCTTGACGAATTGAATCCGCACGTCCACTGTACGCTCCTGCCAATCAAAGACGGTCGCTTTGCGTACAAGGAAATATTCGCCGGTAAGGACAAGTTTGAATACAGCGCAAGGATGAAACAGCTTCATACCGACTTTTTCACCGAAGTCAATACAAGGTGGGGAATGTCGAGAGGAACAAGCATATCCGAAACAGGCGCACGGCACAGGACTACCGAAGAATACCGCCGTATGCTATCGGAAGAATGTACGACCATCGAGGAAAATATCAGCCGTCATCAAAAAGTTCTGGCTGACCTCCAATCGGACATCCGTCTGGCAGAGCGCAGGGTCAAGGGGCTTACGACAATGGTCGATAACCTTGAGAAGTCGAAAGCCGAAAAAGAGGCCCTGCTATCGGCAGCCGAACAGGATTTGAAAGCGAACAAGGGTGATGCTGAACAATTAGCCGCACAAGTGAAAAGTCTGGAAAAAGAACTGGCCGGAATCAACAGGCAACTGGCAGATAAGCAGGAGAAGTTACAGACGGCTGACCGGCAGCTTGCCGAGCTGAAAGAGAACATGGATGCCATTGAGGAACGTACCGGGGAACTCAAGGAGGAAGCCTACAAATACTCCCATGATGTACATTCCAAAGTGGACACGTTGCTCAAGGATGTCCTGCTGGAAAATGTGGTCGGCGAGTATAGGAACGTATCGGCACAGATGGACGTGGCGGAACGGCAACTGTTCGACGGCTCGCTCGTCCAGTCCATAGCGGAACAAGGTACAGACGTGATGCACTGCGCGACGATGCTGTTTCTCGGTATGGTCGATGATGCCACCACTTTTGCCGAAACTCGTGGCGGCGGAGGTGGCGGCAGCGACCTGAAATGGGGACGCGACGAGGACGAGGACAACCGTGCATGGGCACTCCGCTGCATGAGGATGGCGAGCCGCATGATGCGCCCGGCCATTGGCAAGAAACCCAAACGGTAAGTGGCGTACGCCTTATTACAAATCAAAAAGTATAACGAATAATATCATTGGAATATGACGAAACAGATCTTTTTTATATTGGCCGTGCTTTGCACGTTGCAGGCGCAGGCAAGTGTACAACCCGTACAGGTGGATACTGTACAACATACACCGTACTATAATGTCTCGGAGGAACGGCAACCGATACAGCCCGTCTATCTTGACGGAGTGGTACTTCCGGCATCCCGGACTGGCAACTGGTTTGTCAGCATTGCCGGGGGTACGTCCGCCTTTCTCGGCACACCTCTCGGCTGCGAAGACCTCTTCGGACGCTTGAAACCCTCGTACAGTTTCGCAGTCGGAAAATGGTTCACTCCGTCCGTCGGTGCACGTATCAATTACAGCGGTGTGCAGTTCAAAGATGGAACATTGTCCAATCAGGAATACCACCATATCCATGCGGATCTGCTGTGGAATGTCCTTGGCCGCAGATATGCCCGGCAAGAACAGGTACGCTGGAATCTTGCTCCCTTTGCCGGTGTCGGCCTGTTGCACAATGCTTCTAACGGGAATAATCCCTTTGCTGTTTCGTATGGCGTACAGGGAGAATATCGGATTTCCAAACGAGTAAGTGCCATGTTGGAACTCTCCGGCACGACCACCTTTCAGGACTTCGATGGTTACGGACGCCCGAACCGCCTCGGCGACCACATGGTATCGCTGACCGCCGGTTTCACGTTTCATCTCGGAAAGGTCGGTTGGAAACGCGCGGTTGATGCAACACCTTACATTCGTCAGAATGAGTGGCTCGTGGATTATGCCAATGTCTTGTCCGGAGAAAACAAGCGTTATAAAGACTGGTACGACCGCAACCGACGGACGCTCGCAGAATTGTTGAAAATTCTGGAAATAGAAGGCTTGCTTGACAAGTACGGTCATCTGGTTAATGACGATGAGACCGACCGCCGTCAAGGTTATCCCAGAAATAATTACAGCGGATTGAACTCACTTCGGGCAAGATTGAAAAACCGGCATTGGGATGGAATCTCGCCACTTGATTCTGCAAGTATTATATATGGCAACAACGGAGATGATTCCGAACAACCGGGCATAATCGTTTCTGAAAAGACGGAACTCATACAAGCCGGAAATTGCATCGGGTCGCCTGTCTATTTCTTTTTTAACCTCAATACGGCGCACCTGACGGATGCTTCCCAAATGCTTAACCTTGATGAACTGGCTCGCGTGGCCAAGAAATACGGATTATCCGTGAAAGTGACCGGCGCGGCCGACAGTTCGACTGGAACTCCCGTGCTTAATGGTTCATTAAGCACATTGAGAGCGGATCATATCGTTGCAGAATTAGAAAAGCGTGGCATACCGATCGAACGCATCGTCAAGGTAAGCAGGGGCGGCATAGCTGACCATGTGCCGGTCGAAGCCAACAGGCATACGAAAGTGGAGTTATTCTTTTAGTTTTTACATTAACTTTCATCAAGTCCCTCAATCTATAATCCGGATTGCAGGGACTTTTTTGTGAATGGCTATCATAACGTTATCAATGAGAGTAATAAGATTATAGGTTTCCTGAATCCGGATTACGCTTCGTATGACTGATAATATTTTCTGTCGAGTTATGAAATAATCCGCTTACGAGCACAAGATATTCTGGTAAAATATCATTCTTTCCCCAAAGCAGTTCTATCCCGAAAAGTTCCGAGAGGGTACGTGCTATATCGAATCCGAATGCTTCAAGCGAGGGACGTACTTTGTCCGGATGCAGGCAAGGACGGTTGCATTTGCGGGCGCATTCGGAATCTGGACAGTATAGGCATTTTCCTACATAGGCGAATGCCCTGCCTCCGTATCTGTGCTCCAGTTCCAGCAACTCTTTTTCTATCCTGATTCGTTCTGGTCTGATTAACTCTTGTGATTTGTCTATCGGGATGCCTTTTTCGATAGGAATAATTTTGGTAGCCATAAGATAGGCATACTTGTACTGGCGCAGAAATTCTCCGGTATCGAAATCAAACGGCGGACATCCCCAACTGTTACCGTAATTAGGGCATTGCCTGCAAAACTCGACAAACCGTTTCTCATCCCGGAAACGTGAAATATATTCATCCACGCCGATGCCTGCCGTGAAATTCTCTATGATATATTTTTCAGTCATTGCTTCACTTTAATGAATCCTATTGTAGTGTCGAACTTCACGCAATTATTTCGGAACAGCCGTTCTATACAGCCGCTCAGGCGCATCTCCTTCGTCAGCAGAACCGGTAAATCGAGAAAAGGGCTATAAAGGTAATATCGAGTTATGTGCCGGTTTATCGGCTCGAGTCCATTGCAATGGTAAAATATTTGTTTGAGCATGCGCGTATAAATCAGATGATTTGGGTGAATAGGTCGAGTTGGTGCAGGAGCGTGACGGTAAAGAAGATGCCGACGACCAGACTCAGCGCAATGAGCAGTGCATCGAGTACGTGGGCCGAGGGTTTCGTCGGCCGGTCGGCGTTGCTTCGGACATACTCCCGAAAGAAGATGTAGAGTGCAGGTACGGTACTGCACGCCAGCAGGTAGTCTTCGGGTATGCCGAAGAAGTAGACTTTCGACAGTCCGATCAGCGCCCAGTGGCAGAGGAACATGGCCAGCACGATATTGACCTGCTCCGAGAAGGCGAGCATCAGTCCAATGGTGAAAACCGCCACCGAACAGGGCATGACGGGCGAGGTCATCATGGGGAATTCGTGGCCCAGCGCCAGCGAGCAGAGGGGATATATCAACGGCATGGCAAGGAGCAGGACAGCGAATGCGTTGTGCTGGCCGGTGCGTTCGAGCGAGGCGTGTTTCACCAGCAGGTCATAAATCCAGATTCCACCCATGATGGCCCAGAAGAGTGCTAACATGCCGTGATATTCGCGCGGTCGGCAATAGATCATGTAATAGACTCCGGCAATCCAAAAGTTGAGCATCGCCATGAAACTCTTCATGGCGATGCGCACAGTGTTTGTCGGCCGCAGGCAGAGCAACAGAAGCAGCAGGGTTGCAATGCCCGTAAAGACAATCTGCGCAGGCCAGGTTGCGGCATTGTAGGCCGCGATCGTGTTCCAAAAAATTTCCATAACCTAACTATTTTTTCGTGTGCGTCGGGTCATAGAGAAGGCCCGGCGCTTGAAGATGAATATCGGCAGCGTGGCACCGGCGGCAAGCAGCGCAATGACACTCAGCGATACGGTGGCATTGAGAAAAAACTGCTGCATGTAGCGCATCCCTTCGTCAGCCCGATCGAGCGACTGGAGGAACATGATGAGCGAGAAAACCGTCTTGTAGGCGTAGATGCCCGGCACCATCGGCAGCAGAGCCGGGATGTAGAGACAGGTCATCGGGCAGCGGACACCGCGGCCGAGCCATAGGCTGCCCATACCGATTGCAAAGGCCGCGAAAAGCGATGCGGTGGCGATATCCAGTGCGGAACAGTGCATCAGCGTGAAACGCAAGGCGTGGCCTATGGCGGCAAGCAGGGCGATGCGTGGAAAGGCTCGCATCGGCGGATCGGAGATGGCCCCGAATCCGATGGCGGCGACAGCGGCGAAGAGTCCGTCGAGCAGAATATCCGTCACGATCATAGCAGCGAATCTTTAACCATTAACAAAGTGGCCGACAAACCGACGGCGATGCAGACGATCAGCAGCATGGCGTTGACCAGCCGGCTGACACCCATAAGGACGTGTCCTTCCATGATGTCGATGACCCCGTTGATGAGCGGCACGCCCGGCACGAGAAACAGCGGACTGGTGGCCAAAGTGATCTCGGCTGTGCAGTCGAAACGCAAGGCGGCCGTGGCGCAGAGTGACGCGACGAAAGCCGAGCAGGCGAAGACGAGAAAGTGATTGACTGCGTGAGCCTGCATGCGCTGTTTGACGGCGAAGCCCACGAGTGTCGCCGTGAAGACGATGCCCACGGCCGTCCAGTCGCCGCCGAAGAGCTTGCAGAACGAGGCGTTGGCCAGTCCGACGAACACGAGCGTGAAGATCGGGTCCATGCGCGGTTTGTCAACCAGCGTCCGGTAACGGCTGCGGATTTCGTCGAGCGAGAGGCCCTCGTCCAATGCGTCCCAGCTCAAGGCACTCAAATCAGAGTTCCGCTCGAAACTGATGGGGAGCGACGGGATTGCCACCACACGGGTTGCGGACTCGCCGCTCCCGAGGTCGAGCACAGTCAGTATCGTACTCTTTTGGAAACTCGACAACTGAACGTCCACGCCCAGCGCTTCGCCGATCCGGCGTGAATTGCGGACCGCCCGCGAGGTGTGAACTCCCGAGCCGAGCTGATAGGTGGCGTATTCGGCGATGAAACCGAGTATATCGCAAAGTTCCTGCTGCGTTTTCATATGCGGATCATTGTTTATCGGACTTTTACCACACCTGTCGCAGTATCGAACGTCACGCATTTATTGCGGAACAGCCGTTCGATGCAGCCGCTCCGGCGCATCTCTTCGGTGGGCAAGCATACCAGTCGGGGCGGGTCGATAAGGGCTATCGCATCGGCGAGCGACATGGCGATATCGAGTTCGTGGGTCGAAAACAGGATACATTTCCCTTCGTCGTGTGCCAGCTGTGCCAGCAGCGTACACAATTCATAGCGGTTGGGCATATCGAGGAACGAGGTGGGTTCGTCGAGCAGAATAATCGGTGTATCCTGCGCCAACGCCCGCGCGATCATGATGCGCTGGCACTCGCCGTCCGACATCCTGTCCATCGTGCGTTCCGCATAGTCCTCCATGCCTACCGAGGCGAGCGACCGCATAACGATTTCCGTGTCGGCCTTCTGCATCCTTCCTATCCAATTGGTATAGGGTGCGCGGCCGATAGCCACGACGTCCTCGCATTTGAGGTTGGCGATGCGTGTGCGCTCGGTCGTGACGAACGCCAGCGTTCGGGCCATCTCTGCGGTTCGCGTATCGGCGGCGGGGCGTCCGTCGAGCAGGATTCGACCGGAATAACGGCGGTTCAGCCCGGCAATAGCCCGGAGCAGCGTCGATTTGCCCGTACCGTTGCGGCCGATTAGGGCTGTCAGTTTGCCCTTTTCGATTGTGGCTTCTACCTCGCTGAGCAAGGTTCGATCCCCGTAGCCTATGGATAAATCGTGTAATTCTATCATGCCGTAACGGATTTATTGCGCAAGACCACCCACACCACGATGGGGATTCCCAGCAGCGCGGTGATGGCGTTGATCGGCAGGGTGAACAGTTTGGAAACGAGGTCGCAAAGCAGCAGCACGGAAGCACCCGAAAGAACGGTGCCCGGCACGAGCACCCGATGGTCACTGTTGCGGAACAGCATCCGCGTGACGTGGGGCATGGCCAGCCCGATGAAACCTATCGGACCGCAAAAGGCGGTCACCGTGCCGGCCAGCAACGTCGTGGAGAGGAACAGCAGTCCGCGTGAGCGACGGACGTTCAGCCCCATCGTCACGGCATACTCCTCGCCGAACAGCAGCAGGTTGAGCGGCTTGATGGTGATTACGGCCAACAACAATCCGGCGATAATCGACGGGATGAGTACCGCAAGCTGATTGAAGGTCACGTCGCCGAGCGATCCCATCGTCCAGATGACGAACATTTTCAAGGATTCATCGTTGGCAACATACTGCAATATTTGGACGACCGCACCGATTCCCGACGAGAACATCATGCCGAGAATCAGAATTACCATGATATCTTTGATGCGGTGTCCGACGGCGGCGATGACAACCAACACGATTGCCGCTCCGAGCCATGCCGCCCCAGCGATGCCTATCGACGAGCCGACACCGGCAAGTACGACGAGTGCCACGCCGAGGCTCGCGCCCGAACTGATACCGAGCACGTAAGGCCCGGCAAGGGGATTGCGGAAGAGGGTCTGCATCTGAAGACCGCTGACCGACAGGGCGGCTCCGGCCAGCAACGCGACCACCGCCTTAATCAGTCGGATATTCAGTATGATTTTCGCCGTCGCTCGCGGACAATCGCCACCCGTCAGGGCCGCCCAAACATCGCCGAGCGGCACGGCGACAGCCCCCACCGCCAAATCCAGCAGAAACAGGAAGAGGGTGAGGGCAGCCAGTGCGGTAAATAATAGGACGGAACGGGAGCGCATTTATTTCAATTGCTTGTAATAGACGAAATCTTCTGCGACCAGTTCGGGGTGGAATATCTTTACGAGGTCTCGTAGCACGAGGTCGGGATTCACCACGGCCGACTCGTAGTAGTCGTTGCCGCCGGCGGCATTCGTGCGGGCGTTGTTGTTATAGACGTATCCGTTGCGGAAGCACCGGGTGTCGGTGAACTTCGGGCAGGCGGCTCGCAGTTCGTCGAGCGTGTTCGCCATACCCACATGCAGCCACATATCGACTTGCGAGGCCAGCAGATACGCCTCTTCGAGGTCGATGGGCGCGGAAGCGTTTCC
>ERZ1026956.352-NODE-352-length-28726-cov-4.821318_pt1 | contig 28726 bp, 25 predicted proteins | sample MGYA00519301_ERZ1026956 | MGnify/ENA primary metagenome ERZ1026956 (study PRJEB26926, sample SAMN06164521) | human gut metagenome | biome: ENVO:00009003; feature: ENVO:2100002; material: ENVO:00002003 | host: Homo sapiens | place: USA | collected 2012 ...
TGTGCTGCCGGTCCGTGTGCGTTGCCACCACAAAGGCGTGCTTGCCCTTGGTAAAGCGCATGGCAAGTTCGTAGTCCACCTTTTTTGACCGTTTACCTCCTTGACACCTCCGTTCTGTTTGTGATGAATATATATAACTATCGTTATTTTTCTTTGCCAAGATGGCTTGTCATGCTACAATAGCCGCATCTACGGCCACCAGACAACAGGAGGAGTATCTCATGGCCAAAACTGCCGACACTATTGCAATTTATTCCCGCAAGTCCCGCTACACCGGCAAGGGCGAGAGCATCGGAAATCAGATCGACCTCTGCCGCGAATACATCCGCACCCACTGCGGAGATGCCGCTGCGGAACATACCGTTGTCTTTGAGGACGAGGGCTTTTCCGGCGGCAACCTGAACCGCCCGGATTTCAAAAAGATGATGACTGCGGCCAAGGACCGGAAATTCAAGGCCATTGTGGTCTACCGTCTGGACCGCATCAGCCGCAACATCAGCGATTTTTCCAGCCTGATTGAAGAGCTTGGACGGCTTGGCATCGACTTTGTGTCCATCCGGGAAAGCTTTGATACCTCCAGCCCCATGGGACGTGCCATGATGTATATCGCATCGGTGTTCAGTCAACTGGAGCGAGAGACCATTGCAGAGCGCATCCGGGATAATATGCACGAACTGGCAAAGACCGGGCGCTGGTTGGGCGGCACCACCCCCACGGGCTACGCCTCCGAGAGCGTCAAGAGCATCACGGTGGACGGCAAGACCAAAAAGGCTTGCAAGCTGAAGCTGCTGCCGGATGAGGCAGAGATCATCTACAAAATTTTCGACTTCTATGAGCAGTACGATTCCCTGACCATGACCGAGACCGAGCTGCTGCGGCAGGGCGTCAAAACAAAAACCGGGCGTTCTTTCACCCGGTTCTCCATCAAGTCTATTTTACAGAATCCTGTCTACCTGATTGCAGACAAGGACGCCTATCAGTATTTTGTGGACAACGAGGCAGAACTGTTCTCCCCGGAGTCCGATTTTGACGACATTCCCGCCCAAAGTCAGGAAAAAGGGCAAGCCATCCTTCATAAATTAAAGTAACAGTTTATGATGCTTCGGGGAGGAACTCGGCATGTTTTTATCTCTTTTACAATTTTTCGCCACAAAATTTCTGTTTCTGGCGCTTCATCTGGAAGCGGGCAGTTTCCCCCGCCCGCTGAGTCCGCAGGAAGAGATCCGGACCTTTGCCGCCCTGCGGACTGGTGATTCGTCCGCCCGGGAAAAGCTCATCCGCCACAATCTGCGCTTAGTGGCGCACATCGCAAAGAAATACTATGCTCTCCCCTCTGAGCAGGACGATTTGATTTCCATCGGCACCATTGGCCTGATGAAAGCCGTGGACACCTTCGACTCCACCCGCCGGGCGCGCTTCTCCACTTATGCCAGCCGGTGCATCGAAAACGAGCTCCGGATGCACTTCCGGCGGGAGCGGAAGAACGCCCCCACCCTCTCGCTTCAGGAGACTCTTGATGCCGGAAAGGAAGACTCTGCCCTCACCCTTGCCGATGTGCTGCAGGACGGCTTCTGCATGGAGGACAGCTGCGAAAAACAGGACGATGCCCAGCGCCTGCGCCGCCTCATCGAGGGGTTGCCTGCCCGGGAGCGGAAACTCATATTATTAAGGTACGGTCTGGCGGGCCAGCCGCCGCTGACCCAGCTGGAAACGGCAAAGCTGCTCCAAATAAGCCGGAGTTACGTTTCCCGGCTTGAAACACACGCACTGGAGCTTTTGCGGGCCGGATGGGAGCAGCCTTAGCTTCCTCTTGCATTCCTCACCGAACTGTGGTACAATACTAAGGCACACGAATCGTGTGCCTTGTCGGACAGCGCCTGCTGCGTGGTTCGGCATACGGATGCGGGTCCTGTACGATGGGCTCGCTGTGAACCAGGTCAGGTGGGGAACCAAGCAGCCTTAAGCAGTGCGTTCGTGCGTTTCAGTAAGCCTGCATCCGTATGCCGAGTTACGCAAGGCGGGGACAAAACCCCGTCGAGCGCTGTCCTTTTATTTTTGCCGCAAAGGCCGGGAAAGGGGAGAGATCGCCATGTATCGTGCACTTTACCGCAAATGGAGACCCCAGCGGTTTGAGGACGTGGTGGGCCAGCGTGCTATCGTGACCGCCCTGAAAAACCAGATCACCGCAGGGCGCGTGGGCCATGCGTATCTGTTTACCGGCGTGCGCGGCACCGGCAAGACCACCTGCGCCAAAATTCTGGCCAAGGCTGTGAACTGCGAAAATCCGCAGGACGGCAACCCCTGCAACCGCTGCCCAAGCTGCCTCGGCATCGAGAGCGGGCGATTTTTGGACGTGGTAGAGCTGGACGCGGCGTCGAACAACGGCGTAGACAGCGTGCGCGCGCTGCGCGACGAGGCGATCTACTCCCCCGCGCAGGTGAAAAAGCGCGTGTACATCGTCGACGAAGTACACATGCTCTCAACGCCCGCGTTCAACGCGCTGCTCAAGATCTTAGAGGAGCCGCCCGAGCATCTGATGTTCATTCTGGCGACAACGGAGCTGCACAAGGTGCCCGCGACCATTCTCTCGCGCTGCCAGCGCTTTTCGTTCCGCCGCATCCAGCCGAAAGACATTGTAGGCAGGCTCAACTACATCGCGGGGCAGGAGAATATCGACCTCAAAGACGACGGCGCGGCGCTTTTAGCCCGCCTTTCCGACGGGGCGCTGCGCGATGCGCTGTCGCTTTTGGACCAGTGCGCCGCCGTCGGCGGCGCGATCGACGCGCCCGCGGTGCTTGATGCGCTGGGTCTTGCCGGAAACGTGCAGACCGCGCAGCTCATGTCCCTCATCTTAACGCGCGACGCGCGCGGCGCGCTCGCGCTGCTCGGCAGGCTCTACGACGGCGGCAAGGACGTCGGCGCAGTGCTCGGCGAGCTTTCCACCCTCTCGCGCGAGCTGCTCATCAGCGCAACGGCGGGCGAGGGCGGCGAGAGCCTGCTCAGCGGCGCTTACGACGCCTCCACGCTTGACTCTCTGCGCGCGCAGGGAACGAGCGCGCGCTTCATTCAGCTCTGCACGATCCTGCAGGAAACGGCGGCGCAGCTCCAGTTCAGCGTCAACCGCCGCACGGACGCGGAGCTGTGCATTTTAAAGCTCTGCGACGAGACACTTTCCGGCGATCTTGCTGCGCTCGGCGCGCGCATTGCGCGGCTGGAAGAGCAGATCGCCGCGGGCGTACAGTTTGCGGCAAGAAATGCTCCGAGCGCGCCGGCAGCCGCTCCCGCGGCAAAGGATTCCCCTATGCCGCAGAAGGCCGCGCCCGCGAGCGCGGAGAGCGCAAAGCCCGCCGAGGAAGCGCCGCTTCCGTGGGACGAGCCGCCGCTGCCGGACGATTACGACGCGCCCCCGCCCTACGGCGAGCCGGTGGAGACTGCCGCGACAGTGCGTAAAGTGCCGAAAGATGACGCGGCGCCCGCGCAGAAAGCGCCTGCAAGCGCAGCGGCCGGGCAGGACGCTCCGGCGGGCAGCGACGGCGACAGCGAGCTCTTCTTCGAGCTGCTGGAGAGCTACAAAAACCGCCTCACGCCCGACAAACGCGCCTTCATCGGCATGGCGCAGGGCACGATGAAGGACGATCTTTTGACCGTCTACTGCACGACCGAGGTGCAGAAATCCATGCTCGATCAGCAGGTCGTGACAGATGTTCTGCGCGAAGTCACCTCTCGCGCGGTCGGCAGAGAGATCCGCGTCCGCTTCCTTGTGGGCGAGTGTCCGGGCGCGAAAAAGCGCGACAGGATGCAGGATCTCATGCGCATGGGCAGTAAATTTGACAATTTTACAGTAAAATAAAAGGAGACAACAATTATGGCAAAGGGTTACAGCGCACGCCGCGGCTTTTCCAACGGCAGCGGCCAGATGCTCAAGCAGCAGCAGATGCAGCAGCAGATCATGAAGATGCAGGAGGACATGCAGAAGGCGCAGCAGGAGGTCGAGGAAAAGACCTTCTCCGCAAGCGTCGGCGGCGGTGTCGTCAGCGCGGAAGTGAGCGGCAAGAAAGAGGTCACGAACATCACCATCAAGCCCGAGGCGGTCGACCCCGAGGACGTGGAAATGCTCCAGGATCTCATCATTTCCGCTGTGAACGAGGCGCTGCGTCAGGCCGAAGAGGCAATGGACGGCAAGATGAACGCGCTCACAAGCGGTCTCGGTCTCGGCGGCTTCGGCTTCTGATCGTTCCGGTACAAATCAAAAAGGAGTCTCTCTTTCTAAGAGAGACTCCTTTTTTGTCGTCATTTCTGCGCCTGCTGCGTCAGGCGTTGAAAAACGCTTCGATCTCGGCGCGCGACGCGCTCACGCTGCCCTGCACAAAGTTCGGTTTGCCGCCGCCGCGCCCGGAAAGCGCCGCGTTGAGCGCTTTGGTCAGCTCGCGCAGATCGCCGTCCGTGTGGCCGATGGCGTACTTGTAAGCGCCGTCCGCCCCGGCAAAGACCGCGCAGCGCCCGCCGCAGGTCTTCGTCACTGCGTCGCAGAGCTTACGCAGGCTGTCGCCGCCCATTTCCTCTTCAAAAAGCAGCACGTTTCCCTTGCTTTCATACTGTGCGGCCGTCTGGGCAAAGGCGGATTCCTCCAGCCTTGCGCAGCGCAGCTTGAGCGCGGAAAGCTCGGCGAGCACGCGCTCCACCCCGGCAAGGCTGGCGGTGGGCTTGACGGACAGCGCCTGCGCGACGTGGACGTCCTGCTCCCAGCATGCGGAGAGATAGCGGTGCGCGCGGCGGCCTGCGAGCATCTCGATGCGAACGCCGTCGCGGAACTTCTGCACGGAGAGGAACTTTACAAGCCCCACCTGGCCGGAGCGCGCCACATGTGTGCCGCAGCAGGCGCAGCAGTCCGCGCCGGGGAAAGCGACGATGCGCACATCGCCCTCGAGCGGCTTTTTGCTGCGGTAGTCGATCTTGTCAAGCTCTGCGCCGCGGTGGAACTGAATGTCGATGGGGTGATCCTCGTAGATGTAGAGGTTGGCCGTCTGCTCGATCTCGAGCAGTTCCTCCCACGAAATATCGGCGTTGAAGTCGATGGTCACGGTGTCCGCGCCCATGTGGAAGCCGACATTGTCGCAGTGGAAGCGCGCGCAGATGAGGCCCGAGCAGATGTGTTCGCCCGAATGCTGCTGCATGTGGTCGAAGCGGCGCGCCCAGTCGATCTTGCCGGAGACACTTGCTCCTGCGGTGAGCGGCCGGTTGCAGAGGTGGACGATGACGCCGTCCTTCTCGCGCACGTCAAGAACGTTGGCGCTTCCCAGCGTGCCGACGTCGCAGGGCTGGCCGCCGCCCTCGGGATAGAAGGCCGTTTCCTCCAGCACGACGGCGTAGCCGCCCTTGACCTCCTCGCAGGAGACAACGGTGGAGGCAAAGCCCTTCTGGAAGGGATCTTCATAGTAGAGTTTTCTGGTTTGCATGTTGGATAGGCTCCTTTAGTCAATCAGGCCGAGCGCCTGTTTTTCGTGCAGCACGCGGAAAACGTGCGCGTCGATCTCGCTCTCGGCGATCTCGCCGTTTCTGACGGCGGCGATCACCTGCGGGATCTGCTCGCGGTAGTCGGTGGTCACGACCATGTCATTGCCCGCCTGAATGGCCAGCACGGCGGCGCTGCCGTCCTGCGCGTAGGCTTTGACGGCGTCCATCGCAAGATCGTCCGTCACAATGATGCCGGAAAAGCCGAGCGTGTCGCGCAGCAGCGCGTGTACCTTTGCAGAGAGCGAGGCGGGATAGGCGCTGTCCATGCACTCGACAACGTTGTGGCTCACAAGCACGAACGGCGCGCCCGCCGCAATGCCCGACTCAAAGGGGACGAGGTCGGAGCGCTCGAACGTGGTGTAGGGGCGCGCGTCGATGGCAACGCCGGTGTGCGTATCGGCATTGTTGCCGTAGCCGGGGAAATGCTTCAGGACGCAGGCAACGCCGGCCGCTTCGTAGGCGGGCACGACCTGGGCGATGTAGTCCGCGGTCGTCTGCGCGTCCTGCCCGAACGAGCGGGCGTAGATGAAGTTGTCGGGATTGGTCGAAACATCGCACACGGGGGCAAAGTTCACGTTGATGCCGAACGCTTTGAGCTTCTGGTTGTAGCTGAGCGTTCGTTCGAGCAGCCCGTCGAGGCCGCCCGCGGCATAGAGCTCCTGCGGGGAGGGGAGAGGTTCGGAGAAGAGGTTCGGGTTTTTGCTCGCGCGCGTGACCGTGCCGCCCTCTTCATCGCTGCCGATGAAAAGCGGGATGGCCGCCGCGTCCTGATAGGACGCGAGCGCCGCGGTGAAGTCGTCCTCCGTGAGCCAGTCACCGTTTGCGTCCTTATAGTCCCTGCCGAAGAGCAGCAGTCCGCCGAGGTGATAGGTTTCGACGTCCTCCGCCGCGCCCGTTTCGGGGCAGCGGACGAAGAAGAGTTGGCCGACTTTTTCCTCGATGCTCATATCTGCAATGATGTCGTTGATGCGCTCATCGGGCGTTTTTTCCACCGGCTGCTCGATAGGAGGTTCCGGCGTCGGATCGACGGCGGGTTCATCGGGGGTGTCGTTTTTCGCGCCGCAGGCGGCGAGAAGCAGAACCAGGACGAGGGAAAGTGCGGTAATTTTGAAAGATTTCATGGCGATTCTCCTTTTTATGATTCGGAAACAAAGTGCTGTTCGCGGTAATACTGCGCGCAGAGGTATTTGCGGCAGACCTCGGCAACATCTGGGGGCACGTCGAGCGTGATGGAACCGTCGACCATGCGGTAGCCGTCCTCGTGCATCAGCGGCGTGACGGCGCGCGTCTCGCGCTGGAGCTGCATAAAGCGGTCTCCCGTCCAGCCGCAGGCATCAAAGAGGCGTTCCATCAGGAAGCAGGGGGAAATGTCGCCGCCCTCGCCGGTGAAGTCCTGCCCGAGCGCCGCCTTGGCGGCCTTGTTGGCATAGATCAGATACGGGGTGGAGAAATAGTTGTAGAAGCCCTCCTGCGTGGACAGGTCGAGGCTCACGCCCAGCTCGGCATACACGCTGCTGCCGTTGCCCAACCACGGCTTGTGGTCACCGAAGAGCACAAGCACCACAGGCTCGTCGCGCGCGTCCAGCTCGCGCGTCAGGCGGAGCATCTGCTCGATCGTGCTGCGGATACCTGCCAGATAGTTGTTCACCACGCAGCAGCTCTCCATCGACCAGCCGGTTTTTTCCGGCGTGACGTATTCCTCCCAATAGGTCTCGGAGGGGTACGGGCCGTGGTTCTGATACGAAACGGAGAAGAGGAAGAGCGGGGCGTCGTCCTCCGTGCGTGTGTCGATGTCGTTCAGGAGGTAATCGACCAGCACGGCGTCGGACGCGTAGAGCGCCTCGTCGATGGAGACGAGATCGGCAAAGCCCGATTCGTTGAACACGCTCTCGTCAAAGCCGAGGTATTCGTTCACATTGCTGCGGTTATAGAACCACGAATAGCCCGGGTGGCGGTAGAGCGTGTCGTAGCCCTGCGCCTTAAAATAGCGGACAAAGGAATCCGTTGCGCTGCGGAACTCCTCATGCTCGCTGTAACCGGTGAGGAAGCCCCATTCGGTGTCCGTTGTGCCGCCGGCAAAAATGTTGGTGAGAAGGTCGCCGGAAACGCTGCGCTTTTCCAGCTCGTGCAGCGGCTCATAGACCCCGCGCACCGAGAAAAGCTCGCCCAGCGCGGGAAAATCCGTCAGGTCGGAGAACGCCTCGAGCATGATGCCGACGACTGTGACCTTCTGTTCGTCCGGAATGTCGGCGTCCCGATACTGCGAGAGCGCCTGATAGGCGTCGCTGTCGCGGTAGCCCTCCGGCGCGTCGGGAAACATATCCTGCACGCTGAAAAGGAAGGGATAGGTCGTGCCGCGGGAAATGTAGACCTCGACGGCCGACCAGGGGGTGATGAGATCGGTGTTGGCGGTCGCCTTGTAGATGTCCGTGCTGGGGTAGTACTCAAAGCAGCAGCCAAGCGTGAGCGAGAGCGCCGCCATGATGCCCGCGAGCCTTGCCCGGGAACTCATGCGCTCCCTGCGCAACATCAGCAGCGACAGCGCCAGCAGCAGCAAAAATCCCTCGATGACAACGAGCACAGGCGCGGTCATATCGAAGGTGTACTTGTCCATGATGCCGCCCGCCGTGCGCAGCAGGCGCAGGTCGCTTGCCAGCACCGGGTCGCCGCGCAGCTGCACCTTGTAGTAGCTTGCGAGCGCAAGCGTGAGAAACGGCAGCGCCGAGAGAAGGTACGCCGCCCACGGCCGCGCGAAGAGAAAAAAGCCGAGGTAGACGAGCAGCACCGGCGCAAGCAGATTCATCACCACGAGCAGCGGAATTTTGAAGTACGACTGCAAAAGCGCGGTCGCGCCGATGGCGGCATAGGAGTGCGCCGTGAGATAGAGCGAGAGCAGGCCGATGCCCGCGCCGAGCGCCGTGAGCCAGAAAAAGACCCAGATGCGGTGCATCCAGCGCATCACCGCGTCCGTGGACTCGTCAGGCCGCACCAGGGAGGAGAAAAAACGCATATTGGGGCTGTCCCCTTTCCAAAAAACATAATGAGGAATTATATCATTTCAGTCGAAAAAACGCAACCGGGCATGTTCCCTATTCTGCCAAGCGCCATGTGTGCGCCGGCGAAAACAGAAAAAAGGGCAGCTCTCTTTCGAGAGCTGACCTTTTTGACGGCTTGCTATCCTGTGGAAAACTTTGATCAGAATGCGATCTTCTCGCGCAGGAAGTCCTTCACTTCGCTGATGGGAATGCGCACCTGCTCCATGCTGTCGCGCTCGCGGATGGTGACGCAGTGGTCGGCCGCAATGCCGTTCGCCTCGTCGCCGACGGTGTCGAAGTCGAAGGTGATGCAGTACGGCGTACCGATCTCGTCCTCGCGGCGGTAGCGCTTGCCGATCGAGCCGGTCTCGTCATAGTCGACCATGAACTCCTTGGAAAGCTCGGCATACAGCTCCTGAGCGGGGCCGGTGAGCACTTCCTTCTTGGAAAGCGGCAGGATCGCGGCCTTGAACGGCGCGAGCGCGGGGTGGAAGTGCAGCACGACGCGCACATCGTCGTTGCCCTTCTTGTCCTGACCGACGACCTCTTCATCGTAAGCATCGCAGAGGACGGCGAGCACGCTGCGCTCCACGCCGAGCGACGGCTCGATGACGTAGGGCACGTATTCGACCATATCTTTGCCCTCGCCCTCGCGGTAGACCATCTTCTCGCCGCTGGTGTTCTGATGCTGCGTCAGGTCGTAGTCCGTGCGGTCGGCCACGCCCCACAGTTCGCCCCAGCCGAAGGGGAAGAGGAACTCGAAGTCCGTCGTCGCCTTGGAGTAGAAGCACAGCTCCTCGGGATCGTGGTCACGCAGGCGGAGGTTCTCGTCCTTGAGACCGATGGAGAGCAGCCAGTTGTGGCAGAACGTGCGCCAGTAGTTGAACCACTCAAGGTCGGTACCCGGCTTGCAGAAGAATTCAAGCTCCATCTGCTCGAACTCGCGCACGCGGAAGATGAAGTTGCCCGGCGTGATCTCGTTGCGGAAGGACTTGCCGATCTGGCCGATGCCGAACGGCAGCTTTTTGCGCGTGGTGCGCTGGACGTTATTGAAGTTGACGAAGATGCCTTGCGCGGTCTCGGGGCGGAGGTAGACGGTGTTCTTTGCGTCCTCGGTCACGCCCTGGAACGTCTTGAACATGAGGTTGAACTGGCGGATATCGGTGAAGTTGTGCTTGCCGCAGGTGGGGCAGGGGATGTTGTGCTCTTCGACAAAATCCTTCATCTCCTGCTGGGAGAAGGCGTCGATGGGCTTGGGCAGCTCGAAGCCGGTCTCGGCGCACCAGTCCTCGATGACCTTGTCGGCGCGGAAGCGCTCGTGGCACTCGCGGCAGTCCATCAGAGGATCGGAGAAGCCGCCGAGGTGGCCGCTCGCGACCCAGGTCTGCGGGTTCATCAGGATCGCCGCGTCAAGGCCGACGTTGTAGGGGTTCTCCTGCACGAACTTCTTCCACCAGGCGTTCTTGATGTTCTTCTTCAGCTCCGCGCCGAGGGGGCCGTAGTCCCAGGTGTTGGCAAGGCCGCCGTAGATCTCGCTGCCGGGGAAGACAAAGCCGCGGTTTTTGCACAGCGCGACGATCTTTTCCATCGTCTTTTCGGTGTTTTTCATGGTGAAGTTCTCCTTTCGATGTTTGGCTCAGGAGATAAAAAACGCCCTGAGCCTATTGCAGTAGGCTCAGGGCGAACAAAGCATTTGTCCGTGGTTCCACCTGAATTCCCCGTTGGATGCGGGGCACTTCGTTCCCTTGTAACGGAGGGGCCGGCGCGGCATTTCCGCCGCGCGGCTCAAAAGCGCCGCCTTTTCCGTTCCGCAGGGACTTGCACCGTCCGTCCCCTCTCTGAAGCGAAGCGTTAAGAAAAGGCTTCTTTCTCGCTGCCTTTATTGCGCCCAGCATACCATGACTGATATTGTTTGTCAAGCGGATCCTTGGCGGATCCTCCGCTCAAAGGGAGCCATTCTCTCGCGTAAGAGAATGGCCCCCTTTATCGCACCCCTGCGGGCAGGGGCAGCATTCCATTATTCCTCTTCGTGCGCGGTGACGGCAATATGCAGCTCGTCAAGCTGCTTCTGCGTGACCTCGCTCGGCGCGTCCATCATGATGTCCTGCGCGTTCTTGTTCATGGGGAAGGGGATGATCTCGCGGATGGAATCCTCGCCCGCGAGCAGCATCACCATGCGGTCGACGCCCGGGGCGATGCCCGCGTGCGGAGGCGCGCCGTAGCAGAAGGCGTTGTACATGGCGGGGAACTTGGCCTTCACGTCCTCTTCGCCGAGGCGGACGAGCTCAAAGGCCTTGATCATGATCTCGGGATCGTGGTTACGCACGGCGCCGGAAGAGAGCTCCACGCCGTTGCAGACGAGGTCGTACTGGTCGGCGGTGATGCTCAGCGGGTCAATCTCGCCGCGCTCGGCCTTGAGCAGCACCTCGAGACCGCCGGAGGGCATGGAGAACGGGTTGTGGCAGAACTCCAGCTCGCCGCTCTCGTCGCCGATCTCATACATCGGGAAGTCGACGATCCAGCAGAACTCGTAGCGCTCCTTGTCCATGTGACCCTCGCAGGCGGGGCCGAAGGTCTTGATCATCACGCCGACAAGCTTGGTGGCAAGCTCGCCGCCCGCGACGAGCACGAGCGTGTTGGGCTCGAGCGGCAGGAGCTTCGCGGCCGCTTCTTTGTCGACAAACTTTGCAATGCCGCCGGCAAGCTCACCCTTTTCGTCGACCTTGAACCAGTAGCCCTTCGCGCCTGCCTGCACCTCGCAGTCGGTGAGGAGCTTGTCGATCTGCTTGCGCGTGAGCGCGCAGTTCGAGATGGCGACGGCCTTAACGGTCTTGTCCGCGAGGACTTCGAAGGCGCTGCCGGCAAAGAGGGAGGAGACGTTCGTCGCGGTCAGGTCGATGCGCAGATCCGGCTTGTCGGAGCCGTAGAGCTCGAGCGCATCGAGATACTTGATGCGGCGGAAGGGAGGCTTGGAGGCGATGTCGTAGGTGCCGAACTTGGCAAAGACCGGGGGCAGCACGTCCTCGCAGATGGCGAAAACGTCCTCCTGCGTGGCGAACGCCATCTCCATATCGAGCTGGTAGAATTCGCCGGGGCTGCGGTCACCGCGTGCGTCCTCATCACGGAAGCAGGGCGCGATCTGGAAGTAACGGTCGAAGCCGGAGGTCATCAGAAGCTGCTTGAACTGCTGCGGCGCCTGCGGCAGGGCGTAGAACTTGCCGGGGTGCTTGCGGGCGGGAACGAGATAGTCGCGCGCGCCCTCGGGAGAGGAGGCCGTCAGGATCGGGGTGGTGATCTCAAGGAAGTCGTGCTCCATCATGGCCTTGCGCAGCGCGGCGATGACGTTGCAGCGCAGGACGATGTTCTTCTTGACGGCGGGGTTGCGCAGGTCGAGATAGCGGTACTTGAGGCGCTGCGTCTCGTCGGCCTCGCGGCTGCGGTTGACCTCGAAGGGGAGGGAGTTGTAGCGGCAGCGGCCGAGCAGCACGATCTTCTCGGGCACGACCTCAATGTCGCCGGTGGGCTGGTTGGGGTTTTTGCTCGCGCGCTCGCGCACGGTGCCCTCAACGGAGATGGTGCTCTCTTTGTTGTAGCCCTTGATCTGGGCGAGCAGCTCGCTCGTCTCAATGACGATCTGCGTCGTGCCGTAGAAGTCGCGCAGGACAACGAAGGCAAGGCTGCCGCCGACTTCGCGCACGTTCTCCATCCAGCCGACGAGCTTGACGTGCTCGCCGACGTGCTGCGCGCGAAGCTCGCCGCAGTTGTGTGTACGGGATTGCATCATGGTAAAATCCACTCCTGTTTGTATATTATAAAATAAAAATTACGAAACGTATTTTGAAATGCCCGGATTTGCTCAGGTGGTGAAGGGCTTGGTCTTGGGGTTGACAATATCGCGCCAGTCGAGATCGCCGCGCTGGAGGCCCATGATGAGCATTTCGGCGGTGGCGAGGTTGGTGGCGAAGGGAATGTTGTTCTGGTCGCAGAGCTTGGTGATATAGGTGAGGTTGTCGTTATACTGCGGGCTGTTCGGGTCGCAGAAATAGAGCACCATGTCGATCTCATTGTAGGCGATGCGCGCGCCGATCTGCTCCGCGCCGCCATGGATCCGCGCCATAAAAAGGTGGATCGGGAGACCGCTCGCCTCGCTGACCATCTTACCGGTCACGCTGGTGGCGCAGAGGGTGTGACGGGACAGAACGCCGGCATAGGCCGTGCAGAACTGAACCATCAGTTCTTTCTTGTTGTCGTGTGCCATGAGGGCGATGTTCATATGGGGTCACAATCCTTTCTGATGTGAGATTTTTCTGTTTCAGCAGCCGCTCATCGGTTGACAAGGGCAAGCAGGCTTTTTAGGGGTGCGCGTTATTTTCCGGAAAAGTCGTGTTTGCCTTTGCGAACCGGTGTTACAGCCGCATCAGGCGCACACGCTCGCCGCAGAGGCGGCGGGCGATGTTTTCGCAGGCGCAGAGTGCGCCAGAGTGATACTTGAGGCGCTGGGAAAGCCCGCGCCCCAAAATGGCGGGGACGTTCTCGTCCTCCGGAATGACGCCGAGCAGCGGCAGTCCTGCCGCGTCGATGGCATCGTCGATGGTGGTGTGCAGGGATTGCAGGAGCCGCCGCCGCACGCGGTTGACAACGAGGTGCAGCTGCCCTGTCGGGAAGCGGTGCAGCTCCATCACGGTGCGCTGCGCGTCGCGCAGGCTCGAGGGGTCGTTCGTGGTGACGACCACGGCGCGGTCGGCGCAGCAGGTGGCGAGCGAGAAGGCTTCGCCGATGCCGGCGGCCGCGTCGATGAGGCAGAAGTCAAAGTGACGGCGGATCTCGTCGAGCAGGCGCTGCATTTCATATCTGCCCGGGAGCCGCACGCCGAAGCTGACGGGCGCGGTGAGCAGGTAGAGATTGGGGTAGAGCGGGTGGCGCACGACGGCCTGGGCAAGCGTGGTGCGCCCGGCGATCACGTCGGTAAAGTCCATGAGCGCGCGATCCGAGACCCCGAGGTAGAGGTCGAGGTTGCGAAGCCCGATGTCACAGTCGAGCAGCAGCGTCTTTTTGCCGAGCTGCGCGAGCGCCATGCCGGTGAGCGTGGTGAATGAAGTTTTTCCCGTGCCGCCCTTGCCGGACACGACGGCGATGACCTGAGACAAGGCTCGTACCTCCTTTTTTGCAAATTTGCTGCGTTACAGCGGGGCTTTTTTGATCTTGGCGAAGGCGCGCGGATAGGCGCGCGGGGTGGGGGAGAGCTTTTCAATGAGCACAAGGCGGTGGACGACTTCGCACGTGGGGATCTTGTAATCCTCGACCTTGACGATGCGGCCGCCGAGGGCTTTGATGGCGCTTTTCGCCGCCCTGATCTCATCCTCGGTGTCGACGCTCTTCATGGCGATGAACTGTCCGCCGACCTTGACGAGCGGCAGGCACAGCTCTGACAAAACGGAGAGCTGCGCGACGGCACGCGAGGTGGCGATGTCGAACGTTTCGCGCTGCTGCGCGGCGAATTCCTCCGCCCGCGCGTGGACGCAGGAAACGCGCGAAAGATGCAGCGTATTGCAGACCTCACTGAGCCAGTGGACGCGCTTTCCGAGCGAGTCGAGCAGCGTGAGGTCGAAGTCGTCTTTTAAAATGCGCAGCGGCATACCGGGAAAGCCCGCGCCGGTGCCGACGTCGACAACGGTTTTTCCCTTGAGGTCGACAAATTGCAGCAGCGCCGCACTGTCGAGCAGGTGGAGCTGCGCGACGGCGTCGGGCTCTGTGATGGCGGTGAGGTTCATCACCTCGTTTTTTTCGAGCAGCAGGGAGGAGAAGCGCTCAAGCGTTTCCGCGCGGCTTGTGTCCAGTCCCAGCTCAGAAAGTCCCTGCAAGAGAAGCTCGTTCATTTGCTTTGCTCCTTCAAGAGGTCGCGGATCTCGGCGAGCAGCAGCTCTTCCTTCGTCGGCTCGGGCTCCTTTTCAAGTTCCGGCTCCGCGGGCCTGGAGAGCTTTTCGTGCATTCTGTTGATGGACTTGACCATGCAGAACACGACGAAAGCGATGATGATAAAGTCGAGAATGACGGCGATGAGGCTGCCGTAGTTGACGGCGACCTCGGGCGTGACGACCTCCGCGCCCTCCATGACGGCTTCCTTGAGCACCCACTTCCACGCGGAGAAGTCGACGCCGCCGGTCAGCATGGAGATGAGCGGCATGATGATGTCGCCCACGAGCGAGGTCGTGATTTTGCCGAACGCGCCGCCAATGACAACGCCGACGGCCATATCGAGCACGTTGCCGCGCATGGCAAAGGCTTTGAATTCTTCAAAAAACTTCTTCATTCAGAAGGCTCCTTTGGCGGGATTTGAGAAAAATGTGACAACTGATCGTATAAAATAACGAAAATATTACTATAAGGGATTACTTTTTCGGCGTGAGCACGGTCTTGCCGCCCATGTAGGGCTGGAGCACCTTCGGGATCAGCACGCTGCCGTCGGCCTGGAGATTGTTCTCGAGGAAAGCGATGAGCATACGCGGGGGCGCGACGACGGTGTTGTTGAGCGTGTGGGGCAGGTACATCTTGCCATCCTCGCCCTTGACGCGGATCTTGAGGCGGCGGGCCTGCGCGTCGCCGAGGTTGGAGCAGGAGCAGACCTCGAAGTACTTCTTCTGGCGCGGGGACCAGGCCTCGATGTCGCAGGACTTGACCTTGAGGTCGGCGAGGTCGCCGGAGCAGCACTCCAGCTGACGCACGGGAATATCCAGCGAGCGGAACAGCTCAACGCTCCACTTCCACATCTTCTCGTACCATTCCTTGCTGTCCTCGGGCTTGCAGACGACGATCATCTCCTGCTTTTCAAACTGGTGGATGCGGTACACGCCGCGCTCCTCGATGCCGTGGGAGCCCTTCTCCTTGCGGAAGCACGGGGAGTAGGAGGTGAGCGTCTGGGGAAGGCTGCTTTCGGGCAGGATCTCGCCGATGAAGCGGCCGACCATCGAATGCTCGCTCGTGCCGATGAGGTAGAGGTCTTCGCCCTCGATCTTGTACATCATGGCGTCCATGTCGTTCTGGCTCATCACGCCCTCGACCACATTGCCGTGGATCATGAACGGCGGAATGCAGAAGGTGAAGCCCTTGTCGATCATGAAGTCGCGCGCGTAGGCGAGCACGCCCTCGTGCAGGCGCGCAATGTCGCCGAGCAGGTAGTAGAAGCCCGCGCCGGAGACGCGGCCCGCCGCGTCCATATCAACGCCGTCGAAGCTCTCCATGATCTGCGTGTGGTAGGGGATCTCAAAATCGGGCACCTTCGGCTCGCCGAAGCGCTCGACCTCAACGTTGCAGCTGTCGTCCGGGCCGATGGGGACGCTCGGATCGATGATGTTCGGGATGAGGAGCATGATCTTGTGGATCTTCTGCTCGTACTCTTCCTCGAGCTTTTCAAGCTCTGCGAGGCGGTCGGCGTTCGCCTTGACGGTCGCCTTGATCTTTTCGGCTTCCTCAAGCTTGCTCGGGTCCTTCTTCGCCTGACCCATCAGCATGCCGATCTGCTTGGAAAGGGCGTTGCGGCTGGCGCGCAGCTCGCTCGCCTCGGTGATGGCGGCGCGGTTCGCAGCGTCGAGCGCGATCACCTCGTCGACGAGGGGAAGCTTTTCGTCCTGGAATTTCTTCTTGATGTTTTCCTTGATCAGTTCGGGGTTTTCCCGCAGGAATTTCATATCCAACATAGCAATTTACCTCGTTATTGTAGTAAAGTGGTCGGCACATGGCTCGTGCCGCGGTTTTCAGTTGATGCCGTTCGGGAAAAGCTCTGCCACCAGCGCATGGTAGCGCGCGGCGGGGGAGGGAGCATCGTCGCCGGTGATGGCGGTGCGCAGCGGCTGCTCGGGAAGAGATTCGGCTGCGCCTTCCTTCTCAAAGGCGCGGATATTGTCGCGCGCGGCGTCATAGTCCTTGGCGGAATAGTTGTTTTCGATCTCGATGAGCCAATCGAGCGCGCGCAGCTGTTCGCTCTTGCGCTCGACGGTCTCGCTGAGGGAATCCTTGTCCTCTTCCGCCTCGGCAAGCTGTGCTTCCAGCTCCTTGACGCGCGCTTCGAGCGTGTCGTTTTCTTCGAGCGTACTTTGCAGGGCGCTGTTGCCGCTCTTGATCTCGTCGCGGATCGCCTGACTGCTGCGCTGATTCATTAAAAATGTCCATAAAATCAGCAGAAATGCCACGCAGAACAGAATGGCGACGTAGGTGTAGACCTTTTTCATGCGCTCGCGCTCAGTGGTGGGCTTTTCCTCCCTGGGCGCGCTTGCCTTGTTCGGGTCCTTGGGGGCTTCGTGAACAAAATCGGTCATTCTTTTTCGCTTCCGTCCTTTCTGCGTTTGATGGCGGCGAGCGCTTCGAGCAGGTCGTTCAGATCGTCGATCCCGTAGTAGTCCAGCTCAATGCGTCCCTTTTTCCTGCCGGAAACGATGCGGCAGGTGCGGCCGATCTTATCGCTGAGCTCCTGCGCGGCCAACCGGCCGTAGCTCTCGGCGATGCGCTCGTCGTTTGTAAGCTTGCGCTCCTCCTTGGGGTTTGCAAGGCGCTTGGCGAGCGCTTCTGTCTGGCGAACGCTCAGCCCCTGCGCGGCGACCGCTTTGGCCGCTTCCAGCTGCAAGTCCGCCTTGAGCGGCAGCAGCGCGCGGGCGTGGCCGCCGGAAAGAACGCCATTTTGCAGCATTTCGCGCACCTCGGGGCAGAGCCCCAGCAATCTCAGGCTGTTTGCCACGGCGGAGCGGGACTTGCCCACGCGCTCGGCGGCTTCCTCCTGCGTGAGCTGATAGTTGTCCATCAGCGTTTTGTAGCCTTCGGCTTCTTCGATAGGGTCGAGATCCTCACGCTGCAAGTTCTCAATGAGCGAAAGCTCGGTCATCTTGCGGTCGTCCGCCTCGATGACGATGGCGGGCACTTCGCTGAGACCGGCGATGCGCGCGGCGCGCCAGCGACGCTCGCCGGCAATGATCTGATAATAGCCGGAAGAAAGGCGGCGAACCGTCAGCGGCTGAATGATGCCGTGCTCGCGGATGGAATCGGCGAGATCCTGCAAAGCGTCTTCGTCGAAGTGGTGGCGCGGCTGGTTGGCGTAGGGCTCGATCTGCGAGATGGGGAGGTAGAGGCTGTCCGATGTGTCGGTGCGCAGGGCGACATCGCCGAGCAACGCACCCAGACCCTTGCCGAGCCCGCGGTTTGCGTTTGCCATAGGGGAACATCTCCTTTCTGCGGGGGTGAAAGGGCGAATATGCCCTCATATTTTATGTATTACTTGTTCTGCTTCAAAAACTCGTTGGCGAGGTCGCTGTACGCTTCCGCGCCGCGGGAGGTGCGGTCGTAGTAGTTGATGGGCTTGCCGTGGCTCGGCGCTTCGGAAAGACGCACGTTGCGCGGGATGACGGTCGAATACACCTTGCCGGGGAAGTAGCGCTTGACCTCTTCGGCCACTTGCAGGGCAAGATTGGTGCGCCCGTCGAACATCGTCAGCAGCACGCCTTCCAGATCGAGGCCGGGGTTGAGGCTGCGGCGCACCATGCGGACGGTGTGCATCAGATCGGAAAGCCCTTCGAGCGCAAAATATTCGCCCTGCACGGGAACGATCAGGGAATTGGCCGCGCAGAGCGCGTTGACCGTCAGCAGCTCAAGCGAGGGCGGGCAGTCGATGAGAATATAGTCATAATTGGGGGAGAGAACGTCGAGCGCCTGCTTGAGCAGGAATTCGCGGTTTTCGCGGTCGATCATCTCGATGCCCGCGCCTGCCAGCGCCTTGGAGGAGGGCAGCACGTCGCCGTAGCGCGTGTGCGTGACGCAGGCTGTCACATCCGCGCCGTTGATGAGCACATCGTACACGCTGCGCGCGGTCGTTTTGTCCACGCCCATGCCGGAGGTGGAGTTGGCCTGCGGGTCAAAGTCGCACAGCAGAACGCGATTTCCCTTTTCCTTGAGGGAAGAGGTCAGGTTGACACAGGTCGTCGTCTTGCCGACGCCACCCTTTTGATTGACGATTGCAACGATTTTAGCCAAAAAAACACCCACCTTAGTCGTAACTGCATTGATCCGTTTACATTCCTGTTCAGTATAACACAAAATGCTCTGATTTCAACAGAAAAGCTCAAATTTTGCGAATTTGTTTCACGTGAAACATGACAAGGTGCAGACCTTTACGTCTTGATTCTGCTGCCATCTGGGTGCTGCTGAGCAGGCGTGCGGAGGAATGAAAGGACGTCATGGTAAAGGCTTCCACCTTTACCATGACGCTCAAATCAGTGTTTCACGTGAAACAAAACTCAGTCCTGCGGTTCTGTCAGCAGCATCGCGCTGTAGGGTTCAAGGGTCAGGCGGAGCATACCGTCGCCGCAGAAGAATGCCTGATGCGACAGCGCGTCTTCGGCAAGCGCGGCGTCCCAGGGAAGGGTGAGGGTGACGGCTTCCGCGCCCGCGTTGACCGCTGTAAGGCAGTGGTCGCGCGATGCGCGGCGGGAAAAGGCCAGCACGCGCCCCTGCGCGGCATGGTAGACGATCGTGCCGCTTTGCAGCGCCTCGTGCGTGCGGCGCAGCGCGCCGAGCTGCCGGAAGCAGCGCAGGAGTTCCTCATCTTCGTGTCCCCAGGGGTAAGTGCCGCGGTTGAAGGGATCTTCAAAGCCCTGCATGCCTGCCTCGTCGCCGTAGTAGAGCATCGGCGAGCCGGGGAAGGTGTAGAGGATCAGCGAGGCGAGCTTCAAAAGCGCTTTGCCGTGCGCAAGCTCTTCCTCGCTCAGGCGGAAGACCGCGCGCTCATCGCGCGTCTGCGGTGCGGGCGCGCTCAGCCCGAGGATCGTCAGAAGTCTTGGCGTATCATGGGTCGAGAGGAAGTTCATCGCGCCGTAAAACGCGGGCGTGGGGTAGTTTTCGCGCAGCTGCTCCATGCTGTCGCGGAAGTATTCCGCGCCGCCGCCGAGCAAAAAGGCCATCAGCGCCGTGCGGAAGGGGTAATTCATCAAGCCATTGGTCTCGCGGCCCAAAAGGTATCGGCGGCGCTGGGAATAGGCGATCTTCGTTGTGCCGTCCTCCCAGACCTCGCCGAGGAGATAGCTGTCGGGGCATACTTCGTTCATCGCCGTGCGGATCTTTTCAATAAACACATCGGGCAGCTCGTCGGCAACATCGAGCCGCCAGCCGGACGCGCCCGCGCGCAGCCAGCGCTTGATGATGGAATTTTCCCCTTCGATGATGTAGTCAACGTAGCTTTTCTCCAGCTCGTTGACCGCGGGCAGGTTCTTGATGCCCCACCAAGCGTCGTACTCATCGGGGAAGGGGTGGAAGCTGTACCAGCGGTAATAGGGCGACTGCTCGCCCTGCGCCGCGCCAAGGCCGGGATAGAAGCCGTCGGCATTAAAGTAGACGCTCTTTCGCCCTGTGTGGTTGAAAACGCCGTCGAGCATGACGTGAATGCCGCGCTTTTTTGCCTCCGCGCAGAGCGTGTGGAAATCCTCTTCGTCGCCGAGCAGCGGGTCGATGCGCTCATAGCAGGCGGTGTCATAGCGGTGGTTGGTGGACGCTTCGAAGATGGGGCAGAGGTAGAGTGTCGTCACGCCGAGGGACGCGAGGTAGTCGAGCTTTTCCGTGATGCCCTGCAAGTCGCCGCCGAAAAAGTCGCTGCACGTGATCTCGCCCTGCGCGTTCGGACGGTATTCCGGCAGCTCGTCCCAACGCTCATGTAGCGTGCGCGCCCCGACAAGACCTGCAACGTCCCGCTTTTTTGCGCGGCAGAAGCGGTCAGGGAAGATCTGATAGGTGAGGCCGCGGCCGAACCACTCCGGCGTCTTGTGCGTATCGTCATAGACCGTGAGCTGCCAGGGCTCGACCGCGTCCCACGCGCAGAGGCCCTCTTTCCCGCAGCAGCTCGTGCCGCCGTCCGCCCACGAGAGACGGAAGTGATACCAGATGAGCTCTGCGTCATCGGGCGCGGTGAAAACGCCGAGGTAGACTGTGCCGCCATCTTCAACGACGGGCGCAAGCTCCATCGTTGTCCACTGATCGGCAAACTCGCCGTGGGCGAGCAGCTCGCAGCGCGTGACCGCCGCGCCGCGCTCGGGGCGGAAGCAGAAGGTGACGGCAGCGCCGCAGGGCACCGCGCCAAAGGGAGATTTGAAGAGAAGATCGCGCGGATCAAACCATTTAGTTGACATAACACATTCCTTTCTGCCAAATAAAGCGGCTGAAACAGGCAAAAGCGCGCCGAAACGGCGCGCTTAACCCAGCAGTGTATTTTCGCCCGTGATCGCGGAGGACGCGGACGTGTTGGAGAAGTAAGCGTTGAGCACCTGCACGGCGGTGGAGGCCAACGCTGCGCCGGAGCCGCCCTTTTCGATGACGATGGCGACGGCGATCTGCGGATCGTCGTAGGGGGCGAAGCAGACGAACGCGCCGTTGTTGTTCTTCGTGTCGCCAGTCTGGACCGTACCGGTCTTGGCCGCGGCGTCGACGATACAGTCCTTGAAGTAGGACGAGACCGCGCCGTCGGCGGCAAGATCGTGCATGCCGGCGAGCACGGCGGAGAGATTTTCGCTGCTCATCGAGACCGTTTCGACCGGCGCGGCGTCGTAAACGTATTCGAGCGTACCGGAGCCGCTGGAGCGGACATTCTTCAAAAGGTGGGTGGCGTAGCGCTCGCCCCCGCCGCAGAGCGTTGCAATGTAGCTGGCAAGCTGAAGGGGAGAGTACTCCTGATTTGCCTGACCGAAGGCCGCCCACGGGGCAAGGTTTTCGCCCTCGTTCTGCGAGGGGAGGCGGCCGGCAGTGTCGCCGATCTCAATGCCGGTCGGCGCGCCGAGACCGAAGTCTGCGTAGTACTTGCGCAGAGTATCCATGCCCATGCGGTAGCCCATTTCGGCAAAGTAGTAGTTGCAGGAGTTCGTGATCGCGCCGCGCACGTTGAGCGCGCCGTGTCCGCTGCGCTTCCAGCAGTAGGTGTAGCTCGCCGAGTAGCCGGGATAGACCCACTTGCCGGAGTCGTAGATCTTTTCGCGCACGGTGGTCGCGCCGGATTCGAGCGCGGCAATGGCGGTGAGGGGCTTGAGAGTGGAGCCGGGGGCGTATTTGCCCTGTGTGGCGCGGTTCCACATCGGACGCATCGAATCATTGGAAAGCTCGGAGATATTCTCGCGGAAGGTCGAGAGGGAATAGGTCGGGTACGACGCGAGCGCCAGCACATCGCCCGTGTCGACCTGCACGACGGCAACCGCCGCGCCGCGCTCGACGCCGTCCGCCTTCGTCATCGAAGAGACGGTGCTTTTGAGCGATTCTTCTACCTGCGCCTGAAAGTCGATGTCGATGGTCAGGGCCACGGTGGAACCGGGCTTCGGCTCCTCGGAGTAGAGCTCGCCTGTGATCTTGCCGGAGTCGTTGAGCGTGACAAGGCGCTTGCCGTTGCTGCCGTGCAGATAGTCTTCAAACGCGCTCTCCACGCCCGAGATGCCGACGATGGTGGCGAGCGTGTAGCCGGGCTTATCCTTGTAGTCGTCCCAGTCCTGAATGCTGCCGGTGTAGCCGAGCACATGGGCGGCGTAGTCGGTCTCGTAAACGCGCACGGACGAGGTGTCCACCTGCACGCCCAGATAGTTGCCGTCCTTGATGAGGGAGATGAGCGGAATGTCCACGTCGCTTGCGAATTCAAAGACCGTCGAGCCGTTCATCTTGGCAGCGGCGAGGGAGTAGCGCAGGCCGATGAGCGTGCGCACCGTGGCGGCGGGGAGGGTCTCATCAATATCGTATTCGCTGCGCAGCTTGAGGAACAGCGCCGAGCCGGTGAGCGTGGTGGGCAGGCCGTCCTCATCGACGGCGCTCTCGCTGATCCACTTGAGCGAGACAAGGTATTTGGAGAGCGTCTTGGCGCTGCCGTTTGCGGTGTCGTAGACGTAGGGGGAGCTTTGGGAGAGCGGCAGCGTGTCCTTGATCTCGACGCCCTGCGCGTTCATCAGCGCGATGAGGCGCAGCAGCGCGTCGTTCAGCTCGTCGTCCGGGACGAGAGAAGAGTCAAAATCCAGCGTGTAGACCGCGCGGTTCGACACAAGCACCTTGCCGTTGCGGTCGGTGATGACGCCGCGCGTACCCTTGACCGTTTCGACCTTGGCGTTTGCGCGCACGGACTGGGCAAGGTAATCGTCGCCGTTGACGATCTGCGCGGCGAAGAGCGTCACGACGAACACGAGCGCGCAGAGGAACATCACCGCACCGAGCGCAACGAGGCGGCGGGTAAAGCGTTTGGGATCCATGGCGGCCTCCTTTCTGCGAAGGCGATGGGGAAATTAGGAAAAATCAGTCGGGGAAGGCGCGGCGCACGGCGCGCAGCGCCGGATACACCGGCGCAAGCAGCAGGCACGAGAGCAGCGTTTCGCGCGCAAAGAGCGAGAGCATCGGCACGATGGCGTCGCTCCCGCCGCGCGGCAGCAGCGCGGCAGCCTGCAAAAGGTCAACGATCAGAAACGTCAGCACGCACGAGAGCAGCGCGCGGGGAAAGCCCTGCTGCAAGAGATTGCTGACGAGCGTAGAGATGAGCAGCGCGGAGATCGTGAATGCAACGGTGTACAGACAGGGAAACGGCGCGGGCAGCACAAGGTCGCACAGCGCGCCGAACACGATGCCCGCGATCACCGACGGCTGCGGCAGCTCAAACGAGGCGATGACCGCGAGAACGACGGGCGGCAGGAAGGGAAGGACGCCGAAAAACGTCATCGAGCCGAGAAACAGCCGCCGCAGGAAGAACAGCGCCGCCGCGGCGAGCGCGTAAAACGTCCATTTGAGTATGGCGGTTTGAGAGAGATTCATGGATACCCTCCTCAGTCGACGATAGCGAAGTCCGTGATGACGAACACCTCGGTGAGGGTGTTGAAGTCCATCATGGGGGCAAGAACGGCATAGCGGGCAAGGCCGTCGTCGCCCGTTTTGAGCGACTCGACCGCGCCGATGACAAGCCCGCTCGGATAGTATCCGCCGAGACCCGAGGTGACGATCTGGTCGCCGATGAGCACCTCATCGTCCGAGGTGAGGTAGGAGAGCTTCAGCCTGCCCTGACCCATGAGGGCAAAGTCCCCCTCCGCCACGGCGACTTCGCCGGTGCGGAAGATGCGCGCGCCAAGCTCGGTATCCGTGTCGATGACGGTCAGGACGGTCGACCAGTTGTAGCCAACCTCGGAGATGATGCCGACAAGATAACCCTCGGCGCTCACCACGCAGTCGCCCGCGGCGATGCCCTGATCGGTGCCGTGGTTCAGCGTCAGCGAAGAAGTCCAGCTGCTCTCGCTGTGGGCAAGCACGGCCGTGGAGACGAACTGGAAGTCGCGCCGCTGCTCCTGCAGCTTCAAAAGCTCGCGCAGGAGCTTGTTTTCCTCGCTGTCAGCCTGCGCCTGACGCTGCTGGGCGCGCAGCTCCGCGACCTCCTTTTTGAGCGCCGCGTTTTCCTCCTTGAGCGAGGTGACGTCCTCATAATACTGCCGCTTGTCGGCCACCCAGCCGCTCACGGCGGTGGTGGCGGCGCGGAACGGCGAGGTCAGCACGCCTGCGATATTCTCCAGCACCGACGAGGTCGAGGAAAAATACGTCAGCAGGCTCAAAAGCACGGCGACCGCCGCGGCGGCAGCCAGAATGCGCAATCCGTGGCGGCGGAAAAATTCTTTCAAGGCTTACCCTCCTTTCGCAGTGGGGCAGGGGAGAGGCTCAGAGCAGCTTCACGCCGAAGCGCGCGAGCACGAGTCCGAGCTGCTCCACGGGGAGTCCCATGACGTTGAAAAAGTCGCCGTCGATGCGCTCGACAAAAAGCGCGCCGCGGCTCTGCACGCCGTAGGCGCCGGCTTTGTCCATCGGCTCGCCGGTTTTGATGTAGGCGCGGATCTCGTCATCGGTCATCGGGCGGAAAAAGACGCGCGTGGATACGGCGAAGCGCTCTTCCTGCGCGCCGCGGCGAACGCTCACGCCCGTGCAGACCGTGTGAGCGCGGCCGGAAAGCGCGCGCAGCATACGCAGCGCGTCCTCCTCATCGCGCGGTTTGCCAAGACGGTCATTGCCCAAAAAGACCATTGTGTCCGCCGTGATGATGAGATCGTCGGGAGAGCAGAGGGCGGCGGCTGCGTCGCATTTTTTCTTTGCAATGTAACGCACCGTGTCCTCGGGAGAAAGACCTTCCGGATAGCTCTCGTCAATGTCGAGCGAGAGAGTCTTAAAGTCCTCCACGCCGATGCGGGTGAGCAGCTCCTGACGGCGCGGGGATTGAGATGCCAAAACGATTGCCATGATATTGCCTCACTATTTGATAATAAAAAGTATAATCAAGATAAAAAATTACAATTTGGATTTATTCTGCGCCGCGGTAGAAGAGACCGCGCGTGATATTTTCCGGCGCATCGACGGCCTCGCCCCGATAGGCGTGCAGCATGCGCACGCAGTCCTCGGGCGATTCCGTCGTAAAGCGCAGGCAGGCATAGCGCAGGCCAAGGCTCTGCCAGTCGCGCGCTTTGTCCGCGAGGTAGAGAAATTTTCCGTTCTCGATCTCGCTGCGGCAGCCCCACGCGCGCAGCACGGGGAAGTGCTCGCCGCGGCGGTCGGTCAGCTCCGGCGCACTTGCGCACGCGCCGTCTGCCGGGACGGACACGGGCCGCTCCTGAAAGTATCGACAGCCGGACTCGTTTGCATTCAGGCAGTTCTCCGTGACCATGAGCGGGAGCCTGCCGTAGACGATGGCCTCGCAGGGCAGGCACTTGCTGAGGTCGCGCAGCTGTGCGTCGCGCAGCTCGAAGGAAGCGCAGGCACTCGAAAGCCCCTCCTTTTTCCAGAAAGCAAGCGCGGCGGAGTTATAGACGTTCAGCGCCCAGTCACCGTGGAGCGCTGCATCGAGTCCGCGCACGAGCGAGAGATGGCCGAGGTTGGCGATCGACACGCCCGTGACGCCTTTTCTGACGCCGTCTTCGAGCAGCGCACGCAAAATAGGCTCGTCCTGTGTGCGGTAGATGCGCGGCAAGAGCGCGAAAAAATCCGTCCTGCCGCGATAGGGTGCAAGGTCAAGCTGCGGCAGCAGCTCGACGGGGAGATAGACGCGCGCGGGGGAGAGAGCGATGAGCTCCTCGCTCAGCTGCGCGGCGCGGTGGAGAGAAACCGTCAGAAGCGGCTTTTCCGCGCTGTTTTTGACCGTCGTTGGCGGGACAAAGCCGAACGCGCGGCGCTCGGGCGCGGCGGTGCGCAGCGCTTCCATCTGCGAGAGCGCCTCGCGGCGCAGCGCGTTGAGCGCGCCCGCGCTGACGGCGAGGCCGTTGTCCAGCGTGACCGCGCAGAGATCGACCGTAAACGCCGTGCCGCCGGTCTTTTTGAGGCGTGCTTCCACCTCTTCCGCCGTGAGCGCGCGGTTTCGCGCCGCCTCGGGCACATTTCCGGTGACGGTGAGCGTGTGGCCGTCCGCGTCCTCGGCGCGGAGGCGCATCGGCTCTCCCGCGCGGATGGTGCAGTCGAACGTGAGCGGCACGAGCCGCAGGTCTTCCTTTTCATAGCGGGCGCGCAGCTCCCCAAACCAGTCCTCCGGCCATCTTGCGTTTTCCGGCCGCGTGCCGAACATCTCGCGCCCGCGCGCGCCGCGGTAATACCCCTCGGTGAAGCCGTCGCGCGAGAAGGCGAGGGCGAGCCTTTTCTGCTCGTCCGTCGTCGGTGCGCGATGCTCGCGCAGAAGGCGCGCGTAGATCTCCGTCACGGCGGCGACATATTCCGGGCGCTTCATGCGCCCTTCGATCTTGAGACAGGCAACGCCCATGTCCTGCATTTCGGGCACAAAGGGGGCAAGGCACGCGTCCTTCAAGCTCAGCGGGTGAGCGTTTGCCTTGCCGGAAAAACCGTAGGGAAGCCGGCAGGGCTGGGCGCAGGCGCCGCGGTTGCCGCTGCGCCGCCCGATGACGGCAGACATCTCGCACTGGCCGCTGTAGCACATGCACAGCGCACCGTGGACAAAGGCTTCGATCTCGATGGGGCTATTCGCGCAGATTTCGCTGATCTCCCCGCGCGAAAGCTCGCGCGCGAGCACCGCGCGCGTCATGCCGAGACGAGCCGATTCTTTGACGCCCGAGAGCGTGTGCAGGCTCATCTGCGTGGAGGCGTGCAGCGGCACGTCGGGGATGAGCGAGCGAAGCGTATCAAGCACGCCCCAGTCCTGCACCAGGATCGCGTCCACGCCGCACTCCGAGGCAACGCGCGCCGCGTCGGCAAGCAGGGGCAGCTCGCGGTCGGTGACGAGCGTATTGAGCGTCAGATAGACCTTCACGCCCCGCAAATGGCAATAAGAGACCGCCGCGCGGAAGTCCTCGTCGGAGAAGTTCCTCGCGCTGCGGCGCGCGTTGAACGCGCCGAAACCCATATAAACTGCGTCCGCGCCGCTCTGCACGGCGGCAACGAGCGCTTCCCGCCCGCCTGCGGGCGCCAACAGTTCAGTCGTCAAGGCTTACTTTTTCTGCTGCTGGAGCTTGAAGATCTCGCGCTTGAGCTCGCTGACCTCGTTTTTAGCCTGGCTCGCCTCGTCGAGATACTGCTTGAGCTGGCGGCGCAGCGCGTCGCCGGCCTCGCGCTCCTTGAAAAGCTCGTCGGTGATGTTCACGGCGGTCAGCACGGCGGCGTCCGTACGGCCGACCTTGGCGGAGTTGAGCAGCTCGCTCATCTTGTCGTTGACGTAGGAGCCGACCTTCTGCATGTAAGAGGGGGCTTCCTCGGCGACAAAGGTGTATTCCTCGTCGCAAATAGAGACGGTGATGCGGTTTTCCATGATTGTGTGCTCCTTTCTTCTTCGGCGTTGCACAAAAAAGGGCAATTTCCACCCATATAATCCCCAATAGTATAACACGAGAGTGAAAATGTGAAAAGGGGGCAGCAAAAATTTCATGTTTACGAACGGGAAAATTTCATGTAGAATGTTAGAATCGAATCAGGACGAAAGGAGGCGGGGCGCATGGCAGGCTATGTGCTGCATCTGAACACGGAAGAAAACATCACGCTTTCTCCGGCAACGGTCAAGCGGTTGATCGCGCTCGGAAACGGCGACGCGGCGCTTTTGTACCTCGCCATCCTGCACGCGCGCGGCGCGGCCGACGCGGAAAAGCTCGCGCGCGAGCTCAAGTGGGACGAAAGCCGCCTTCGCGCGGCGGAGCAGGCGCTCTACGAGATGAAGCTCGTCGGCGCGCCGGAGAAAAAAGAGGAAGCGCCGCTTCCGCCGCAGCTCAACGAACCGCCCGAGTACACGCGCGAGGACATCGCGCGCAAGCTGGAGGGCGACGGGCGCTTTGCCTGCCTTTTGCGCGAGGTGGAGCACAAGCTCGGCCCGCTTTCGACGCCGTCGGTCAAAAAGCTCCTTGGGCTTTACGAAAATCTCGGCCTGCCGGCGGACGTGGTCTACACGCTGGTGAACTACTGCATCGGCAAAAAGGAGCAGCAGTTCGGCGAGGGAAGACTTCCCAACATGCGCGAGATCGAAAAGGAAGGATACGTCTGGGCGCGCAAGGAGCTCTTTTCCATCGAAAAGGCCAGCGAGTACATGAAGCGCGAGCAGGCGCTGCGCGGGAAATATCCCGAGTACATGGCGGCGCTGCGTATGCAGGGCCGCGCGAGCGCGCCGAGCGAGGAAAAGTATCTCTCCGCGTGGGCGGAGATGGGCTTTCCGGTGGAAACGGTGGCCGAGGCCTACGACCGTACGATCCTGCACTGCCACGAGTTCCGCTGGCCGTACTGCAACGGCATTTTGAAGCGCTGGCACGAAAAGGGCCTGCACACGCTCGCAGAAGTCCGTGCCGAGAACGCCAAGGAAGCGCAGAAACCCAGAAAGGCCGCCGCCGACGGCGGCAACGCCTGGATGAAGGAATACCTGAACCAGTAACGAAAGCTGGGGAAGAACGATGTCTTATGACGGGCGGCTGATGCGTCAGGCGCTGGCGCGCTTTGACGAGGACAAGCAGCGCCGCGCGGAAAACTTCCGCGCACGCGAGCGCGCGATCTACACAAAATGCCCGCGCATCGAGGAGATCGACCGCGAGCTGTCGCACACGATGGCGAAGATCATCGCCTCGGGGCTGCGCCGCGGCACAGACCCGCGCCCGGCGATCGAGGCGCTGCGGGAGGAAAATCTCAATTTGCAGCAGGAAAAGCGCCTCCTCCTGACGCAGATGGGGCTGCCGAGCGATTATCTGGAG
>ERZ1026956.355-NODE-355-length-28655-cov-6.136713_pt1 | contig 28655 bp, 25 predicted proteins | sample MGYA00519301_ERZ1026956 | MGnify/ENA primary metagenome ERZ1026956 (study PRJEB26926, sample SAMN06164521) | human gut metagenome | biome: ENVO:00009003; feature: ENVO:2100002; material: ENVO:00002003 | host: Homo sapiens | place: USA | collected 2012 ...
GTGGGCTCGGAGATGTGTATAAGAGACAGGGGTGTGTCAGCGCCAGCCGCGTGGACCACAGGGCGGGGGAGCAGTCGGCCTTGCTGCCATAGCGGATATCCCCCAGCAGGGGGAGGCCGCGGGAGGAGAACTGCACCCGGATCTGGTGGGTGCGGCCGGTGTGCAGCTGCACGCGCACCAGCGTCAGGCCGTCCGCTTCGCCCTGGACGGTGTAGCTGAGGGACGCCTGGCGGACGCCCTTCCGCATACGTTTGACCACGTAGCTTTTGTTGTGGGCGGCGTCGCGGAACAGCAGGTCGGTGAGCGTGGCTTCGTCCTGTGCCGGCGTGCCCCGGAGAACGGCCAGGTATTCCTTGGTGACGCGGTGCTCTGCCACGGCGGCGGTGAGCTTTCCGGTGACGTCCCGGCGGCGGGAGAACAGCATAACGCCGCCCACCAGCCGGTCCAGCCGGTGGACGGTGGCGATATAGTCGTTCTGCCCCAGGGCGCGGTAGTGCTCGCGCAGCAGGCCGGGCATACAGGCGCCGGAGGGGCTGTCCTCCGACAGGACGCCCACGGGCTTGACGCAGAGGACCAGATACGGGTCCTCGTAGAGTATACGGATAGGCGCCATATCAGTGACGGCGGCCGCGGTAGGAGTGGTGGCGGTACTGCTTGCTGCCGGGCTTGCCGTAGCGGCGGTTGCGGCCGTAGAACCGGAACCACAGAACCAGGGCGGCGACCAGCACCACCAGCGCCAGAACGGCGATGCGGGCGGAGCGCTGGGAGAAGAATTCGCCGATGGCGTGGCGCAGGGACAGGAAGCGGCTGGCGGACACGTCGGCCACGGCCAGCAGGGGTACGGTGACGTAGGTGGTGTCGCCGTAGCTGACGGTGATCTCGCCCAGGCGGTCGCCGGCGGCGATGGGGGCCAGCGCCGTCTCGTTATCCAGCGTGACGGTGCGGGTCAGGGCACTGACGTCCAAATCCTTGGGCAGCATGGCGTCGGCGCTCTCCGCCGGGTGGACGGCCACGGTGGAGACCTGCTTGCTCAGGGCCACGGGGACCTCCTGGATCAGCTCATTCTCATCCAGCACCTGCTGGGGGGCAAAGTTGTCAAAGCCCCAGTCGAACAGACGGGCCGTCTCGGTAAAGCTCTCTACGATGTAGCCGGAGCCGTTCTCCTTTTCGACCTTCTCCGCGCCCAGCACCACGCTGATGAGCGTGCGGCTGCCGCGGACGGCGGAGGAGACAAGGCACTGGCCGGCGGCGTCGGTGCTGCCGGTCTTAATGCCCTGGGCGCCGGAGTACAGGTACCCGGCCAGCCGCCAGTTGGAGATCAGGGCGTTGGTGCTGTGGAGCACGCGCTCATCCTCGGTCTTGTTGGTGGGAGGTATCTCGTAGGACTTGGTGTTCACCATGGTCATGAAGTCCTCGTGCTTCATGGCCTCGCGGGTGATGAGATACAGATCGTAGGCGGAGGAGTAGTGGCCGGACTGGGTCAGGCCGGTGGTGTTGGCAAAGTGGGTGTTTTTGCACCCCAGCTCCTGGGCGCGCTGGTTCATGCGCGCCACAAAGGCGTCCACGCTGCCGCACAGCGTTTCGCCCAGGATGTTGCACGTCTCGTTGGCGGAGATGACCAGCATACAGTACAGCAGCTGCTCCACCGTCAGCGTTTCACCTTCCACGATGTCGGCGGTGCTGCCGTCCTCCGGCAGGCCGCGCAGGGCGGTGGCGGTGGCGGTGACCTGCTGGTCCAGCCGCAGCTCACCCCGGTCGATGGCCTCGAAGACCAGCAGGGCGGACATGATCTTGGTGGTGCTGGCAATGGACAGCTCATCGTGGATATTTTTGTCATAGAGTATCGTGCCGGTCTCGGCCTCCACCAGCAGCGCGGCCTTGGCACGGATGGCCGGATCCTCCAGCGCGGCGGCGGGAACGGTCAGAACTCCGCATAAAATCAGGGCGGATAAAAAAACAGCAATAAAACGACGGATTTTCATGTGACTTTTTCTCCATGTATGCTATAATATAGGGGGACGGCCCCGTCCGGAGCATGGGGCCGGTATGTCCATGACCTATTATAAGCAAAAGAGGCGGGGTAGTCAACTGTGGGAAAGCGGATAAAATTGACAAAGACGGACGTGTTCCTGCTGGGACTGACGGTGCTGTTCGTCCTGGCGATGGCACTGACGTGGCTGCTGACGCCGCGGCAGGTGCGGGGCGGCTATGACATCAGCGCCGTGCCGCCGGAGGAGGCTGCGCCTGCGCTGCTGAAGGTGAACATCAACACCGCCAGCGCGGAGGAGCTGGACGGCCTGCCGGGGATCGGCCCGGTGCTGGCCCAGCGGATCGTGGACGAACGGGAGGCCAACGGACCCTATACCGGCGCGGAGGACCTGACGCGGGTGGAGGGAATCGGACAGGCCATCGTGGAGAGCATACAAGATCACATCATAACGGAGGATACGCAGGAATGAAGATATTGGTGGTAGACGACGAGAAGCTGCTGGTGAAGGGCATGAAGTTCAATCTGGAGAACGAGGGGTATGAGGTGATGACCGCCTATGACGGCGCGGCCGCCGTGGAGCTGGAGAAGAAGGAGAACTTCGACCTGATCGTCATGGACGTGATGATGCCCGGCCTGTCCGGCAGCGACGCCTGCATGAAGATACGGGAGTTTTCCGATGTGCCCGTCATCATGCTGACCGCCCGCAGCGAGGACAGCGACAAGCTGATGGGCTTTGCCTGCGGCGCGGACGACTATGTGACGAAGCCCTTTAACATTCTGGAGCTGAAGGCACGCATCCGGGCACTGCTGCGGCGGTCCATGAACGGGAACCAGGCGGCCCAGAGCCGCCAGCGCACGCCGCTGCTGACCGTGGGCGACCTGAGCCTGGACACGGAGCAGCGGGTGGCCCTGCGGGACGGAAAGACCATCGACCTGACCGCAAAGGAGTATGACCTGATCGAGCTGCTGATGAAAAACCCCCGGCGGGTGTACAGCCGGGAGAGCCTGATGGACCTGGTGTGGGGGTATTCCTACGCCGGAGATTATCGGACGGTGGACGTGCACATCCGACGGCTGCGGGAAAAGCTGGAGCCGGACCCCGCCAACCCGGTATACATTATGACGAAGTGGGGAGTTGGTTACTATTTTAAGGGAGAAGAACAGCCCACCGTGTGACACGGCGGCAGCAAATACGGACCAGACCCCGCAGGCGCAGACTATGCGGCAGCGCCTGAGCCTTGGTATACGCAAGCTGCGGGGCAAGGCGACCTTGCAGCTGAAGTTCAGCCTGAGCTATATCCTGGTCATCGCGGCGGTGCTGATCCTGCTGAACTCCTATCCGCTGCTGGTGAGCCAGAACATGATGGTGGCCTCCAATCAGAACAACCTGAAGAGCACCGCGAAGGTCATCGAGTCGGCGATGATAGGCTTGGAGAAGCTGACGGTGGAGAACGTGCAGGCGGCGCTGGAGGGACTGGACGAGTCCGGCGCGGCCCGTATCATGGTGACCAACAGCGCAGGACTGGTGCTGTACGACACCCGGCAGGGCAGCAACGCCGTGGGCGAATACGCGCTGTACTCCGTGGTGGCGGTGGCCCTGCGGGGACAGGACGCCAGCTATTGCAGCTACGACGGCACGGCGTTTTTGAGCCGCGTGGCCACGCCTGTGGTGTATCACAACCAGATCGTGGGCGCGGTGTACGCCTATGACTACGACACGGAGCAGTCGGAGCTGCTGGAGGCGTTCCGGCACAACCTGCTCATTATCTCGCTGCTGATCGCCCTGCTGGTGGCGGGGCTGAGCATCGTGCTCAGCCAGATGCTGACCCGGCAGATCAGCGGGCTTTTGCAGGCCATCCGCAAGGTGCGTGAGGGCGCGTACAGCCACCGGGCTGACGCCAGCGGCACCGACGAGATCGCCCAGATCGCGGCGGAATTCAACAGCCTGACCGACCGATTGCAGACCACGGAGAACGCCCGGCGGCGGTTCGTCTCCGACGCCAGCCACGAGCTGAAAACGCCGTTGGCGGGCATACGGCTGCTTACGGACTCCATCCTGCAGACGGATCACATGGACGAGGAGACCACAAAGGAGTTTGTCACCGACATCGGGCGGGAGGCGGAACGGCTGAGCCGCATTACCGAGAACCTGCTGCGGCTGACGCGGCTGGACAGCGGCGTGGTGCAGCAGCCCTATCCCGTGGCGGTGAGGCCGGTGCTGGAGCGCGTGGAGCGTATGCTGACCATGGTGGCCCAGGAGAAGGGCGTGACCATATCCGGCGCGGCGGACGAGGATGCCGTGGCGCTGGCCACCGACGACGATGTACATCAGATCCTCTATAACCTGATGGAGAACGCCATCAAGTACTCCGCCGCCGAGGGCGGCTTCGTCCGGGCGGAGGCCCATGTGGATGGGGACAAGGTGGTGCTGACGGTCAGCGACAACGGCATCGGTATACCGAACGAGGACCTGCCGCATATTTTTGACCGGTTCTACCGGGTGGACAAGATGCGCTCGCGGGAGGTGGGCGGCACGGGACTGGGGCTGTCCATCGTGAAGGACACCATCGAGAACCGGGGCGGCACCATCTCCGCCGGCCACGGCGCAAACGGCGTGGGCACGGTGTTCACCGTGTACCTGCCGCTGGCGGAAAGGGGGGAGGAGGCATGAAAAAGCGTATCATTTCCCTGCTGCTGGCGGCGGTGCTGGCGGCGAGCCTGTGCGCCTGCGGCGAGCAGCAGGCGGCGGACGGCGGGAGCCTGCGGCTGTACTGCCCGGCGGACCTGAGCGAGCAGAACAAATCCGCCGGCGGCGGCGACGCCGTGCAGGGCATCGCCATCCCCTGGGCGGACATCACCGCCGGGGACCGGGGACGCCAGCAGCAGGCACAGTACATCATGGAGCTGCTGCTGGGCGGCTGCACGGCGGAGGGATTCATCGCGCCCATACCCGTGGGGACGCAGCTGCTGAGCTGTACCGTCACCGGCGGAACGGTGTCGGTGGACATGAGCAGCGAATACGACCAGCTGATCGGCATTGACCGGACCATCGCGGACTACTGCATCACGCTGTCGCTGATGCAGCTGGACGGCATTTACGCCGTGCGGCTGACGGTGGCGGGCGAGCTGCCTGCGGACCGGACCAGCGAGGTGTACACCTCAGAGGAGGTGCTGCTGACCAGCCCGGACGATGTGGTGCGGACGGTGAAGGTGCAGCTGTACTTCCCGGACGGCGGCGGTACACTGGTGGGCGAGGAGCGCCGGCTGACGGTGTACGAGGGGGAGACGGTGGCTCAGGCGGTGGTGAAGGCACTGACGGAACGGCCGCTGGACAGCTACGCGGACCTGTACCCGCTGCTGCCGGAGGGCTTTACGGCCCTGAACGCCAGCACGGAGGAGGGGATATGCTACCTGAACCTGCCGGGGAGCGTGGCGGCGCTGCTGCCGGAGGACGCGGAGGCGCAGAATCGCATGATACAGGGGCTGGTGGACTCGCTGTGCTCACTGGAGGATGTGACGCAGGTGCAGCTGATGCTGGACGGTGAGTACCAGCTGATGCTGGGGAGCGTTCCCATCAGCCGGCCCATACTGCCCACGGGCGGCGTGCAGCCCATGGCGGAATAACCGAAAACAGCCGGACTTTTGCACAAAAAGCCCGGCTGTTTTTGCAATTTTCAGCCAAAAAAGGAGTATTCCCTCCCTGCATATTGTTTCAAAGGCGGCAAAGTGGTATAAAGAAGGAGTAATTATGTGCCGCCAAGGGAGTATACTCCCTTTCAACGTTTCAGCGGGCTGAAACGAACTCTCTTGGCGGGAAAGGAGAGAAACGTATGATGAAAAAAGTGGTCAGTTTGCTGCTGGCGCTGATACTCACCCTGTCCCTCTGCACCCCCGTCCTCGCCGCCCCCGGCGACAACGAGGGGGATGTGCCGCAGCAGGGGCAGCAGGAAAACAATGGCCCCCAGTGGCCCAAGGGTACAGAGCAGTGCTTTTTCTACGAAGACAATAATAAAACATATTACAGTGGTACAGGTCTTAGTCAGGGGCGCAGTGTGACCTTCGGTCAGATATTCAAGCGCACACAGATCGTAGGAACTGGCGATAGCTTTACGCCGCTTACCGGGTTCACAGTAGACTCTACGACGAAAACGGGTTTGACTGCCTCAGCGAAGGACGGTGCGCTGACTATTTCCGTCGCGGGTGACTGCAAGCCGGGGGAGTCCTTTGTGATACTCACGGCAGATAATGTAAAATATGCACTGTGTGTTAACGTCCATGAATCCTCCGGCGGCAATCAGGGCGGCCAGGGCGGCCCGTCTTTTGCCGGAGAGGTACAGACGTTTATAAATGACAATTTTGAGCAAGTGGACGGAAAGTGGAAGGTGAAGGACAGTCATCCCGATATTCAGGCGGCTTGGAATAAGCTTGGCATGGACGCACAGCGGTTCGCTGTGCAGAACTATCCTTGGCTGCTGGCTATGTTCGACGAGCTGAATATAACAGCGGTTGGCTATTATCTGATTTCTGAGGATACCGCCGTGCGGGTTACTGTGCCCGGATATTTGCAGGACGTGGTGCTCCTGTCTTGGAATAAGGAGACCAACACACTGACTGTCCGTTTCAATGAAGGTCTGACGGCGGATAAATGGAAAAACATTTATACCGGCGGCGGTAAGCGCGATTTTGCCGCGCTGTATTACACCTTTACCTATATTGGGGAGGGCCAGCGACCGGACTATTGGACTTGGGTCGATGGCAGCGAAAAAGCCATTGACGCTGTTATTGCGGAAGCCGGAACAAAGGCAAACTATGATCCCAATGACCGCGGCATCACAAATGGTATCTATGTGGCAAGATTTCAGAATGACGGCGAGATAATGGCGCTGCCCGGAAATACCTCCTATAACTCTACCAGTCGTGAGATCATCAGTTGGAAGGACAAGAGTGCTGACTACTTTACCAACGTGATCGACACTACCGGAATGTCTAACATTTCCTTCACCTTAGACGAGGGTGCCGACCAGCCGTACGGCGAGGGAAAGAATTGGCTGAACAAATTGGGTACACCGGCAGACAACCAGCGCATTGATACCTATACGACGGCAGAGGGCGTGACCTTTACCGTGAACAAAGGCCTTGTGACGGCGCAGCTTGACGGCACCAAGCTGTTGGATTTGGAAAAGGTCTTGGCGTCCTATGTGACCGTCACAGCGCCGGAGGGCGCCACAGAGTACCGCATGGTAGGCAACGGAACCTCCACGGAACCGGGGGCGGCCGATGATGCCGGTGCAAAGGGGGAGGTTACTTCCATGAAGGACTGGCTTGCGAAGAAGGAGTGGTCTGCCGTTCCCGGCCCGATTCGCGTTACGCCCAATACGCTCAAGGAGCAGAAGATAGGCGATGTGTCCTATTATGTCGGGAATACCATCACCGGTGTAAACTGCTGTGTTTTTGAGTGGAAGTTTGCTAATGGAACTACCAAGGTAGAGTATGTGTACTTCAACGCGACGCCCTATGTGCATACGGTGCAGACACAGAGCGTGAGCGAGGTAACCAGTGCGGTGGATAAGCCTACACTGCAATCAAATGATGCTGCCCTGACGCTCAAGTGCCGTATGTTCCCGCAGGACAATGAGAACGCCCACTATATGCGCCTTACGGTGGAAAGGGACGGGCAGACTGTCAGCGGTTTCTCTGGCGAGTATACTGTCTTTGTTCCCTACGAGTATGTGGGGCTTACATGGGAAGAAGCGCAAAAGCGGACAGAACCGCCTGTCATTTATCACTATACGGATGCAGAGGTACTGAAGGAGGAGCTGACCGGTGAGTACACACAGTGGGGCATCTGCTTCAAAACCAGAAGCTTCTCGCCGTTTGTGATCAGCACGGCGGCGCAGAGCAGCTCCGGCGGCGGGTACTACTACTACGGCGGCGCGTCCACGCCCGGAATTTCCGCGGTGAAGACGGCTGATGCCGCCAAGAGCGCCACGGATTACACCTCCGGCATCTACGGGCTGACGTTCCGCAGCACGGCGGCGTTCAGCGGCTTTAAGGGCGTGCAGGTGGACGGCAGGACCATCGCCGCGGCCAACTACGTCGCCGAGGACAACGGCGGCATCGAGGTCTATCTGAAGGCGGTGTATCTGCGGACGCTGAAGGACGGCAGGCATACGGTGACCATTCTGTCCGACGCGGGCAACGTGACGATGAACTTCACCATCGGCGGGGTGGACAGCCCCACCACGTTCGACGCGGGCATCGGGGCCTATATCGGCATGGCGCTGGCGTCCGTGGGCGGCATGGCCTGGATGAGCAGAAAGAAGCGCTGACCGGCCTATACGGCGGCGCACAGCCAGTACCCCGGCTTCGCCAGACCGATCGTGCGGCATATGACCAGTACCCCCGGCGAAGCCGGGGGTACTTTTTTTGAAATCAGCTATTGCAAAAACGCGAAAATGTGGTATCATACGTGCGAGCGCCGCACTCTGCTGGACGGAGGCGGCAGCAGGAGGTAAAACTATGAATAACGAAACGAAGCGCGGGAAATACACCGTGCATGACCTGGTGCGCATTTCCGTGCTGGTGGCCATTATGCTGCTGCTGGAGGTGACGGGCCTGGGCATGATCAAGATGCCGGGGCTGGAGATCACCCTGCTGATGGTGCCGGTCATCGTGGGTGCCATCGTCATGGGGCCGGCCAGCGGCGCCATTCTGGGCGGCGTGTTCGGCTGCATCAGCTTCTGGGAATGCTTCGGCAGGAGCCAGTTCGGCGCGGTGCTGCTGGGTATCAACCCCATCTACACGTTCCTGGTGTGCGTGCCCACCCGTATTCTGGCGGGCTGGCTGTGCGGCGTGGCCTTCAAGGGCCTGAACAAGCTGGACAAGACGAACCTGTGGTCCTTCGGCGCGGCGGGCCTGATCGGCGCGCTGTGCAACACGGTGCTGTTTATGACCACGCTGTGCCTGTGCTTCTACAACACCGACTATATCCAGGGCTTTGTGGCCGCCCTCGGCAGCGCCAATGCATTCCTGTTCGTCATCGCCTTCGTGGGCGTGAACGGCCTGGTAGAGGGCGTGGTGTGTCTGATCACCGGCGCGGCTATCGCCAAGGCGGTCATGTACAGCCGGGGCAAGCTGGCTGCCCGCAAGACCAACGCATAAGACGGGAGGCTGTTCGTATGCTGCTTGCACTGGACGTGGGCAACACCCATGTGGTCGTGGGATTGATGGAGGGGCGCGAGGTGCGCCGCAGCTTCCGTATCGCCACACGGCGGGACAACGCCGTGGGCGATTACGCCGTGGCACTGAGCCAGCTGTTGGAGCTGGCGGAGGTGAACAGGCAGGAGGTGGAGCAGGTCATCATCTCCTCGGTGGTGCCGCCGGTGACCCGGGCCCTGCAGGGTGCGGCGCGGCTGCTGACCGGAAAAGAGCCGTTGGTGGTGGGCGGAAACGTCCGCTGCCGCGTACCGGTGCGTATCAAGCGGCCGGAGACGCTGGGCGCGGACCTGCTGACCGCCGCCGTGGGCGCGCTGGATCTGTATCAGCCGCCGCTGCTGCTGGTCGACATGGGTACCGCCACCACGGTGACGGTGCTGGATGAGCAGGGGGCGTTCCGGGGCGGAGCCATCCTGCCAGGGGCAAACCTGGCGCTGTCGTCTTTGGCGGGCGGCACGGCGCTGCTGCCGGACATCCCGCTGGCGGTGCCGGATAGAGCCATCGGCGACGACACGCTGACGTGTATGCAAAGCGGGTGCGTGCTGGGCTCGGCACTGCTGCTGGACGGACTGATCGACCGGATGGAGGCCGAGCTTGGCCGAAAGGCCACAGTGGTGGCTACCGGCGGCATCGCGCCGGTGATCGCGCCGGCCTGTCGGCACGAGATGCACATGGCCGCGGACCTGATCCTGCGGGGTCTGGCCGTGCTGTATGAGCAGAATAAGTGAAGGAAAGAACGCCTCCGGCAGTGCCGGAGGCGTTCTTGTCGTATTTCAGCGGTCACTTCAGCAGGTTGAAGGTCATGATGGCGGCGCCGAGGATCACCAGCACCACGCCGGTAGCGCGGTTCAGCGTTTTGGGTTCGGCCTTGTTGGCAAATACCGCGGCGATGCGGGCCCAGATCAGCGTGAAGACTACGCACAGCGCCAGTACCGTCCAGTCCGGCGCGCCGCCGATGGTGAAGTGGGAAATGGCGCCGGTCAGCGCCGTAAAGGTCATGATGAACACGCTGGTACCCACGGCGGTTTTCAACTCATAGCCCAGCACCGTGGTCAGGATCAGCAGCATCATCATGCCGCCGCCCGCGCCTACGAAGCCACAGATGAAGCCAATGACGATGCCGCAGACCACGGACTGGACGGCACGCTTTTTGGCGGAGACACCCAGCATGGCCTCCTTGGTGGTCATAACGGGACGGACGATGAACTTGACGCCCAGCAGGAACGTCATGATCACGGAGAAGCTTCCCATGGTGCGGGAGGGCACCAGGCTGGCGATGTAGCTGCCTGCCACGGTGAACAGAAGCACGGTGACCATCATAATGATGCCGTTCCGGATATCCAGGTTCTTGTTTTTGCGGTAGGTGTAGGCGGAGACGGCGCTGGCCAGCACGTCGGAGGCCAGAGCGATGCCTACCGCCATGTAGGGGTCCATGCCCAGAAATGTGATGAGCATGGGACTGATGACCGCCGCGGCGCTCATGCCCGCAAAGCCGGTGCCCAGTCCCGCGCCCATACCGGCGAAGAAGGTGACGACCAATATTGTAATGAACTTCATGCGGTATTCCTCCGATGGACGCCCCCGGCGACGCCGGGGGCGTTTCGCTTATTTTTTGTTCAGGATATCCATGAACTCCTCGCCGGTGATGGTCTCCTTCTCGTACAGGAAGGCGGCCAGCTCGTCCAGCTTGGCGCGGTTGTCGGTGAGGAGCTTCAGCGCCTTCTCGTGCTGCTGCTTCACCAGTGCCACCACCTGCTGGTCGATCTTCGCCTGGGTCTCGGCGGAGCAGGCCAGAGACGTGTCGCCGCCCAGATATTGGTTCTGCACCGTCTCCATGGCCACCATGTCGAAGTCCCTGCTCATGCCGTAGCGGGTGATCATGGCGCGGGCCAGCTTGGTGGCCTGCTCGATGTCGTTGCTGGCACCGGTGGTGATGGTGCCGAACACCGTCTCCTCGGCGGCGCGGCCGCCGGTGAGGGTGGCGATCTTGTTCTCCATTTCCTCCTGAGACATCAGGTAGTGGTTGCCCTCCTCCACCTGCATGGTATAGCCCAGAGCACCGGAGGTGCGGGGCACGATGGTGATCTTCTGCACCGGGGCAGAATTGGTCTGCTTGGCCGCCACCAGCGCGTGGCCGATCTCGTGGTAGGCCACGATATGCTTCTCGTGATCGGTCATAATGGCGTTCTTCTTCTGGTAGCCGGCAATGACTACCTCGATGCTCTCCTCCAGGTCGGCCTGGGTGGCAAAGCGGCGTCCGTCACGGACGGCGCGGAGGGCGGCCTCGTTGACGATGTTGGCCAGCTCGGCGCCGGAGGCACCGGAGGCCATACGGGCGATCTTGTTGAAGTCCACGTCCTCGGCGATCTTGATCTTTTTGGCGTGTACCTTCAGAATGGCCTCGCGCCCCAGCAGGTCGGGCAGCTCCACGGGTACACGGCGGTCGAAACGACCGGGTCGGGTCAGGGCCGGATCAAGGGATTCGGGACGGTTGGTGGCGGCCAGAATGATGACGCCGGTGTTGCCCTCGAAGCCGTCCATCTCGGTGAGCAGCTGGTTCAGCGTCTGCTCGCGCTCGTCGTTGCCGCCGTACTGGCCGCCGCTGCGCTTTTGGCCGATGGCGTCGATCTCGTCGATGAACACGATGCAGGGGGCTTTCTCCTTGGCCTGCTTGAACAGGTCGCGCACCTTGGACGCGCCCATGCCCACGAACATCTCCACGAACTCCGAGCCGGACATGGAGAAGAAGGGCACGTTGGCCTCGCCGGCCACAGCCTTGGCCAGCATGGTCTTGCCCGTGCCCGGAGGGCCCACCAGCAGCACGCCCTTAGGCATGGACGCACCGATCTCCTGATATTTGGTGGGATCGTGGAGGTAGTTGACGATCTCCGTCAGGTTCTCCTTGGCCTCGTCCTCACCGGCCACATCGGCAAACTTGATGCCCTCGGCGGACTTGACGTAGACCTTGGCGTCGGACTTGCCCATATTGAACATCAGGGAGTCGCTGCCGCCCATTTTCTTCATCAGGCTGCGGGAGATGATCTGACCGATGGCGATAAAGATCACCAGCGGCAGGACCCAGCCCAGGATATCCGTCAGCAGGGAAGTCTGCTCGATCTCCTCGCCGGTGGTGGAGATTCCGGCGTCCAGCAGGCGCTGGACCAGGTCGTCATCGGGGACGATGGCGGTCTTGTAGATGGTTTTGCCGTCGGTGGAGGTAAAGAGGATGCGGTTGCTCTGCTGCTGGATCTCCACCTGGCCGATCTCATTCTTCTCGGTCATGGAGACGAAGGTGTTGTAGTCCACCTCCTTGATCTGGTGCTCCGCCAGCCAGGGCATGGCCAGCAGGTTGAACAGCAGCACCAGCAGTACCACGATCATGTAGTAGTAGATCAGAGGTTTCTTGGGGGATTTGACCTCGTTCATGGTAAGGCCTCCTTGTTCTGCATAGCTTTTTTTCTTTGATGAATTACCCTACCACATTTTGCCCGAAGTGTCTATAAGCAAATCCACAAAAACTGCGGGAAAACCCCGTTCCGGAGGCCGGAACGGGGCAGAATTTACGTTTCTGACACAATTACAGGGCGGCGAACAGGCGGCTGCCGGTGCGGTGGAGCCAGCGCAGCAGCACCAGCGTCAGCACGACGGTCAGCACTGTCCAGGCCAGCAGATACCACGCTGCACCCATGTCGATACCGAACGGGTAGTACAGCACACCGACAAGGGCGGCGTACACCCAGCCGCCCAGCATGGCAAGCAGCACCGTCAGACGCTGCTTGATGACGGTGATCTCATTGGTCCAGACCAGGTTGGGGCGCTTCAGGTCCATGGTCAGGCCGAAGGCTGCCGACAGCCACACAAAGGCCTGAGGCAGCGCTATCAGCAGGAGGGCCAGCGGCAGGGCGGGGCGGACGGCCAATAGTATCAGTACAGAGGTGACTGCCATGGGGATACCCGTTACCAGCACCTGTACCAGCAGCTTTGCACGCAGTACCTGCCACGGTGCCACCGGCAGGGACTGTGCCAGCCACAGGTTCTTCCCCTCCAGGGAGATGGAGGAGGAGGCCATGTCGTTCATGGAGCCTACCAGGCACAGGGCGGCGCACAGCATCGTCGCCAGAAGACCGGAGGCCTCGTCGCCGGCCATTTCGTATATAACAGGCAGCAGGTCGCTGCTCTTTACCAGCAGCAGCACGCCCAGAATGGGCAGCATGACCGTGCCCAGACCGCAGTTGAGCATATAGTTGGGACTGGCGGTGAAGCGGCCCAGCTCCTTACGCAGCAGGGCGGCGGGCACACCGGCGGCCCTGACGGTCGTCTCCTTATAAACGGCCTTGGCGCCGCCGTTGTTGGCGGTGGCAATGGACAGGAATGTGCGGCTGAGCAGCAGGTATGTGAGCGCGCACAGCGCCGCCATTACGGCCAGCACCAGCACGACAGCCAGATAGTCGCCGGCGCCCATACGGCCCATGAGATATAGGGGATAGGCGCTGCCGCGGATGGCTGCACCCACCTCATTCAGGTGCAGCATGAGCTGCTCGATCAGTTCGTTGGCACGGAAGCACACCATGTAGTACAGGGCAAAGAACGCCAGCGCGATCAGGGTGGTAAGGAGGTTCTTGCGCTTGAGCTTGCTGTGGATCTTGGCTACCACCCAGCCCAGCAGACAGGAGAGCACCAGCACCAGCAGGGAGACGGCCAGAATCAGCGCGATGCCGCCAAGCACAGTGGCGGCGGTCAGCACACCGACGGCCCAGTAGACGATGACGCAGGGCAGCAGGATCACGCCGGAGAACATCAGACCCATCAGGTATACACCCAGCAGCCGGGAGGCCAGAATGGCACGCACGGGGATAGGCAGCGACAGCAGCAGGTCGTTGTCCTTGGCCTGGTACAGGCCGGAGAACGTGTTGAACACGCTGCCAAACACGCCCATCAGCACACCGACCAGGGCAAAGAGGGTGAAGTACAGCCAATCCAGACCGGCCTCGTGCAGGGGAGCGCACAGACCTATGGAGAACAGCGTGAACATACCGCCGATAACGCCCACCATCAGCAGCACATACAGCACGATCAGACTGACGGTGCTTGCCTTGGACCGGGGTTTGTTCTTTTTCGCGTCGTAGAAGTAGCTGCGGAAGATCTCGGACAGCTGTTTTTTCAGCAATAATTTGACCATCACTCCGCCTCCAGCTCCAGGAAGACCTCCTCCAGGGAGTCGTCGCCCTTGACCTCCTCCATGGTGCCGGAACGGATGAGCCGGCCGCCCTTGATGATAGCCACCTTGTCGCAGAGCTTTTCCGCTACCTCCAGCACATGGGTGGAGAAGAAGATGGCGCCGCCGTTGTCGCAGATCTCACGCATCATGCCCTTGAGCAGGTGGGCGGCTTTGGGGTCCAGGCCCACGAAGGGCTCATCCATGATGATGACCTTCGGATTGTGGAGCCACGCGGTGATGATAGCCAGCTTCTGCTTCATGCCGTGGGAATAGGCGGCAATGGGTTGGGCCAGGTCGCCCGTCAGCTCAAAGGCATCCGCGTAGGTGCGGATACGCTCCTGCCGGGTCTGGGCGTCCACGCCGAATACATCGGCGATGAAGTTCAGATATTTGATGCCGGTCATGTAGTCGTACAGATCCGGGTTATCGGGGATGTAAGCCATCTCCCGCTTGCAACCCAGAGGATCGGCCTTGATGGATCGGCCATCGATGGTGATCTCGCCCTGGTCAAATTGCAGGATACCCACCACGGATTTCAGCGTGGTGGTCTTGCCGGCGCCGTTATGGCCGATGAAGCCGTAGATCTCGCCGGGGGCGATGTGCAGCGTCAGATCGTCCACGGCCTTCTTCTCGCCGTAGGTCTTGGTCAGATGTTGAATGTCCAGCATGGGGTCAGTTCCTCCTATTTCTCTCCTAAGCTTCTATTGTGGGGCATCATCAGCCGCGGCTGCGGCTGATGATGCGGACGATGCCCATAACGGCGGCGTACAGCACGCCGGCCACAGCCCAGATGATCCAGCTGTACCGGGGTTGGCCGTTGCCGTGGGGACCGTAGGTGTACAGCAGGAACACCGCCGTGGCGGTGAGCCAGTAGATCATGGTGACGGTGCCCATCAGCTTGTGGTGCTTTTTCTGGGGACGGGTGTAGTCGCCCTCCTCCAGCAGCTGCTCCATGGCGCCCTGATATACACCGGCTGTGACCAGGGCCAGACAGCCGATGGCCACCAGCACCAGTAGCGCGCAGACAGCGGCGATATAGAGCAGGTCGCTGCCGCTTATGCACATGGCGGCGAACAGCGGTACGGCGGCCAGCACACACAGCACCACGCCCACGGTGACGAGCCGGGTATGGGTGTCCTTGTATTCCCGCTGCCGCTGGCGGACCATGCCCTCCACGCCGTACTCCGTTTCAAAGGGTTCCTCCTCCAGAAACCGGTACTCCTTGGCTTCTGCACCTGCCCGCAGAAAGATGCTCACGGCCAGCGCCACCAGACCCAGCAGCACGCACAGCCCGATGCCCGCGGCGGCATTTTCGGAGATGTGGAAGCGCTGCACCTCGCTCATGCCGGCCAGCAGCAGCAACGTCACCGGGGAGATGATGCACAGGGCGGTGGCTATGGCGATCTTCGGCGCGGCGGCCTTACGCAGGGCCAGATAGGCGGAGGCCTGGGTCAGGCTCACGCGGCGCAGGGGCGTGTCATCCTCCTGGGCCGCGGCACAGGGCGTTTCCTCCTCCAGTTCGTCCTTCAGCAGGAAGTCGGTGGAGACACCGAACAGGCGGCTCATCATCACGACCTTATCCATATCGGGCACGGACTGTACGCCCTCCCATTTGGATACAGACTGGCGGGTGACGCCCAGCTGCTCCGCCAGCTCCTCCTGACTCCATCCCGCCTTTTTCCGAAGGGACACGATCTTGTCAGCTAAAATCATAGGTATGCGCTCCTTCCGTATGACGGCGGGTGCCGCCGTTTGGTTTTGATGGCGCTATCATACGGGTTTTGCCGGTTGCGGTCTATAAACCGGGGCTGGAAATATGTCAACCGGCGGTTGCGTTTCGGATTTTTGGGCAGTTTTCCACTTTTGCTATAGGCTTATTGTACGCGAAAACGTTTTCACTGTCAACTTACAGGACGGTAAGATTTTATTAAGACATGTGCAAAAAAAAGAGCCGCCCGGAGGGCGGCCCGTCTGTATTTTGTTATTCCTCCGTGAAATGCACGTGGTTGAAGATGTGGTCCTGACAGAAGCAGTGGTACCCGACGCACTTGCTGCAGTAACGGAATTGCAGATCAGGGTAGTCGGTATCCGTGCGGCCGCAGACGGCGCACTTGTGGCGATAGCCCTGCTGCTGGGCCTGCTTGGCCTGCTGCTGTTGGGCCTGACGGAACTGGACGGTCTTGCGGGAGTTCTGGTATTTGGTGCGCTCCTTCAGGTAGTGGACCTCCGGCCAGATGAACACGGCGAAGTTCAGCAGGGCCACGATGGGCAGCACTACACCGGCCCAGTTGTGGGCGCCGATGGCCTTGATGATGTCGAAGGCGAACAGTGCGCCATCCAGGTACGCCAGCCACTTCATCTTCACGGGGAGGATGAAGAACAGCAGCACCGTGGTGTCCGGGAACAGGAAGGCAAAGGCGAAGAACATGGACAGGTTCACATAGCCGGTGCCCGCTGCGGTCAGGTAGGGGTTGCCGGTGATGAGACTGGCCAGCACCACGCCCAGCACCGTCAGCAGCGCGCCGCTGATGTAGTACAGGTTGAACTTGGCCGTGCCCCACTGGCGCTCCAGCGTGGAGCCGATCCAGTAATAGAAATAGAGGCTGATCAGCAGGGCAAAGGGACTGGAGTAGGCGGGCACGAACACGAAGGTCACCAGCCGCCACACCTCACCGTGGAGCAGGGCATTGAGATTGAAGGTCAGAAAGCTCAGGGCGTTGGCGTCGTTGGCCTGGGTCAGCAGCATGAGCACATAGACCGCCACGTTGCCGATGACGATAACGCGCATGAGGTTGGGAATGCCGAACCGGGGATGGGCGGCGCAGAAGCGCTGCACCCCGTCATAGAGTTTTTTCAAGGGGAGTGTCCTCCTGTGTACAAATTGTGTTCAGTATAACCCATAACGGCGGAAAAGTCATGTCATTTTTTTGAACAATGGCAAAGTTTCCGTACAGTTGAATTATTTGCAAAAATCATGGAAATGCTATTGACAATGCTAAAAAAACTGTTACAATATGCTATACAAGTAAATACCTTATCAAGAGTGGCGGAGGGACCGGCCCGATGAAGCCACGGCAACCTGTTTTTTCAAGGTGCCAAATCCGGCGAACGAATCGAAAGATGAGGATGAGCAAAGAAGCACAGCGCTCTGTCGGTTCGGCAGAGCGCTTTTTTCAATGACCATCCGCGAGATGAAAGGAGAAAAAATTATGGCAAGACATCTGTTTACCTCTGAGTCCGTTACCGAAGGGCATCCCGACAAGGTATGCGATCAGATCAGCGACGCGGTGCTGGACGCGATCTTCGAGAAGGACCCCAATGGCCGCGTGGCCTGCGAGACCTGCGCCTCTACCGGCCTGATCCACATCATGGGTGAGATCACCACCAGCTGCTATGTGGATATCCCCAAGATCGCCCGCCAGGTGGTGCTGGACATCGGCTATAACTCCTCCGAGTGCGGCTTCGACGGCAACACCTGCGCCGTCATCACCAACATTGATGAGCAGTCCGGCGATATCGCTTTGGGCGTGGACAAGAGCTATGAGGCCAAGGCCTCCGGCAAGAGCGAGCTGGACAACGGCGCCGGCGATCAGGGTATGATGTTCGGTTATGCCTGCAACGAGACGCCGGAGCTGATGCCCCTGGCGATCTCCATCGCCCACAAGATGGCCAAGCGCTTGACCGACGTGCGCAAGCAGGGTCTGGTGGACTATCTGCGTCCCGATGGCAAGACCCAGATCACCGTGGAGTACGATGAGAACGGCAAGCCCGTCCGCGTGGATACCGTGGTGCTGTCCACCCAGCACAGCCCTGACGTGACGCTGGAGCAGATCCGCAAGGATATGATCGAGCTGGTCATCAAGCCCACTGTGCCCGCCGAGCTGCTGGACGGCGAGACGAAGATCTATGTGAACCCCACCGGCCGCTTTGTCAGCGGCGGCCCCGCCGCCGATACCGGCCTGACCGGGCGCAAGATCATCGTGGATACCTATGGCGGCAGCGCGCCCCACGGCGGCGGCGCCTTCTCCGGCAAGGACCCCACCAAGGTGGACCGCAGCGCGGCCTACGCCGCCCGCTGGGTGGCCAAGAACGTGGTGGCTGCCGGTCTTGCCGACAAGTGCCAGGTGCAGCTGGCCTACGCCATCGGCGTGGCGCGTCCCGTCAGCGTGCTGGTGGAGACCTTCGGCACCGGCGTGGTGGCCGACAGCGAGCTGGAGGCCGCTGTGGAGAAGGTCTTTGACCTGCGGCCCACCGCCATTATCCGCGATCTGGACCTGCGGAAGCCCATTTACCGCCAGCTGGCGGCCTATGGCCACATGGGCCGTGAGGACCTGGGCGTTTCCTGGGAAAAGACCGACCGTGTGGAGGCCCTGAAGGCCGCCCTGGGCAAGTAAGTTTTCGATAACGGGGGCGGCTTTGCCGCCCCCGTTTATCCAATAAAAAGGAGTGTATCGCTATGATGAAGAACCTCGATGTGGCCACCGTGCTGACCCTGCGGGATCAGGTGGCCTATCAGCCGGGGCAGGTGGTCAGCAAGACGCTGGCCCAGAACGACGCCGTCAGTGTGACGCTGTTTGCCTTCGACAAGGACGAGGAGATCAGCACCCACGAGTCCGGCGGCGACGCGCTGGTGACGTGCCTGGACGGCGTGGGCCGCGTGACCGTGGACGGCGTACCCCATGTGCTGCACACCGGCGAGTCCATCCTCATGCCGGCGCGGCATCCGCACGCGGTGTATGGACAGGAGCAATTCAAAATGTTGCTGGTGGTCGTATTCTGAGAACGTCAAACGTGCGTGGATCTGCTTTGGCTGGCGGTGGAAATTGTCTGTTGCAATTTCCACCGCGTTGTGGTATCATGCGAAAAAATTTCCCAACAGGAGGGATGCATATGTACATAAACCATGAGAAATATGCGCTGGTGAACGGCGTGATGCTGGACGGTACGCGGGACATGACGCCTCGGACGAGGCTGGCTGTCTGTGTGGACGGGGACCGCATTGCTGCCGTCTGCGACGCGGCCGATGTGCCGGAGGGCTATGCGCGCGTGGACCTGGGCGGCAAATACCTGCTGCCGGGGCTGATCAATCTGCATGTGCATCTGCCCGCCTCCGGCAAGCCCCGGAAAAAGCCCTCCGACCCTAAGAAGCTGGTGAAGCTCATCACCTCCAACGGCCTGATGCGCCGCATCGGCGTGAAGATGTGCGAGGGTTACGCCAGGACGGAGCTGCTGTCCGGCGTGACCACTATCCGTACCGTGGGCGGCGTGGCGGACTTCGACACGATCATTCGCGATGCGGCCAGGCGGGGCGAGATCCTGTCTCCCCGGGTGGTGGCGTCCAATATGGCGGTGTCGGTACCCGGCGGGCACATGGCCGGGTCGCTGGCCTATGAGGCCCGCACGCCGGAGGAGGCCGCGGCCTTCGTGGAGAAGATCGCGGCGGAAAAGCCCGACCTGATCAAGCTGATGATCACCGGCGGCGTTATGGACGCCGAAGTGGTGGGCGAGCCGGGCGTGCTGCGGATGCAGCCGGCACTGGTCAAGGCGGCCTGCGATAAGGCCCATGCGCTGGGAATGCAGGTGGCCGCTCATGTGGAGAGCCCGGAGGGCGTCCGGGTGGCGCTGGAAAACGGCGTGGACTCCATCGAGCACGGCGCGAAGCCGGATGAGCACATCATGCAGCTGTGTAAGGAACGCGGCGCTTTCCAGGTGTCCACCATCTCGCCTGCCGTGCCCTATGCGCTGTTCGACCGCAGTATCTCTCACGCCACCTATGAGCAGCAGGAGAACGGCAAGGTGGTGTTTGAGGGTATTATCGCCATGGCGAAGGCCTGTCTGGCGGATGGTGTCCCCGTGGGTCTGGGCACCGACACCGGCTGCCCCTATATCACCCACTACGATATGTGGCGGGAGCTATGCTACTTTGTGAAGTACTGCGGCGTGACGCCGGCGTTTGCGCTGCACAGCGCTACGCTGGGCAATGCGGCGCTGGCGGGTATTGCCGGCGAGACCGGCTCCATCCAGCCGGGCAAGTGCGCGGATATGATCGTCTGCGCGGCGGACCCGCTGGCCGATCTGACCGCCCTGCGGACGCTGGATATGGTCATTAAGTCCGGCTATCGTGTGGAACATCCCCAAGTGAAGAAAATGGACAATGTGGAACGGGAGCTGGACAAGTTCCTGTAAATACAGTGTATCCCCCCGGCGGAGCCGGGGGGATATTTATTCGCTTATTGGCATTGCAGGCCCAACTGGTAGAAGGCTACGGCAGCCGCGGCAGCTACATTCAGGCTGTCCACCCCATGGGTCATGGGGATCATCACCGTGTGGTCGCATTGGGCGATGGTGCCGTCGGCCAGCCCGTCGCCCTCGGTGCCCAGCACCACCGCCAGCCTCTCCGCTGACAACAGGCGTGGGTCATCCAGCCGCAGGGAGTCCTCCCGCAGGGCCATGGCCGCGGTGGTGAAGCCCAGATCGTGCAGTGCCGCCGTCCAGTCGCCCTCCGGCAGATAGGTCCATGGCACCAGGAATACATTACCCATGCTTACCCGGGAAGCCCGGCGGTACAGGGGGTCGCTGCCCTCTGTGGTCAGCAGGACGGCGTCCATGCCCAGGGCGGCCGCGCAGCGGAAAATGGCACCCACGTTGGTGGGGTTCATCACGTTTTCCAGTACGGCGATGCGCCGCGCCCTGGCGCAGACCTCCGCCACGGAGGGCAGGGGCGGACGGCGCATGGCGCACAGCATCCCGCGGGTCAGGTGGAAGCCGGTGAGCTGCGTCAGCACCTCCAGGGAGGCGGTATAGACGGGGAGGTCCGGGTCACAGCGACCCAGTATCTCGGCGCCTTTGCCGGTGATGTGCTGCGGCTCCATCAGGAACGACACCGGTACGCACCCGGCGTCCAGCGCACGGCCGATGACCAGCGGGCTCTCGGCGATGAACAGGGCGTTGGCCGGGTCGGCCCGGTTGACCAGCTGGTTTTCCGTGGCCCGGGCGTAGACGTCCAGCGCCGGGTCGGAAAAGTCGTGTATCTCGATGACCTGTGCCATATCACTTCCACTCCTTCAGCAGCGTTTCCAGTGCCGTCCGGTAATAGGCGGCGGCGTTGGCTCGGGCGTCCTCAAGGGTCGCCCCGGTGGGGTTGATACTGCGGACGGCCCGCAGATCCAGCGGGGCCCATTGCTCCGGTGTCAGTGCCACACGCCCGGCCAGCACGGCAGCGGGGACACGCAGCTTCTGACACCGGCCTGCCACGCCGCTGATGGCCTTGCCGCCCAGGCTTTGGGCATCAAAGGAACCCTCGCCGGTGACCACCAGGTCGCAGCCCACTGCGCGGCGGTCGAAGTCCACGGTGTCCAGCACCGTCGTGATACCGGAGCGCAGGGCACCGCACAACAGCGCAGCGCAGCCCGCGCCGAAGCCGCCGGCGGCACCGCCGCCGGGGAGGGTATCCACCTCCGCACCCAGCTGTGCATGCAGCACCGCGGCGAGATGCCGAAGTCCCGCGTCCAGACGCTGCACGCAGGCATCGTTCGCCCCCTTCTGCGGAGCGAAGATGTACGCCGCGCCGGTTTCGCCGTACAGGGGGTTGTCGATGTCGCACATGACCGTCAGCACACCGGGCCGCAGGCCGGGATGCCGCCCGGACAGGTCGATAGCCTCGATGTCCGCCAGCGTGCCGCCGGTGGGCACGAAGCCGCGGCCCTGCCGGTCGTAAAACCGAACGCCAAGCGCTGCGGCCGCACCGCAGCCGCCGTCGTTGGTGCAGCTGCCGCCCAGACCCAGGATCAAGCGCTTTGCGCCGTGATCCAGCGCATGGGCCAGAAGCTGTCCCACACCGTAGGTGGTGGCCGCCTCCGGGTCGGGACGGCCCTCGGTCTGGTGCAGACCCGCTGCTGCGGCGCACTCCACCACCGCTGTCCCGTCTGGCAGCAGGCCGTAGAAGCCGTCGATAGTGCCGCCAAAGGGACCGGACACGGGAAGGGCGATACGCTGTCCGCCGCAGGCATCCAGAAAGCAGTCTGTGGTGCCCTCGCCGCCATCGGCCACCGGCAGGGCGTCGATGTGCCAGCCGGGGATATGGAGACTGCGGGCGATGCGGCAGATGTCCGGGGAGGACAGCGTGCCTTTGAATGAGTCGGAGAGGACAAGACAGCGTTTCATGGAGCGCACTCCCTTCGTTTTGATAAGGGGATTATACCAGCCGGGAGAAAAAAACACAAGGGACGGCGTAGGCCGTCCCTCATGTTTTGTACGTTATTTGCTATACCGATTTGAGGAGAGGAGAGGACTTACTTGGCCAGCAGCTTAGCAGCACGCTTCTTGCCGTACATGCAGCAGGCCACCACATAGGCGATGGCGCACACCACACCGATGATGTAGGCGGGCGTCCAGGGGATGTTGAAGCCGATGTGGGCGTTGGCGATGTAGGTCACGCAGATGAAGGTGTAGAAGCAGCCGGGGATCATGGGGATCCAAGCCCACTTACCCTTGCCGTTCTCGAACATCCACGCGGTGATGCACAGGAAGGCGAACAGGGACAGGGTCTGGTTGGCCCATGCGAAGTAACGCCACAGGATGTTGAAGCCGTCGGCATTGGTCTTGGCGAACACGAGGATGGCGATGACCAGCGCGAAGATGGGCACAGCCAGCTTGATGCGCTTGCCGTTGGTGGACTGGTCGATGTGCAGCGTCTCAGACAGGCTCAGGCGCAGGGCGCGCAGTGCCGTATCACCGGAGGTGATGGGCAGCACGATGACGCCCAGCAGGGCGATGATGCCGCCCACATGACCCAGCAGGTACTTGCAGACCACGCCCACGGTGCCGGTAGCCAGCCCGGCATTGGGCTCCTGCAAAGCCAGGTTGTACACGCCCATGGCGCCGGCAGCCCAAACCATGGCGATGAAGCCTTCCAGCACCATCATGTTGTAGAAGGTGTTGCGGCCCTGACGCTCGCTCTTCATGGTACGGGAGATGATAGCGGTCTGGGTGGAGTGGAAGCCGGACAGAATACCGCAGGCCACGGTCACGAAGAAGATGGGCAGGAAGTGCTTGGTGGAGAAGTAGTCCGCGTAGGTGAACGTACCCACGGTGCCGTCAGCACCGGTGAGGCTCAGCACGGGAGCAGCCCAACTGTCCCAGATGTTCATCAGGGGCATACCGGTGACGAAGATGCCGATGAAGATGCCGATGGCGGAGAACAGCAGGATACCGCCGAAGATGGGGTAGATCTTGCCGATGATGGCGTCGATGGGGAACACGGTGGCGATCAGATAATACAGGAAGATGACACCGTAGATGACCCACGTGGAGACGGAGGTAGCCTTGCCGTCAAAGCCAAAGAGCTGCGTGGCGGCGATGTCGCCGGGGGTGTAGATGAACACAGCGCCCACCAGCAGCAGCAGTACGCACACGAACACGTTGTAGAACTTATAGATCCCCTTGGTGGAGTAGCGGCGGATCATCTCGGGCATCTGGGTGCCGCCGTCGCGCAGGCAGATCATGCCGGAGAAATAGTCATGCATGGCGCCGCCGATGATATTGCCGATGGGGATGGTCAAAAACGCGATGGGCCCAAACAGGATGCCCTGGATCGGCCCGAGGATGGGGCCGGTGCCCGCGATGTTCAACAGGTTGATCAGGCTGTTCTTCCAGCCGCGCATGGGGACGAAGTCAACGCCGTCTTCCTTGGTGTAGGCAGGCGTCTTGCGGTCGTCGGGTCCAAAGACCTTTTCGCAGAAGCGGCCGTACAGTGCAGCACCGCCCAGCAAAATAACGAGGCCGATGATGAATGTCGTCACAAAAACACACTCTCCTTTGTAAAGTGGATTTTCTCTTTCCGGAACGTCCGGATCGTCCCGAAAAATCATGCTCAGATTATAACACTGCGTGAATAAATTGCACGTTAATCTTTGCGGCGTGTACATAAAAATGTCATAAATAAAAGGTCGAATCCTGTAAAGAATTGCCGTAAAAAGAAACTTGTAAAAGTATTTAACAATGAGGGACTTTTGCGAGTTTTCCTGTCGCGAACCAAAATACAAACGGTGTTTGACTGCCAAAATTTTTGTCTGGTGGTAACGTTGCCGGGGAAACGGCAAAATTTCTCGGGCACTTGCCCGCTTTCGGCAAACGTGGTATCATAGCAGTAATAGGAGAAAGGGAGGATATGCCTGTGGAATACAACAAGCCCATCAATGTCATGACCCCCGGCGACGAGGTCGAGGGCTACTACATACTCAAGTCCGCCAACCCTAAGGTGGCCGCCAACGGCAAGCCGTTCCTGACCGGTGCGCTCAGCGACCGTACCGGCACGATGGAGCTGAAGGTCTGGGACTATACCGGGCCGCTGACCGCCGCCGACGAGGGCATCGTGGTCAAGGTGCGGGGTACCGTGGGCGAGTATCGGGGCACCGCGCAGTTCACCGCCGCGCGTATCCGTCAGGCGGCCCAGGAGGATCCGGTGGATGTGTCCGCCCTGGTGCCCACAGCGCCCATCGACTGCGGCGCGGCGATGGAGGATCTGCGCCGTGCGGCGGCCTCCATTACGGACCCGGACTACCGTGCCGTGGCCGAGGCCATGCTGGAGGCCCACGGGGAGACGCTCGCGTCCATTCCCGCCGCCAAGAGCGTACACCATGCCTTTCTGGGCGGCCTGCTGATGCACACCGCCAATATGATGAAGATCGCGGACTTCCTGGCGGGAATGTACCCGGAGACGATCGACCGCAGCCTGCTGCTGACGGGGACGCTGCTCCACGATATGGCGAAGGCGCAGGAGTTCGTGTTTTCGCAGCTGGGTCTGGCCACGGATTACTCCATAAAGGGGCAGCTGCTGGGGCACCTGGTCATGGGAGCGCAGGACGCGGCGGAGACTGCCGCCCGCCTGGGCGTGCCGGAGGAGAAGTCCGTGCTGCTGCAGCACCTGATCCTCTCTCACCACGGTGAGCCGGAATTCGGCGCGGCGGTGCGCCCTCTGTGCGCCGAGGCGGAGCTGCTGAGCCTGATCGATGCGGTGGACAGCCGTATGGAGATCTACCGCGAGACGTATGATACGATGGAGCCGGACACCTTCAGTCCGCGCATCTTTGCGTTGGAGAAAAAGGTGTTCAGGCACGCGTAGGCTCTTGACAAACGGCGGCGCGGAGAGTACCCTGTCGTCAGTGCCCGCAGGGCACAATACACATTTTATTAAGGAGACTCGTTTGAAACTCAATACCTTGACACTGGAGCGTGTGGCCTGACCGGGAGGTCTGGCAGCCATCGATTGACAAGAGCAAACACGCCTGCCCCTGTCGATCGATGGCGATATGCACGCCATTCCTCCCGGAGCATGAAAACACATCTTCAGGAGGAAACACCATGAACCGCGAAAACAAGCGGAAGACTTTTGAAAAAGGCTACTACAAGACCCATCCCTGCAATGACACCTTCACCTGCAAGGTCTGCGGCCGACTCTGCACACCACAGGGGGCCGGCAGCGACCACCGCAACCACTGCCCCAACTGCCTTTCCAGCCTGCACGTAGACATCGAGCCCGGCGACCGGGCTGCCGACTGCGGCGGCATCATGGAGCCGGTGGCGGTCTGGGTACGCAGGGGCGGCGAGTGGGCGATCATCCACCGCTGCAAGCGCTGCGGCGCGCTCAGCTCCAACCGTGTGGCGGCGGACGACAATCCCATGAAGCTCATGTCTATCGCCATGAAGCCTCTGTGCGAGCCGCCGTTCCCACTGGAGCGCATCGAGGAGATGACCGCCCTCATGGCCGGCGACGGCCGAATGAAGTAGTCCCAGCAAAAGCAAAACCACCCGTTAGGGTGGTTTTGTTTTTGCTGTTATCTTATCATGGCACAAATAGATTCGAACACGTCCCCATACCGCAAGGGAGGCGCTGCGTGCAGGGCGGCCTATTAAGGGAGCAGCTTCAGATCAGCGAGGGTGCATTGCTTTCAATGGCGGGTATCTGCATAAGTGGTACCTCCCGGCAAAGCCCTTGTGTATTTGCGGATCATCGAAGCGGCGTAAAGCATGACCAGCAGATCCGTGACTGGCATCGCAAACCAGATCGCATCGGCGTTGACCAGCGCAGGAAGAACCATGATCAAAATGCCGCTGATGACAAGTCCCCGTGCCACAGAAACAACGAACGCTGCCTTCGGCTTCATGATCGCCTGGAAATAATAGGTCGAGAAGATGTTGAACGGCAGCAGCAGGAAGGATAACGCATAGGTGCGGACAATGGTAGGAGCCATCCGCTTCGAAGAAGGTCAGGATGGGGCGCTCGAAGCATATGGCCCCGATCCATGCCAGAATGGATAAGATCACTGCGCCGATCACGGCCGATGTGAAATACTGGTTCTCACTCCCGTCGCATTTCTCGCTGCCGCGCTTTGTACTGAAAATCACGCTGCCGCCGATGCCCATCAAAAGGCCAAGACTGTAGATGATGTTCCAGACCGGAGCGACGACCGCCAATGCCGCCGTTCCCTGCGGCCCGTGGTACTGGCCGAATAGACCGATGTGATCATGGCGCTGCCAAACGCAGCCGACAGATATTTAAAGTACATTGCATCACCTCCAATAATCTGTTGAAAAAAACGTCGAAATGTGTTAGAACAAAATGGAAATATATTTGAAGGAGTGGTTTTATGCTAAATTATACTTTAGGAACGATAGAAGCTTCTGAAGCCTTGATCAAAGATTTATATATTGATTTAAGAGCAAAAGTTAATGCATGGTCAAAAATAACTCAACAAACGCCTCAGGCACGTATGGGATATGTTGGTCAGCATTTGGTGAGTGTCGTAACAGGATATCCTGGCGGAAAATCTGGTGCTCGTGGTTATGATTTAGTTATAGATGATGAAAGACATGGTGAAATTAAAACTTGTTATAGAGTCGATCAATTAGGGTCTTGTAATGCTTGTGGTGCAGTTGTTTCAAGTTTAGAAACGGAATGTGCTGTATGCAGCTCTACAAGCATTAATAGGAAAGATGATTCGAAGTGGTTAATAGCAATCCGAAACAATGACGAGTTTGCAAAGTTATTGGATCCTTACAGATATTACTTTGTTCTTTTTGAATTCGAATCCATATATGATAGCAACAACAACGACATTATTGCATCAATATGGGAAGTTGACCCAAAGAGTAAAGGGTTTGCGTACTGTATGATTGACTATTATCTCAATATTCGTTCACAGTCAACATCTAAAGCACCGTTTAACATGTGGCCTCATATGCTAAAATTCGCATTAACAGAACCAACTTTGATTTACAGATCAAAAATCACAAATGATGGCAATATAATCACCGATGTATTCCCATCCAAAACAATACTTATTCAGATGTACTACTTCCTTTAAGTTCATATTCTGGATCAACTACCATAAGTGTAGCTAACATTAAAAATGTTATTAAAAAATACAGCCCATCTGCTCGTGTTAATGGATTAAATAAAGAAAAGCTATTGCAATTATTAGAAGACATAAGGAAAACTAATAATATAACCAATGCCGATCTATGCAACAAATTCGCGGATGAAATATATTTGCCTAAAATCGTTTTGAAAAAAGCGGATATACCACTATCGTTACGCTCACAGTTTATCGATTTAAGATAATTATAATAGCGCCATCTGTCTACATGCTAATCGTTCTAACGACTTTTCGTAATACTCTTGTTCTATTTCAAATCCAATATAATTACGCTTGTTATTAATACAAGCCAAGGCTGTTGAACCTCCACCCATAAATGGATCTAAAACAATATCGTCCTCATCACTGCTTGCAAGAATTAGTCTTGCAAGCAGTTTTTGTGGTTTTTGGGTAGGATGGATGCGGTCTTTTTCTTCATAAAAATTCACGTCATCCCATACATCTGTTAACCCCATTTGTGCATGATATGTTTGACTAATCTTATCGTATGGAATGTTAAATTCAAGAATTGTTTGCAATTTGTCCCACAATTCTTCAGTGGGTAATTGCTCGCAAACATTTTTGCCTGTATAAATACTCCACATACCGCCACCGTTTGATTTGACACCCAACATCTCATTGATTTGTTTTGCGGAATAACCTAATTCTTTTTGCCTTTGCTTTAAAAAGGATTTTGCAAAAGGTTTGGGATCTTTACATAAAAATAAAATACTTTCGGTCACATTAGGGAACATTCGATAATTTTTAGTTGCTCGCCCAGATACCTGTCTCTTATACACATCTCACGCTGCCGACG
>ERZ1026956.393-NODE-393-length-26649-cov-12.403324_pt1 | contig 26649 bp, 24 predicted proteins | sample MGYA00519301_ERZ1026956 | MGnify/ENA primary metagenome ERZ1026956 (study PRJEB26926, sample SAMN06164521) | human gut metagenome | biome: ENVO:00009003; feature: ENVO:2100002; material: ENVO:00002003 | host: Homo sapiens | place: USA | collected 2012 ...
TAGACAAAATCCAGCAGCCGGTCAAAGTACATTTTTTCGACCACCTCCGCCTCGCGCCCGGTGCCACGGATGCAGAATTGCGCGTTTACCTTCGGCGCGTCTACCTTCGAATCTGCGCCAAGGCTGATGCCGCTGACAAACGGTTCCAAGCCTTTTTCCTCAATCTGCTGGGCCAGAGAAGGTTTTCTCTGGCCCTTTTTCTTTTCAAACGGCTGGCCCGCAAAAATGCTGTCCAGAAACCACGCATAGCGCTCCTGGATCAATCGGATGGCGTCCAGCTGCTCCTGCATGAACCGTGGCAGTGTATCGTCCTGCATTGCATATTCGCGGAACGCTTCCTGCGCTTCGCCCACAAATAATTCGCTCACATCCATGCTTGCAAACAGCTGAACGTCATCCCAATACAGGCGGTAAAGCGGCAAAGAAGCGAATCCATTTGCCACAGCCTGAAACGCCCGCGCTGCCTGCTCTGCGTTGTTTTCTGCAACGGCTTTCCGATATTGATCTAATAATTCCTGAAATGGTGCAGCGTCAAGCTTCAGAATTTCCGTCAGTACAGCGCCGTAGGGCTGCATCGCCGGATTGGATTCTACCCAATAGCCGGACGCGCCGAACTCCACCTTCGTATTGGTGCGCGGTCGGTGAAAATCCAATAAATCTTTTCCCAAAACGCCCATGCGCGTGTGCCTCCTTTGTAGAGAATGTATTTGTGCTTGTGTAGTGTATGCGCTTAAATGATACATTACCTATTGTGGAATGTCAATGGCTGTGCTATCATCTAATTGTAAATTTGTAGAGAATGCATCTATAACAAATAAAATCGAAAGGAAGTGAACAAATGAAGAAACTCGAAACCATGACCGCAGAGCAGCTGCAAAGCGCGCCATACTCACCAGTGCCATTTCTGGTAGAGGAACTGCTCCCGGAGGGCCTGCACATCCTCGCGGGTGCGCCGAAAATCGGCAAGTCTTGGCTTGCGTTGTGGCTGTGCCTGTGCGTTTCGCAGGGGCAGCCGCTCTGGAATTTTGCCGTGACACAGGGCGAAGTCCTGTATCTCAGTCTGGAAGATTCCTATCGGCGCATCCAGTCGCGGCTCTTTGACCTGACGGAAGATGCACCGCCGACGCTGCACTTTGCGATCCTGGCCGACACCCTCAAGCACGGATTGGAGCAGCAGATCGAGCAGTTTCTGACCGAGCATCCGGCGACAAAGCTCGTTGTGATCGACACCTTGCAGCGCGTCCGATCTACCGGCGGTGACAGCAATCTGTATGCAAATGATTATCAGGATATCGGACTTCTTAAACAGCTTGCAGACAGGCGGCACATCGCAATTTTGCTGATTCACCACCTGCGCAAGCTCCACGATGACGATCCCATGAACATGATCTCCGGTTCGACGGGCTTAAGCGGCGCGGCAGATTCGACTTTCGTCCTGCAAAAAAGCTCTCGTCTTGCCAACATTGCCTCGCTGCATTGCACCGGCCGTGACATTCCGGATCGCACGTTAAAACTCGAATTTGGTGAGGAAGATCACGTCTGGAAGCCGCTTGAGGACAGCAAAACTTGCAGTGGCGCTTCTAGGATTTCGACGCTTCAACTCGCAAAACTTCTCTCTGAATTGCTCCGTGCCGATTCTACATACCTCGGTTCACCATCGGCACTGTCTGCGAAGATCGACCCTGATGGCAGCCTCGGTATCACGCCGAAAAAGATCACCCGTCTGGTGCGGGAAAGCGTTGCGGCTCTAAGAGAAAACGGGATTTTAGCAGAGACGTACCGCAGCAACGGCAAACGGTGGATTTCGCTCAAACGTGCCGATAGTGCCGATTTACCGCCCGTGAAAATAATCGGCACAATCGACCCTGTGGGTGTACCGAGCGCCCGGTGCGCGCCGTGAGGCGCGTGTCGCCGCTGTGTGCGGCTTTCCGGGCAGGCTGCGAGTGTGTGCGCGATGGCTCAGCAAAAGCCTACGTTGCGCCGACGTGCGGGCAACGCCGAAAAAAGCAGGTGCAATGCGGAAACCAAACGCAGAGAATCCCCGCCGCGGCGGGAAAAATCCTCCCGTTCGGGAGGAGCCAGCATCGCATTTGGCTAGTCGCCGGCACACCGGCTCCCTGCCAAATGCCTCAAATCGGGCAGAAGCCCATACCCACTTCATACGAACGGAGGAAATATGCGAAAAAACAAGCAATTCAGTATAAGAATCTCGGAACAGGATTTAGAGACAATCCGCCGAAAAGCAGCGCAGGCGCACATGAGCCAGAGCGACTATGTGACCGTCTGCTGTCTCGGAAAACGTATCGTCATTCTCGATAGACTAAAGGAAGTCCTGCGGCAGCAGAAGGCCATTGGCAACAACCTCAACCAGCTGGCAGTGCTGGCAAACATGGGCAAGGTTCAGTTCGCAAATCTGGATTCTGCCGTGCAAGAGTTTTCCAGGATCAACACGGCTCTGCGGGAGTTGCAGGAGGGAGGTGTGACAAAATCGCAATCGTCCATTTCGTGAACTACAAAAAAGGCACGCAAACGCGCGGGTGCATGAAAAGTGTCATGCGCTACGTTTCCCAACTCAGCAAGACGCTCTGGGATGGACAGCCGCTCGTCAGCGGTATCGGCTGTCAGCCGGAAACCGCGTTCGATGAATTCCTGAGTACGAAGCTGCTGCACCGCAAGGATGGCGGCGTGATGTTCTATCACATGGTACAGAGTTTTCCAAAAGGTGCAGACATCGACCCGCGCACAGCGCACGAAGCGGCACGGCGGCTGGCAGAATACTTCGAGGGCTGTGAGGTACTGGTCTGCACGCACGTTGACCGCGAACACATTCATTCGCACTGTATTATCAACAGCGTGAATTTTGAAACCGGCAAAAAAGTACATATGGCAGACGAACAGATTCAGGAGCTGCGCATCCGCAATGACCAAATCTGCGAAGAACTGGGGCTGCCGAAATTTCAAAGGGATGAGCAGCGTCATTCGCGCGGAATGTCCAATGCGGAATACTACACGGCTGACAGGGGTGAGAGCTGGAAGTTCGAGTTGATGCGTGTGATCGACGAGTGTATGCGCTGCGCCGGGAATCGTGAGGAATTTCTGATCTTGCTCCGCTCTGAGGGTTACGATGCCACATGGACAGACAGCCGAAAGAATATCACTTACGTCACACCGGATGGGCGCAAATGCCGTGACAGCAAACTACACATAGAAAAATACCTGAAAGAAAATATGGAGGCGGAATTTGGATACAGAACGGAGAATGACAACACAAGAAATGTTGACGCAGCACAAAAAGCTGATGGACGAGGCGCAACGGCTGGAACCCAGCGTGATGGTCACGGAGCGGAACTGGAGCGCGCTGCTCGAAATGCAGGACAGGCTGTTCCGGCAGCAGATGCAGTTGGACACCGATCTGAAAATGCTCCTGACGAAGCAGGAAGCACAGGAAGCCCTGACCGCGATGCAGATGAGCGCAGAAAATTTCGAGAAACAGGCTGGGAACCTGAACGCGAGGTATTCTTCCGCCTGCAAGGCGCTGACCGAGACTACGAAGAACGCCCTGACCACAATCCTGAACGATACGAAGAATCAGCTTTCGAATACGGTGCAGGAGACGCGGAAGAAAATCCGGACGTGCGCGTGGATCTCGATTACGGCGGTGATCTTGTGCACGGCGCTGTGCGCCTTGGCCGTGCTGTGGAGCAGATGACGGACGATGCGCCGACGCGCGACGGAACGACTATGCCGCTGCACATCGACAGCAAGCGCCGGAAGAAACTCCGGCAAAAGAAAACCGCCCTCGGTCATGCCGAGGACGATCACGAAGATTGGAATATGGAACAGCACCTATAAAAGCAGCCTCCATGCAGGAGGCAGAAAGGAGGCATATGAAAAAGGATTGGGAGATTTACCGGGACACCGGCATTCTGGGAGGATATATGCCGGAGTGTGCAAAACTTCGGCAAACAGAGGACGGCGAAGTCGCAACTGTTTTCCGGGACACAACAACACGTATAGAGGGAGACTGCATCGCAAAACAGCGCGAGATGTTGATCGGCAGCAAACGGTTCTGTATCACGTCTGTATTTCCGGCAGAGCCGTCTGCGACGGCAACGGACAAGCTGCTCGCATACATTGATGCGGAACTGAAAAAAGAAGCGCACAGCGCGTGAGGTTCTCATAGACTTGTGCCAGCCGGTGCGGTATACTTGCCTTACCGTACCGGCTTGCCTCACAGAAAAGGAGGTTACAATGGCAAGCCAAAAACAACAATACACCATTCTCTATGGGCGGCTCAGTCAGGAGGATGAACGCGCTGGCGAATCGAACAGCATTCTGCACCAAAGAGAACTGCTTGAAAGCTACGCACAGGCCAAGGGGTTTGAAAACACACTGTTCCTTGCGGATGACGGGTATTCCGGAACAAATTTTGAGCGGCCGAGTTGGAAAAAGATCGTGGAAATGATCGAAGCCGGGGAGGTCTCCACCCTGATTGTAAAGGATGCCTCCCGGCTGGGGCGTGAGTACTTGCAGGTCGGCTACTACATGGAGATTTATTTCCCGCAAAAGAACGTGCGGTTCATTGCGGTGAACGATGGCGTGGATTCTGCGGTGGAAAGCAGCAACGATTTTAACCCTATCCGCAACTGGGCGAACGAGCTGCACGCAAAGGACACGAGCCGGAAGGTTCGCGCCGTGAAAAAGCTGCAGGCTGAACGCGGCGAATGGCTCGGAGGCCGTCCACCCTATGGGTACCGAAAATCCGAAACTACGGAAAACCATCTCGAGCCCGACCCAGAAGCGGCAGAGGTTGTGCGGCAGATTTTTACCCTCTGTGCTGCTGGGAAAGGTCCGAGCCAAATCGCGCGGATTCTGACAGAACAGAAGATTCTGACACCTGCAAATTACTACTTTCAGAAGACTGGCAAAACGCACAAGGGGTGCGATGCGCTGCATCCATGCACATGGTCTGGTACAACAGTCAGTGATATTCTCAAAAACGTCATGTATCTGGGCCATACGGTTGGGCTGCGGCGGACGACCATCTCCTATAAGAACAAAACGCGGATCGACCGGCCGGAAAGTGAACAGTGTCTGGTAAAAAATACGCACCAGCCGCTCATCACGCAGGAGCAGTGGGAGATCGTGCAGGAGGTGCGGCAGCACAAAAAGCGCACGGCAAAGCACATGGATGAACCGAACATCTTTTCCGGATTGGTGTTCTGCGCAGACTGCGGAAAACCACTGGTGTTGCACAGAGCCAGCACCATGAAGAAGGTGGAGTACAACTTCAAGTGCTATACCTACGGCAAGAAGGGCAAAACCGCCTGCACCGCGCATCATATCCGGGAGTGTGAACTCACGCAGATCGTTCTGGATGATCTCTGCCGGGTCACACATTTCGCCCGCATGAAGGAGCGGCAATTCGCGGCGCATATCAACCAGAAAAACAGCGCGGAGCTGCGGCAGGAGATGAACCGTGTCCTCCGTGAATTGGACGCGATGAAAAAGCGAAGTGCAGAGCTGTCCAAGCTGTTCAAACGGCTCTATGAGGACAATGTTCTCGGGCGCGTGACAGACGAGCAATACCGGATGCTATCCGGTGATTACACGGACGAGCAACGCATGCTGGAGGAACAGATTCCGCAGAAAGAACAACGTCTGGCACAGCTTCAGGCTCGCGAAGCGAACGTGGATGCTTTCATTGAAAAGGCAAAGCAGTACACAGCAATTGATACGCTGACACCGGAACTGCTGCGGCTGTTTATTCAGCGCATTGAGGTCGGTGAACGGGAAACAAAATACTCCCGCAATTCCAGCCAGTCTGTCCGCATCATTTACCGGGACATCGGCACGTTGGACAGCGCCATGCAGCCGGACGAGAAACAGCCGAAGCTGCTCCCGCCGCTGAGCGAAGTCATTCAATTCCCGGCATAAGACGGAGAGAACAGGAAGAGGGAGCGGAGAAATCCGCTCCCTCGCAGAGGGGTGACAGTTTGTGTCCCTGTAAAGGGAGACAGAAGGGTTTTCGGCTTTTTTTATCAAATCCCGTTGTGCTTACGGAAATTGAATTATGGTTCCGAATTTCACTTTCAAATTCTGATTTTTGACAAGCCCTTGTTCACTTGAAGAACAACCTAATTGCACAAGGTAGATACACCGATGGAGTTGACGATGTTCTTTGCAAGGTGCTTTCAGCCAAGAAAAGAAAGTTCAAAATCAAATATTTCTGAACACGAAAAGAGACCGCCTACACTTTTGTAAGCGGTCTTTGATTGTTAGACTTAGTTTGACGAACTGACATTGATTCTTTCCTTATCTATTATCAGAATCGCTTTTATACTCATTCCATTTACCACCGTAAATATGGTCTTCTACATAAGCCAACATACGATTATTCAGTACACAATAATATATAATTGCAAGCAGACTTCCAATAGTACCACAAAGATATGATTCAACATTTTGATTGATCAGAGCTGCCATTAAAACAATCCAAGCAACGGTACAGGCAATAATTGTTGATATGTGTTCCCTACGCCATTTTTTCTTAAAGAACTCTTGCTTCTCTTTCAGTTCAAATGTACTTGCTTTCAGTGTTTCTCTAATATTTGATTCCGCCATCTCTTTATATTCCTCCGTGGTTAATTTTCTACCACTCAAGATTTCGTTAATGGTTAAACCATAAAGACGACTAAGTTCCTCCAATATCTCTACGGGCGGCACATAAGTTCCGGTTTCCCACCTTGAAACTGTCTTATTTGTGACACCGAGTTTTTCTCCCAATTCAGCCTGTGTAAGTTTTTGTTCTTTGCGAAGCTCTGCAAGAAAGCTTCCCATCTTTACCATGTCCATTTATCTTCCTCCACCTCTATGATGGTATTAGTCTATCACTTAGCTCAGTAAATGTCTTTACCATAAACAGCGATTCCTTAATTCAATCAGCAAAGCAAGTTTTCGCTGAATATGTTCACTAATTCTTACAGGTTTTCGGAAATCGCCTCGACGGCGCGGGTCAAGGCGCGAGCGATATCGGGCAGGGGCATGGCGAAGGTGCCGACCGGTTTGCCGGAAAGCTGCTCCGCGGCATAGGGCACATGGAGAAAGCCGCCGCGCAGGCCGGGATATTCGAGCGCCGCCGTATGCAGCAGCGTATACAGAAGGCTGTTGCACACGTATGTACCAGCGGTATTGGATACCGCAGCGGGCAGACCGTCGCTTTGTATCCGGGCTGCAATTGCCTTGACGGGCAGCGTGGAAAAAAACGCGGCGGGGCCATCCGGCACGACGGGCGTATCGATCGGCTGATACCCGGCGTTGTCCGGAATGCGGGCGTCCATCAGGTTGATCGCTACGCGTTCCGGCGTGACGGCTGTGCGGCCCCCGGCCTGTCCCACGCAAAGGACTGCGTTGGGATGCACCGCGCGAAGCGCGTCTTTCAGGATCACGCCGCTTTTGATAAATTCAGTTGGGATTTCTAGTTTACATAATTCAAGTCCCGCGATTTCATCCGGCAGCAGCCGCACGGCCTCGAATGCGGGGTTGACCTGTTCTCCGCCGAACGGGTCAAAGCCGGTGATAAGCAATTTTTTCTTCATAAAATCCCCTGTCCTTCCAGAATGCCGCACATCTGCGCGACACGGCTATCCCAAGAACAGGCGCGGCCTGCCTCAATGCGGGCATCGATTTGCTCCGGCGCGGTATCAGAGCACGATTTTTCGCAGGCGGAGATGAATTCCTCCTGGCTGTCGGCGATCTCGATGAGCGGCGCATATTGGAGGATCTGATCCGGCTGCTTCGTCGAGACGATGGGGCGGCCCGTGGCCAGATATTCATAGAATTTCAGCGGGCTCACGTCCTTGCTGAGGTCGCTTTTCGCAAACAGGTTCAGGCAGGCGTCAAAGTGCGCCAGATACTGCGGCAGCTGCTCGTTCGGCTTGAGGCCGAGGAAATGCACGTTCGGCATGGCGTGGAGTGCAGACAGGTCGACACCGGGCTTTTCCTTGCCGATCAGGACAAAGCTCCAGTCCGGACGAGCCTTTGCTGCGGCTTCGAGATAGCCATACTCAATGCAGCTTTGCAGCGCGCCGACGAAGCCGAAAATCGGGTGCGGAATGCCCTGCATATCGTCCGGGAGCGGCTGCGGCTGTGCGGCCTGCACGAAGCGCTCAAAATTCGCGCCGTTCGGGATCATATCCGTCTTCGGCTGCACGGTGCGCAGGCGGTCAGCCAGCGCGTCAGCGGTGGCAAAGACGTGATCCGCTTTCTTCGCAAGCTCCAGCTCCATCGCGTCGACGAGCGCCGGGTCCATGAGTCCGCCGTAGGCCGAATGCCGGTCAACGCAGTCGTAGACCAGCGCCTTATGCGGGACCAGATCGACAAGATCGGCTGTGACGGGCGAATAGACCCACAAAACAGCGTCTTCAAAGCCGTGCTCCCGCATCTTTGCGCGGACAAACCGTGCGATTTTCTGCTGGTTCAGCTTGTTGACCCACCGGAATTTATAAAAGAATGGCAGAACTGGCGGCAGCGCATAAACCGTGATATTCTCCTGCGGGTGAACGCCATCCTTTTTATAATTCGTCAGCCCCGGCTGAGCGGCTTTGTCCTTCATGGGGGCGATATAGGTGATAGACGGGTCAAAATAGAGAATTTCTGCGTCCGGGATCCGGCTCATGACCTGCTGCTTGCGCGTCGGGATGGGGTACCACGGGGATGTGGCAAGGCAAACGATTTTTCTCATATGGTCTCCTCCAGCAGCTTGCGCGCCGCTTCTTCATTTTCTGCCGCAAGGCGGCGCAGGCGGTCGGTCGAATACGGCTGTGCCGTCTGCATGGCGTCGTCGATCAGGGCGCACAGACTGTCCTTCGTCACGTCGTCCAGCTCCATGCAGTGCTTCTGGCCGAGATAGGCCATGAAGCCGGTGACCTTCGGGTCATACGAGATCGCGGCCAGCGGCGCGCCGACAGACGAGGCAAAGATCAACGCGTGCAGCCGCATGGAGACGATCACGCGCATTTTCTGCATCATGCCGATGGTCAGCTGCTCGTCGCGCGGGGCGGGCAGCACGAATGACCGGCAGGACAGCATTCCGGCGGCCTGCCGGTTAATCTCAAGGTCACGCGTCGGCTCAAGAGCGACGAAAACCGGCGTCAGGCCGTGCTTTTGGTTGACATAAATTGCAGCATCTACAATTGCCTGCAAATGCCCGGAAAGATTTTTCCACGGACGCAGAACGAACATGGCATAGCTTCCGTTCGGGTCGAGGTCATTGCTCAGGAAATAGCTGTCTACTGCACCGGTGGTCGCGGGCTGCAGCAGCAGCGCCGGGTCTGCCGTGACGGAGATATCCGGCTGCATCACGCCCATGTCGGAAAGCTCCTTCCGGGAAAGATCCTCGCGTAGCGTGATTTTATCCACGCAGCGGTTGAGAATGCGCGCGGTATGGCGGCGACTGCCCTCTCCGCTGACAGGGCCGATGCCGCAGCCGTACATCATGACGCGGCAGCCTGCGGTATGCGCCATGCGGATGGTCGTGAGGTAATAATTTAAGGATCGCGTGCTCGTTTCGTTTTGAATGAGGCTCCCGCCGCCGGAGATAAACAGCCTGCACCTACGCATAAGCGGCCAGAAGCGGAAGGGGTCGAATACGTGTACGGAGCCGACATGGTACCGCAGGCGCGTCTCGGCAGGATCGTGCGACATGACGTAGACCGGCATATCGCGGTCGATGGCCTTCATCTGGGCAAGGATCGCCTTTAAGATCGCGTCGTCGCCCGCGTTTCCCTTGCCGTAGGCGCCGCAGATCAATACGCCATATTTCTTTTTCTTCGGCATGGCCGTGCGGCGCAGGATGGTCTGGTAAATTTCGATCTGCTTGCCGACGGTCGCACTGATGGAAAACTCGCGCGAGGCCTTTTCATACAGATTTTCGCCGAGCTGCGTGCGCATGACCGCAGATTCAGCCAGCCGGGCCATGCAGCCGCCGAGCGCTTCGGCGTTCTGCGGCTCAAACAGGAGGCCGGTCACGCCATGCTCGATGATATACGGGATGCCGCCGACATTCGACGCGATCGTCGCGCAGCGCATACGCGCACCCTCTGTGATGGCATACGGGAACGTCTCAGAAAGAGACGTCAGTGTATTAACGTCCAGCGCATGATAAAAGCTGTCCATATCCGTGACCCAGCCCGCAAACACGACGCTGCCGGGCGGGCAGGTGTCGGCGGCCAGCTTTTCCAGCGTCTGTCGCTGCTCGCCGTCGCCCGCGATGAGCAGGCGGATATTGGGGTGGGTCTTTACGGCGATGGAGAAACCGCGGATGAGCGTCCCCACATCCTTGACCGGATCAAGGCGGGCGGCGATGCCGAACACGACGGTATCCTCCGCCGTCTCCATGCCGACAGCGCGCAGATAGGCCTGCCTGTCCAGCTTCGGCACAACGGGAGAAAAATCAATGCCATTATAGATTGCAAACATCGTCTGCGGGTCAAAGCCGCGTGAAATAAGCAGCTGCGCCATGGCGTCGGATACGCCGATGTGATAGTCAAACATACGCAGCGCAACGGTGTTGATCGTGCCGTAGGTCAGCCGGTGCAGGGGTCTGCCCAGATAGTCGAGCCGGTAGTCGGAATGGACGGTCGTGACAATCGGCACCTGAATTTTCCGGCGCAGGACAGCGCCGGTCAGGTTCGCGCGCGCGCCGTGGCAGTGGACGATCTGAAAGCCCTCGGCACGGATCATCTGCGCAAGACGGCCAATGGCCGTCTGTACGGACGCTTCCATGACGACCGTATCGATGCCGAGCTTCCGCGCGTCTTCGGCAAACTCTCCCTCGCGGAAGCAGACGAGCCGCACCTGTTCCGTTTTCCCAAGACCGTGCAGCAGCGACAGCACGTGCGTTTTTGCGCCGCCGACGTCGCCGCCGGAGATCAAATGCAATACCTTCATATCGGAACCCTCATTTTTGAATTGCCACTTGTTTCTTGCGGCAAGATACAGTAAAATAGGCAGGAATGTCTCCTGATATTATATCTGATTCCATGAGGCAAATCAACTGCAAACTCTTTGGGAGGTACTACATGAAACTGATCGATGAAAAAGGCCGTCTGTTCGGCAAGATCAATCTGATCGACCTGCTGGTCGTGCTGCTGATCGTTGCAGTTCTGGCGGCGGTTGTCTGGAAGCTCGGCGGCAGCAGAGCCGCAGCCGCTGTGGCCGGTACAGAGAAAAAGGCTGTTTATACCGTAGAATTTGAGGATGTTTCCGCCGATATTGCAGAATATGCGAAAACGCAGGTCGATAAGACCCTTGTCAATGATTCCAAACAGATTGCCGCCGTCATTACGGACGTGCGCACAGAGCCGTACGACAACGAGCTTGGCCACGTGCGCCTGTATATCACCGTCGAGGCAAGCGCATCGTTTACCGGCAATGTCTACAAGGTCGGGCCGCAGGAGGTCCGCGTCGGCTATGAATATATCCTCAAGACGAGCGAATTTGAGCTGACGGGTCTGATCTCCGCGCTGGAGGTCACCGATGGCTGACATGCTGGCTTCGAGCCTTCTGTGGCGGGTGCTGCTTGCCATCGGCGGCTGGTTTTCGGCGCTGGCGCATTCAAGCAGGATTTTCGCGTGGCTCGGCCGCACCTGGCGCGCAAGCGGAACGCGCGCATGGCTGCTCCGGCGGCTGTCCGCGTCTGACGCACCGACGCGCGAGAGCTGGAGCGCGAAGCGCTTTGCGCGGCTGAACGCGCGGCTTGCCGCGCGGCACGGCCTGAAGGACTGTCTGGACGATTCGGTTCTTTGCCGCATCTGGCGCTTTTTCGTTCGCTGCGGCCAGAACAGCCGTCTGTTTTCGTGGCTGTTCTCTGACGGACTGCATGGCGTGATCTTATTTGCGCTTTCCATGTATGTCGTGATCGACTACGTGCTGCGCGATCTTCTGGCCGTGCCGGTCCTGTCGTCGTGCTGGGATGAGTGTCTGATGCTGCTGGCGCTTGGCTATGTGGTCTATGAGCGTCTTGGGCGCGAAACGCCGCTCAAAACGGGCTGCAATCCGCTCGATCTGCCAGTCTGCCTGTTTATTACGGTCTGCTTCGTTCTCATGAACGTCGTTACGCCATATTACTCCATCCAGATCTCCGGCTTCCGCGCGACTGTGCAGTATATGCTCTGGTTCTTCCTCATTACGCGGCTGGTGCACAACGACCGGGATTTCATGCGGATATATCTGGCGCTGGTCATTCTGGCGGCGGTCATTGCGCTGCATGGCATTTATCAGTATATCGCCGCTGTTCCCATCCCGTCGAGCTGGATGACGCACTCGGAATCCTCTGTGCGCACGCGTGTTTACTCGATCTTCGGAAGCCCCAATATCATGGGCGATTTCATGACGATGTTTGCACCGATGGCGGCAGGACTCGCCTATTACACGAAGAACCGCAAATTGCAGGTGCTTGCGTGGGTCTGCGCGTTCTGTATGTGCTTCGGCTGCCTGTTTACGATGTCGCGCGGGGCATGGATGGCGCTGGCACTTGCCATTGTGATCTTCGTGCTGCTGGTCGACCGGCGGCTGCTGGTGCTGCTGCTTGCGGCGGGATGCGTTGCGTGCACGCTGCCATTTGTGCGCAGCCGCATCGGATTCCTGTTCACTTCTGATTTCGCGGAGGCCAACACCTCCGGCGGCCGCGCGGGCCGCAAGCTCGTCGCGATGACGCTTCTGGAGCAGCGCGGAAAAGCGACCGGCGTGGGCCTCGGCATGTTCGGCGGAGCCGTCGCCATGCAGAATCAGGTCATTGACCATCAGGAGTATTTCTACGTCGATAATTACTATCTCAAGCTCATGATCGAGATGGGCTATACGGGCCTCGCCGCGTTCCTGATCACCGTCCTCGGCTTCCTTGCAAACGGCTGCCGCGCGCTCTACCGCACGGCGCAGCAGAAAAAGCAGGGCCTGTCCCGTCTGTTCCCGCTGTGCGCGGGGATTTTTGCCGGACTGTGCGGCGTTTTCGTTCATTGCGGATTTGAAAACATCTTTGAAGAGCCGTACATGATGGCCTATTTCTGGTCGCTGGCCGGGCTTCTGATGTGGGCGGGCTTCCTGCGGGAGGACAAGCAGGAGGTGCGCGCATGATGCCCGTGATCCTGGCTGTCCACTTCCCTGCCAAAAAGCTTGCAAAGCTGCGCATGGCCGCGATGCGGCTGGGCGCGAAGGTGCGCGTCGTGGAAAAATGGGAGTACCTGAACGCCGTCGGCGCCCTGACGGGCGATCTCGACAGCTTTGAGAGCTTTTATGACGGTGAGGATTTCCCCGGTGAGCTGCTCGTCTTCGCGCATTTTTCAGATGCGCAGTTGAACCTGTTTTTGCAGGCCATACGCGCAGCAAAGCTCCCGCCCGTTGCACTGAAAGCCGTCCTGACGGACGAAAATAAGGGCTGGAACGTGCTTGAGCTGCGCGAGGAGCTGCAAAAGGAGCATGAAGCGCTGCACTGACAATCATGCAGAACGGCGCCCTATGCGCACGGCATATGAACAGCACCCCATTTGTTAGGCAAGTATGATAACATACTTGGTACTAGGGTGTATCTGAAAACTCCCAACGCACCCGGACAGCGGGCCTTTTTGCGGTGCGCCGCGTCATTTTTCCTTGAAATACGTCAGTATTCCTGCGAAAAAATGTCTTGCGCAACGCAAAAATCCCTCGCTGCCGGTCACATCATGAGTTTTCAGATACACCCTAAGAAATGGGGTGTTTTTCAATGCCAAAAGGAGCTGTCAATCGGCGCTATACGCCAGAGCGCAAGAGGACTGTGATCGGGCGCTTCTTTGGAGCACGGCAGCAACCGCAGGGTCAAGGCAAAGCTGAAGGGCCTGCCGTCTGCGATCCGCAGACGGCAGGCCCTTTCGGCTGCTTGAACAGGTTGTGTTCATAATTTTGTCTAACTTTTTGGGGACACTTCATTTTTGCCGCCTTGTACGGGGTCAGACAATTATTTATCCTTCTTGGCCTTCTTCTCTTTTTCCTTCTGCTCCTTGCGGGCAGCCAGAGCTGCGGCCTTCTGCTTGGCAGCTTCCTTTTCCGCCGTGTTGTTGGTGGAAACAGCAAACTTTGCAAACTCAACGCGGACGCGGTCGGTGGTCGTTTCGATGACGATGGAGTTGTCCTTGATCGAGACGATATCGCCGATGATGCCGCCGATGGTCGTGATATTGTCGCCGACCTTCAGCGAGTCACGCATCTGCTGCGCTTCTTTTTTGCGTTTGTTTTCCGGGCGGATCATAAAGAAGTAGAACACTGCGATCAGCACGACGAACATGAGGATCATGGACGCGCCGCCGCCTGCTGCACCGGTGGAATCCGCTGCGGTTAAGAAAAGGTACATGGTCTTTCCTCCATATTTGAATTTCGTTTATTATATCGTGTCTGCGGCAACATTTCAAGTCGGCGCGACAGGATTTCTGAATAAATTTCCGTTTTATATTTTTTCCGCCAACTTTTGCGAGTACTCCGCGCGGAAATCGCCGAAGGTCCCGGTGTCAAGGCTGTCGCGGATACGCCGGGTCAGCGTATTATAGAAATACAGATTGTGCATGACGGACAGGCGCATGGCGAGCATCTCCTCCGCTTTGAACAGGTGATGGAGATACGCGCGGGAATAGCGCCTGCATACCGGACAGTCACACTGCAGGTCAATGGGGCCGTCGTCACGCGTGTACTTCGCGTTTTTGAGGTTGATGCTCCCCTGCCATGTAAAAAGCTTGGCGTGCCGCGCATTTCTGGCCGGCATGACGCAATCGAAGAAGTCCACGCCGCGTGCGACGGATTCAATGATGTTCGACGGCGTGCCGACGCCCATCAGATAGCGCGGCCTGTCTTTTGGCATATACGGCTCGACCGCCTCAATGATCTCATACATGACCTCAGTCGGTTCGCCGACGGCCAGACCGCCGATGGCGTAGCCCGGCAGGTCGAGCTTGGCGATCTCCTTCATGTGCCAGATGCGCAGATCCTTGAACGTCGCGCCCTGATTGATCCCCCAGAGCTGCTGACCGGGATTGACAGCGTCCGGCTCAGCGTTATATCGGGCAAGCGCCTCCTTGCACCGGGCAAGCCAGCGCGCCGTGCGCTCGCAGGACGCCTTGGCATACTGGTATTTTGCGGGGTTTTCCACGCACTCGTCAAACGCCATGGCAATATCGGAGCCGAGGTTCGACTGGATGCGCATACTCTCCTCCGGTCCCATGAAGATCCTGTGGCCGTCAAGATGGGACGCGAACGTCACGCCCTCCTCCTTGATCTTTCGGAGTCCGGCCAGGGAAAAGACCTGAAATCCGCCGGAATCCGTCAGGATCGGGCCGTCCCACGTCATGAATTTGTGCAGGCCGCCCATATCGCGCACGACCTCGTCTCCGGGCCGCAGATGCAGATGATAGGTGTTGGACAGCTCGACCTGCGTGCCGATCGTTTCCAGATCAGCAGCCGACAGCGCGCCCTTAATCGCAGCCTGCGTGCCGACGTTCATAAAAACCGGCGTCTGAACCGTCCCGTGCGGACAGGAAAATTCCCCTCTGCGGGCAGCGCCCTCTGTTTTCAATACTTTAAACATTGTTACCTCAACTTTTTAATAGATGAACATCGCATCGCCGATGTGTACGGGAGTCGGGAAAGTGAATAAACTGCACATGATCCTACTCCCTTTCATAGCGAAGTACGGCAGCCATGGCCACCGTACTTCCGGTTGAAATCACTTGCCATCAGGCGATGCCTTCCGCTTCTTTCGAATGCCGATATAAATATTCTGGCGCAATATCAATGTCACCGTCATTCCAGACAGTCACACCGTAGTCAATATAGACGCCCGCAAAGGTATGTTCATCGGCCAGCGGCGCAAAACCTGCATCTTTCAGCAAGGGTGTAAAATCAAAAACTTTTGCTTCGCCAGTTGTAAATCGGAGCCAGAGCCTATGACCGGGCAGCGGACGAACGCCGCAGACCTTGATGATTGGCTCCTGCTCCCCTGCATACGCAATTCCGTTAGAAATATACATAAGCGTTCCTCCTTATCTCAGCGGTTCGATTTTGCCGAACGGAATGTTCTGCACCGCCTTATTCCACGCGGCATAGAGTTCGTCCTCGTGGATGGCAGCCCAAGCCTGCACCAGCTTCAACTGTTTGACTGGAAGACTTCCCGCGATCAATTCGCCATCCACGCCAACAGAGGCTTCGTACTCGTTGTAATAAACATGAAAGTGCGGCTTGTGGTGCTTGTCAGTGTCGCTGAAAATCATCTTGATAACGATGTTATAAAATCTGCAAAGTTCCGGCATGATCTTCTCCTCGCTTTTTCCGTGTTCAAAATCGCATCATCATTTGCTCCGGTAATTCTATTATGCCATATTATTTTTCTAAGTCAACAATGAACGTTTTTCTTGAACGAAAAAGTTATGCCGATATCAATTCTTCCCGAAATGTTTTATCAACATCGGTCAACCAATGTTACCATATGGTATTTCGTGCTTACCAATTGGTAATATTGCATAATTTTAATCTATATAAGTAATGTTATTTTATACAAAATCACGAGATGAACATCGCGTCTCCGAAGGAGAAGAAGCGGTAGCGTTCCTGCACGGCGATGTTGTAGGCGTTCAGGATCTTTTCACGGTCTGCGAATGCGGAGACGAGCATGACGAGCGTGCTTTCCGGCAGGTGGAAGTTTGTGATGAGCGCATCCATGGCCTTGAATTTGTAGCCGGGATAGATGAAAATATCCGTCCATGCGGAGGCTTCATGGAAATACCCGTTTTCGTCAGCCAGAGATTCCAGCGTCCGGCAGGAAGTTGTGCCGACGCAGACGATCCGCCCGCCTGCGCGTTTGGTTTCGTTGATGATATCCGCGGTTTCCCTGGAGATCATGCAGAATTCGGAGTGCATATGATGCTCCGTGATTTCCGCAGCCTTGACGGGACGGAACGTGCCGAGGCCGACGTGCAGCGTGATATACGCTTCCTTAACGCCCTTGGCGGCGAGCTTGTCCAGCAGCTCCTGCGTAAAGTGCAGACCGGCTGTCGGTGCGGCGGCAGAGCCGTTGATTTTGGAATAGACGGTCTGGTAGCGTTCGCCGTCCTGCAATTCTTCCTTGATGTACGGCGGCAGAGGCATTTTTCCGAGCCGTTCCAGCACCTCAAGGAAGATCCCCTCATAGTGGAACTGCACGAGCTTGTTGCCGTCGTCCCTCTCCCCTACTACGGTCGCCGTCAGATCGCCGTCTCCGAAGGACAGCTCTGTCCCGGTGTGCGTCTTGCGGCCCGGCTTCGTAAGGCACTCCCAGACGCCGTTTCCCTGATCCTTGAGCAGCAGCACCTCGACCGCGCCGCCGGTCGGCACCCGATGGCCGAGCAGGCGTGCGGGCAGCACACGGGAGTTGTTCATGACCAGGCAATCTCCTGGCTGCAGAAACTCAAGCAGGTCGTAAAAATGCCGGTGCGTGACCTCGCCCGTTTTCCGGTCGAGCGTCATGAGCCGGGACGCGTCGCGGCGCTCCAGCGGCGTCTGCGCGATCAGCTCCTCCGGCAGATCGTAATAAAAATCATGTGTTTTCAACAAATACAGCCCTTTCCAATACGCCGATTTTTTCCGCGATTCACATTGACAGGCAGGAATGAATATGATATGATGAGGCCGCTGGAATTCGCGGACATTTGTCCATCGTGCAAGAACATCTTATTTCTGCACAAACCAAATGTATTATATTACATTCCAAAATGATATGCAACCGGAACTTTCCGGCGAGTTTGAGGATTGGAGCTTTCATCATGGATAAATTCAGAGTTGGTATCATTGGCGCAACGGGCATGGTCGGGCAGCGGTTCGTGCTGCTGACGGCAAACCACCCGTGGTTCACCCCGGTTGTGCTGGCCGCCAGCGCGCACAGCGCAGGCAAGACCTACGCGCAGGCGATCGAAGGAAAATGGCATATGGCTGAACCAATTCCGGAAAGCGTCAAATCCATGATCGTGATGGACGCCGAGGCGGACGCGGAGGAGATCGCGAGGCAGGTCGACTTTGTCTTCTGCGCCGTCAATATGAAAAAGGACGAGATCAAGGCGCTGGAAGAGAAATACGCGAAGCTCGAATGCCCGGTCGTATCAAACAATTCCGCCCACCGCCACACGCCCGACGTGCCGATGGTCGTGCCGGAGATCAACGCCGACCACATCCGCATCATCGACGCACAGCGCAAGCGGCTCGGCACAAAGCGCGGCTTTATCGCCGTCAAATCCAATTGCAGCCTGCAAAGCTATGTCCCGGCACTGCACCCGCTGATGAAATACGGCGTGGAACAGGCGCTGGTCTGCACATATCAGGCAATTTCCGGCGCAGGCAGAACATTTGAGACATGGCCGGAAATGATCGACAACGTGATCCCCTATATCGGCGGCGAGGAGGAAAAGTCCGAGCAGGAGCCGATGAAGCTCTGGGGCCATATCGAGGGCGATAAGATCGTCAATGCGACGGAACCCAACATCACCGCGCAGTGTCTGCGCGTGCCTGTTTCGGACGGTCATATGGCGGCGTGCTTCGTTTCGTTCAAGGGCGAGAAGCCGTCGCTGGAGCAGATCAAGGCAGACTGGGCAGCGTTTTCGGGCCGCGCACAGGAATTGAAGCTGCCGTCGGCTCCCAGGCAGTTCCTGCATTACTTTGAGGAAGCCGACCGTCCGCAGACGAAGCTCGACCGTATGCTTGAGGGCGGTATGGCCGTCTCCATCGGCCGTCTGCGCCCCGATACGCAGTACGATTACAAATTCGTCTGCCTGTCTCATAATACCCTGCGCGGAGCAGCCGGCGGCGCTGTTTTGCTGGCGGAACTGCTTTGCGCGGAAGGATATATCACAAGGAAATGATCCCGAAGGGAGCGATTCTTTGAAAAAGCCCGTTTTTGAAGGCGTCGCGACTGCGCTCGTTACGCCGTTCAAGCAGGGTACGGTCGATTTTGCCGTCATGAATCAGCTGCTGGATCTGCAGCTTGCCGCAGGCGTCGACGCGGTCGTCGTCTGCGGAACGACCGGAGAGGCCTCCACCATGACGGACAACGAAAAGCTTGCGCTGATCGCGCACACAGTCAAATACTGCGCCGGACGATGCAAAATCATCGCCGGAACCGGTACAAACGACACGGCTCACACCTTGCAGTTGAGCCGTGTCGCTGCGTCTATGGGCGTGGACGCCGTGCTGCTGGTGACACCCTATTACAACAAGTGTACGCAGGCAGGGCTGATCGCGCATTATACCGCGGCAGCCGACACCGTCCCCTGCCCCGTGATCGTCTACAACGTGCCGAGCCGCACGGGCGTGGACGTCTCGGTCGAGACGTGCCGTGCGCTCTGCGCGCATCCAAACATCGGCGGGATCAAGGAGGCCAGCGGCAGCGTCCCGAAGGCCATGCGCATTCTGGACGCCTGCGCGGAGGAGCTTCCGCTCTGGAGCGGAAACGACGATCTGACCGTACCGCTGATGGCGGTCGGCGCGAGGGGTGCGATCTCCGTTTTGTCCAATGTGCGGCCTAAGCTGACGCTGCAGATGGTCCGCGCCTGTCAGACTGGCGAATACGCGCAGGCGGGACGGATCCAGACGGCGCTGATGGGGCTTGTAGACGCGCTTTTCTGCGAGGTCAACCCGATTCCCGTGAAGCAGGCGCTGGCGCTGGAGGGCATTCCGGCCGGTCTGCCGCGTTTGCCGCTGACGCCCTTGAGCGGTTCGCATCTGCCCGTTTTGGAACAGATGCTGTCCGCCATGCCGGAGCCATAAAGCACAAGGTTCACCATAATTTTTTTGAAACAGAAGCCGCAAAAAGTTATTCACACTGTCAACAGATTTGTCAACACGCAAATTTCCCACATATTTCGACAAATACACGTCTTTTTTCCAGTATCTTTCAGGGTCGAAAAACGAAGAACTTTCACGACATAACGCACGGATATTGTTGACATAACGCATTTTATGCAGGAGTTTTTGCAGAACCGCACGCAAAACGCCCGGCGTCCATGACTGGCCGCCGGGCGTTTTTTATTTGAGGGTTTCGCTGTGATTGAGAACGGAGACGCTGTAGAGGAACAGGACATCCTGTGAATCGAACGTCAGCCAGCGGCCAAGCCGCTCCGGCTGCACATAGCGGATATCGACCAGTGTGATCTTCGCATAGGCGCTGGTCAGAAGCGGCGCAAGGCTGCTTGCAAACGAATCGCGGAAGATCACAAGCTCGCGGTCCGTATCCGCACTGGGGTTCGTGATCGTGAGCAGGGATTTTGAGCCGGAGAGGAACACGGAGTACGGGTCCTCCCCTTCCAGCGCGGGCAGATCATAGACCGGCCCGGTGCTGTCCGTTTCATAATCGTAGACGGTGCAGCCGAGAAGCGTCTCGCTCGTCAGATAGCGGAGCGTATCCGGGGCAAGCGGCAGAGCCGACTGTCCGCAGTAGACACCGTAGAATGGCGTGTCAGCCGTCACCGTATCATATTTCTCCGACAGTTTCACACCCATTGCTTCTGCTAATTGACTTGCAACCGGCACAATCGCCTCTTGTCTCCAGTGCAGATCAGTACGATAATAGCTGTTCAGAGACAGCACTGGCATCAGGTCGATTGCTTCCGCATAAGGCATATTCTTCTGAAGCAGCGCGGAAAACGCACTGTAGTCAAGCGACGGATAGCCGTTCTGCGCAGCAAGAAACGCGCCCTTGTCCGGGATCACGGCTTCATAGATTCTGGCATCTGTCCCGGACAGGTACGTTTCATAGATAGTCCGGAAGCGCTCTGCGGCATGGAGGACGGAGGACTCGTCCAACGGATATTCCAGCTTGGCGGCATAGCCGTCCGCAAGATAGATGCCGTTGTTATCCTTTTCGCGCAGCATATCCAGCAGAACAGCGGCCTTGAGCCGCCGGAAGCCGTCGCGCAGCGGGAACTGGTCGAGCGTATAGGATTCGAAATCCGTCATAAACGTGCCGTTCAGCACAGAAGCGGCCGTCAGCTCCGGCTTTTGCGCCAGCTTCCGGCGCTCACTCTGCGAAACCGTATCATCCGGCTTCAGAAGGCTCCAGACCAGAAATCCGAGCAGGAACGCCGCCGTCAGGCAGACGACTGCAAGATTCTTTCGTTTTTCCATGGGGCCTCCCCTCTAAAACCGGAAATACAGGAACGGATTGAACGAGCCGTCAACCAAGAAGGCCGTACAGACAGCCAGAAGCGCGGTCAGACCGACCGGCTCCAGAACCGCAAGCGCCGTTTTTCCTGCTCGGCTGCGCTGGACTGCTGCACACAGGCTTTTCGCCAGCGGCGTTGCGCCGGCAACGGCAAGCAGGAGCAGCACGGTGCAGCTGCGCAGCTCGTACAGGCTTTCCGCACTGACCAGCGGCAGGCCCCCGCCGCCGAACATGGCGCGGATGGACTGCGCGGCGTCCTGCACGCTGGATGCGTCGAACAGTACGAAGCCGAGCGTCACAAACAGGAGTACATAGACGTGGTTCAGCACGTGCAGCTTTTGAAGTCCACGCAGCAAAAACAGCTTTTCCGCCGTGAGCAGAACCGCGTACAGAAGACCCCACAGGACAAAATTCCACGCCGCGCCGTGCCACAGGCCGGTCGCGAGCCAGACGAGCAGGATATTCAGCAGCTGCCGGGCGCTCCCCTTCCGGTTTCCGCCAAGCGGGATATAGAGATAATCGCGGAACCACGAGCCGAGCGAAATATGCCAGCGCCGCCAGAATTCCGTGATGCTGCCGGACAGATAGGGGTACTGGAAGTTCTCCGGAAACCGGAAGCCGAAAATCCGGCCAAGGCCGATGGCCATGTCGCTGTAGCCAGAGAAATCATAGTAGATCTGCAGGGTGAACGCAATCGCGCCCAGCCAGTAATACAGGACCGACAAATCGGCGGACGCGCGGAAGCTTGACACCAGCTCTCCGAGCAGATTGGCAAGCAGGATCTTTTTCGCAAGGCCCAGAATGAAGCGCCGTGCGCCGGAGGCCGCCTCCGATACGCTGTGTTCGCGTGTTTTCAGCTGCACGGCGATATCGGAATAGCGGACGATCGGCCCGGCGATCAGCTGCGGGAACATGGCGATATAGGCTGCAAGATCGATAAAATTCCGCTGCGCCGGGACCGTCCCGCGGTACACGTCCACGGTGTAGCTCAGGATCTGGAACGTATAGAAGCTGATGCCGACCGGGAGCGCAAGGCGCAGCAGCGGCGCGGACAGCCCAGTCAGCGCGTTCAGGTTTGCGATCATGAAATCGGCATACTTGAAATACGCAAGCGTCCCGAGGCTCAGGAGAACAGACAGGACCAGAAACAGCTTCGCCCGCCTGGTATCGCGGAAGCGCTCGATCAGCCGTCCGAAAATATAGCCTTGCAGGATGGAGACGAGCATGACCGGCAGATAGCGCGGCTCACCCCAGCCGTAAAACACAAGGCTCGACAGGAGCAGCACGCCGTTTTTCGCCCGTTTGGGTACGAGAAAGTAGACAAGCAGGACAGCGGGGAGAAAATAAAACAGAAACGGAACACTAGAAAACAGCATGGCGGCCCTTTCGGTTTACATAAATTGATTATTTCACGCCACGATCGGCTCGTCAGTGATGACAACAGCGCCAGAATACGCGGCCTGCAGCTTGTCGCGGAAGGTGTTGACGAGATCCTCCGCGCCGAAGCACGAGATCAGATAGTTGTCAACCGAAACGACGATCAGCTTGTCCGGGAAGCCGCACATCCACTGCTTGGCCATGATATAGTCCCGGATTTCCTTTGCCGCCTCATCCAGCTTCCCTGCATCGGTCAGGCGCAGCGCACCGCAGGTGAAGGTATTGCCGTTCATCATGTGGAACAGCGACGCGCCGTCATCCGCCATCGCGACGACGGATGCGGGGATGCTCAGCAGATATTCGACATCGGACGCGTTTTCAAGGCCGACCGTTCCGGGCTGGCCATCGGTCATGTTGGCTTCGGAATAATCGCCGCCCGCCGCAGGGAATTTTTCGTCTTCGGAATAGCTTGCCCAGACGGTGTTCAGGATGGTCAGCGCGTCGGGAATTTCCGACGCATCCGGCTGCGTGTCAGACTTTGCCGCGCAGGCTGTCAGGGAAAGTGCCGTCAGAGCGGCCAGAAACATCGCAATCAGTTTTTTCATGTTGGAACTCCTTTGGAATCTTTTTTCTGACGCGGGAAAATCCCGCGTCATCCTACAGACGCGTTTTTGTGCCGCAGGTTCTGTCAGTATACGCGATAGTTGTGAACGTTTCGTGAATAATATGCGGGCAGGCACAAATTGTGCCTGCCCGCGTGGTTCAGTGCTATTATTTTGTCAGATACCGGTGCAGCATGGCTGCGAGCTGGGCGCGGGTGGCGAGGCCGGAGGGGTTGAGCTTGCCGTTTGCGCCTTGCAGGATGCCCGTGCCGCAGGCCCAGCGCATGGCGGGCAGCGCGTAACTGGACACGGCCTGTGCGTCGCCATAGCCGGTGAGGCTGGTGGTTTCACCGGCGCTCACATCCTGTCCGCGATAGAGGGTATAGCGTTAGAGGATGGACGCCAGCTGCTCACGGGTAACGGGCGCGTCGGGGCGGAAGGTTCCGTCGGTGTAGCCGCTGACGATGCCGTTCTGCGACGCCCAGATAACCGCCTTTTCATAATACGCGCCGGGCTTTACATCCGAGAACGCCGCGCTGCCGAAGCATCTCGGCTCGTTTTCCATACGGTACAGGATCGTCACGAGCATACCGCGCGTCGCCGTGCCGTAGGGGCTGAACCGGTTGCGGGACGTGCCGTTCATCAGGCCGTTTTCGCAGACGTAGCGCACATCGTAATAGAACCAGTCGACGCGGGAAACGTCGAGGAAGTCCACGTTCGGCGTGGGATTGAGCGCGGCGATAATCGTCGGGTCGAATTCCCAGTGCGCCGTATAGCGGCGGTCGCCAATACTGCCTGCCGGAATCGTGACGGTCAGGTTGTCTTCGCCCGTCAGGTCCGTGCCGCTCCAGCCCGTGAACGTGTATCCGGTCTTTGTCGGCTGATTCAGCGTGATTGTTGCCGATTCCACGGTATAGGAATCCGGATTCCCGAACGCTGTGCCGCCGTCCAGATCGTAGGTGATGGAGTAGGTATTGAGCGACCAGTGTGCCGTGTAGCTGCGGTTGCCGGTGCTGCCCTTCGGGATGGTGACGGTCAGGTTATCCTCGCCCGTCAGGCCGGTGCCGCTCCAGCCGGTGAAGGTGTAGCCGGGGCGTGTGGGGTTCTTGAGGGTAAAGGCGTCCGTCTCGACGGTGTAGGTGTCGGGGTTGCCCTCTGCCGTGCCGCCGTCCAGATCGTAAGTAATGGTGTATTGATTGACCGTCCACTGCGCCGTGATGGTCATATCCCCGGCAGGCATGGTCGCGGGGATCGTCTTGTCCCAACCGGTGAAGGTATAGCCTTCTCTTGTCGGGGCGGCGGGCGCGGTGATGGCTGTACCGTAGTCCTGCGTGATGGGTGCGATGGCACTGCCGTCGGCGGTGTCAAAGGTGATGGTGTACTGATTGACTGTCCACTGCGCCGTGACGGTCAGGTTTTCGGCGGGCATCGTTGCCGGGAGCGCAGGATTCCAGCCCGTAAAGGTATAGCCGGGCTTGGCGGGGGGTTCGGGCGCGGTGATGGCTGTGCCGTAGTCCTGCGTGATGGGTGCGACTTCACTGCCACCGTCGGTGTCAAAGGTGATGGTGTACTGATTGATCGTCCACTTCGCCCAATATTCCTTATTGCCCATTTCTGTACCGCCGATTGCCGTCACAGGATCGCCGGTCAGACTCTCGTTATCATACCAGCCCTTGAACGTGTGGCCGGTATAGGTCATATCGTCGGCTGTCGGGAGTGTTGCGCCCACACCGTAGATGTATTCGGTGACATTGCCGTTGTTGATCGTGCCGCCGTTGGGGTGCAGTGTGACGGCATAGGTCGGGTCTGTCCACTGCACTGTCAGTGCTGTCACATCAGCAGGAACACTGTCACCGGGAACGTAGAATTTACCGTTGCTTCCGCGCCACATAAAGAAATTGCCTGTATCTCCGTCCGGGCGGTTCAGACCATCGGACGCGGGCGCGGTAAACTCGCTGCCGTTTTTCACGATGATTTGAATATCCTCGGAGCTGCCGCCCAGCTTGCCGCCGCCAAGGTCGAGGGTAACGGCCTTCATCCCGCCAGAGCCCAGTGTGTCAGGGTTCAGGACTTCAAGGACGGGGCGGAAACCGAGGCGCGGGCTGAAGTCCATAGCATAGTTGCTGATCCAGTAGCGGGCCGAACTGTACCCGCGAACCGCACGGCCCGACGCGTCGAAAGAAACAGTATCCTGTCCCCACGAATACATTTCATTCCAGTTTTGGATATATCCGCTGTCCTTATTCAGCATCGTGTCCCATTCGTTGCTTTGGGGCTCGCCGGGATCGGAATCGCCCAAACCTGTAGCGTTACTTCCCACAGACGGTGCGCGCAGGGTATAGTCCACGCCGCCGCTGGCATAATTTTTGCCGAAAATCAGATTTGCGGTGTTCAGGTCATCCCAGCTAATCGTATGCGTTACGGCATAGTCCGCCACGAACAGGCTGTGGGGATATTGGTTTTGCTCTGCATCCTCCTCTGTGGTTGCCATCTCCGACGTGAGCTTGTAGGAGTCCACTGTCCCAGCATAGGTAAAGGGGACATAGCCCATTGTTTTGTCCGGCAGAGCATCGTTCACCGTGCCGGGGATGCCCATTGCCGAGAGGTCAAAGTAATAGGTGCCGCCGGGGGCGAGGGTGAACTGCTCTGGGAGATTAAACTGTGCCGTGAGCTTGGTGACGTCCGCCGGAACATAATCGCCCGGTGCGTAGAGCTGGCCGTCGTTGTCACGCCACATAAAGTAATTCCCTGTATTTCCGTCGGGGCGGGTCAGGCCGTCGGAGGCAGGTGCGGTAAATACGCTGCCGGTTTCCACGATAATCTGGATGCTGCTCTCATCGCCCAGTTTGCCGCCGCCAAGGTCCAGGGTAACGGCTTTCAGCCCGTCAGAGCCCAGTGAGCCGGGGTTCAGGACTTCAAGGACGGGACGGAAACCGGCAACAGCGTCCTGGTGCGAAGCAGGTGCGGAACTCCAGCCGCCGGGCGGGAAATAACCGCGAGCCGCACGGTCCGACGCCGAAGTGCTTAACGTATCTTGCCCCCAGGAATACATCCCGAACCAGTTTTTGATATATCCGTCGTTCTTGTCCAGTATCCTGTCCCATTCGTTGCTTGGGGGCGTGCCACGCTGGGACTCAGCCGAGCCTATCCTACCACTCCCCACGGACGGTGCGCGCAGTATATAGTCCACGCCGCCGGCGGCGTAGTCCCTGCCGAAAATCAGCCTTCCGGCATTCAGCTCATCCCAGCTTACCGTATGCGTTACGGTATAGTCCGCCACAAACAGGCTGTGTGCATATTTGTTCGTCTCTGCGTACTCATCGGTGGCTGCCATCGCAGAGGTGAGCTTGTAGGCGTCCACTGTCCCGGCATAGGTAAAGGGGATATAGCGCATTGTTTTGTCCGGCAGAGCGTCGTTCACCGTGCCGGGGATGCCCATTGCCGAGAGGTCAAAGTAATAGGTGCCGC
>ERZ1026956.408-NODE-408-length-25989-cov-7.975399_pt1 | contig 25989 bp, 24 predicted proteins | sample MGYA00519301_ERZ1026956 | MGnify/ENA primary metagenome ERZ1026956 (study PRJEB26926, sample SAMN06164521) | human gut metagenome | biome: ENVO:00009003; feature: ENVO:2100002; material: ENVO:00002003 | host: Homo sapiens | place: USA | collected 2012 ...
CTGCAAATGTCAAGAGCTTATCTCGGTAATACTCGTACTGCTTCTGCCGGGCTTCAATTTCAGCGGGCAAACCAATGTTGAGGTCGGAGCAGATTTTTTCAAAGTTGTCCAGTACATTCACAATGCGGTTTTGGACATCAAGGGGAGGAACAGGAATCTTTATGGCTTTAATCTCGTTTGCATTCATATTGGGAACGCTGCTGCTTTTACTTTTTATAGCAGTTGCAGACAGCACATGGAAAAGAAATCTTGAACTGAGCTGATTATCTTTCGGCATAACAACCTTGAGCCTAATTATCGGGGTAAAAAATGCCTTTCTATAGTATACAGCACCCGTATTGGCTCCAATAGATGAAATCACGACAGCATCCCTATCAATCTTATACGTTCCAGAATATCCATACGCTTCTTTACCATTTCCCCAAACTGGAAACATATGTGATGAATCTTTACTTTCTCCTTTAATGCAATCCGCAGGCGGTTCGCCGCCAACCACAATATTACAAATATCACCTATGGATTTTAACGAAGCACTAGATTCATCAAAGTAAAGGAATTTATTGCGGTAATAGGCATACTGCACCTTTCTATCTGTGAGTTCCTTTGTAAGCTCCGCTGTAAGATTTGTGAAATTGTCCAAAATGCGAACAATTTCACGCTGAATTTCTAGCGGTGGAATTGGTATCATTAGCCTTGAAAAAAGTGTTTGTGTTAGGTGACTAATTGTCGAACCTGTTTTCTGTTGCTCAACAACACTTTGAAAATGATTAGACAACAGATAGTGCAGAATGAACCGATTCTCTAACGAACTATCTTTACAGCGAACAACAAAGACTCCACCATTTAATGTTGCTGGCATTGCAAGCCCCTTTACTTGCGCTACTTTACCAAGAGTTCCATCTTTGGTTATTAGGATGTCTCCATTTTTCAATTGAATTTTTGGGTCTTGCTTGTATCGCTCTTCCGTCACATATACACAGGTACTATAATCAATTTCATGTGTTTCAGTAAAGTCAGTTCCTGTTATAAGCAAGTAGTCTCCTTTGCTCATATACTCTGCTTTCGTTAGCCGTTGCCAGCCAATTCGAGCATTTAATGTGCAAACTTCATCGAATCTTTTATACTCAACGCCATCCGGGCAAAGTTCCCGAAGCAGTTTATCCAGTTTACTCATCTTTTTTCACCAGCCTCAACTATCTTCCTTGCTTTTTCTCCCAATCCATCAAGTTTTCTTCCGTCAGCTATATCAATTCCTGCGCATTCGTCATGTTCTGTATCAAACACTAGTATTTCACATAGCGTAACGAAATAGATATATCTATATTTCTTTACTCCTACATTGATAGAGTTTACTGCCTGTATGAGCTTTGGAATCATCCAACTATCAATAACTTCTTCTGAGTAAACATACAAATCATATCCTTCTAATTCCGCATAATTGCCACTATTTAGTTTTCTTATTTTTTCTTCATATGCTTCAAGAAATCTTTTACAAGGAGTGTCTTTTATATTTACATCATTGAAATCGCCATCATACATATAGGATTCAGGTGGATGTGCCATCCCATACTTCGTGTAGCGATATCCCATTTTTTTCAATCTCTTGCGTCTACGCTCTTGGGATTGTTCGTTCACATACGGCATCATAGCCGCTAAGTTTAATGCTTCTCGCTCTTCTTTTGGAATTACAGAGGTCACTTCTATACCAATATTATGTTTCAAATCTCTCAAATCTGGCTTATCGCTTAATTGTAGATTTTCATATCTGTTCGGAAAGATTTTTTCCAAAATCAGTTTAGCGTAACATTCATCATACGACAATCTCGTATGCGGGGGTAGCGGCTCGTTTTCTCTGATTTTTCCCACAGCTTTTCGCCTCCACCTAGGTCACTCTGTACCAATAGTTTCCTCCAAGTACCTGTCAAAATCGCTCTGGTACAGCCGATCCTGCACCACACGGTACTTTTCAAACTCCGTTTCGGCGTGCATCTTTGCCAGCTGCGCCGAGATTTTGCCTGCGTCCTTCAGCACTTCCAGATCATCTGCCTGCAAATAGATGTCCAGCCGCTTGGCCCAGTCCTCCATGGTCATGGGGATATGACGGCGGGCACGGTTCTCGGCAAGGTCGAGGTATGCCGAAACGATCAGCTCCATGGACTTCATTTCATCTTCGGTCAGATAGTTTTTCGCCACCGAAACATCGCTCTTTTTGATTTTGCCGTTGGGAGCATCCTTCCATGTGTGAAGCCCCATGTGCGGTTTTTCGGCATCGGCACGCTCATAGATCAGCTCTGCCGCCGTATGGCGATGCACGGCATAATGCATCTTGTTCTGCACCTTTGCAAAGAACTCTTTTGTGGTCAGCGCATTGCGGTCATAATCCAGCGAAGTGGCGTAAATGTCAGTGAGTTTCTGGTAGAAGTTGCGCTCCGAAATGCGAATTTCCCGGATACGCTCCAACTGCTCTTCAAAGTATTTCTTGGTCAGGACTGTGCCGCCGTTTTTCAGGCGTTCCTCGTCCATTGCCCAGCCCTTGATGGTGTACTGCTCCACGATCTGATTTGCCCAGACACGAAACCGCACTGCCCGCTGGTTGTTCACCTTGAAGCCGACTGCAATAATCATTTGCAGATTATAGTGGTTCACGCTGCGAGTAACCTGTCGGCCACCCTCATTTTGAACTATTCGGAATTTCCGAATAGTTGCCGCCTCGTCCTGCTCATGGTCAGCATAAATCTTTTTGATATGCTCATTGATGGTCGGAAGTCCCACATCGTAAAGGGTCGCCATCATCTTTTGCGTCAGCCAGATGTTTTCATCCTCGTAGCGCATCTCAATGCTGTCTTTGTCCTCGCCCGTAGAGGCAACAAAGGTCAGGTATTCCGCCGCAGAAGAACGTGTCAATGCAGAATCTTTCTTTTCGTTTTCCATCTCAGCCCTCGATTTCTGCCACGATCTGGTCAATGGCGGCCCGCAGTTCGTTTTCTCGTGCTACGATTTGCGCAATTTCAGCGTTCAGCTTTACAATGTCGATCTTCTCACGGGTGTCCTTAGCCTCCACATAAGTGGAAACCGACAGGTTATAGTCATTTTCCTGCACCTCGGAATACTCCGCCAGATGGGAGAAGTGTGCTTCTTCTGCCCGCTGTGCAAAGGTGTCCACGATTTTGTTAATGTTCTCTGGGGTGAGTTTGTTGTTGTTCGTCACCTTGACGCACTCGGAAGAAGCATCAATGAACAGCACCTTATTGTCCGTTTTACCCTTTTTCAGCACCATAATGCAGGTGGCAATACTGGTACCAAAGAACAGGTTGCTCGGCAACTGGATGATGCAGTCAATAAAGTTGTTGTCCACCAGATACTTGCGGATTTTCTGCTCTGCGCCGCCACGGTACATAATACCGGGAAAACAGACGATTGCAGCCGTACCGTTGGAAGCCAGCCATGCCAGCGAGTGCATAATAAAGGCCAAGTCTGCCTTGCTCTTCGGAGCCAGCACACCAGCTGGAGCAAAACGCGGGTCATTGATGAGCAGCGGATTTTCGTCACCGGCCCACTTGATGGAGTACGGCGGATTCGATACGATCAGCTCAAAAGGTTCATCATCCCAGTGCTGCGGATTGGTCAGCGTGTCCTCACAGGCAATGTCGAATTTGTCAAATTCAATGTCGTGCAGGAACATATTGATGCGGCACAGGTTGTACGTTGTGATGTTGATTTCCTGCCCAAAGAAGCCGTTGCGCACGGCATCCCGTCCCAGCACCTTTTCTGCCTTCAGCAGCAGCGAACCGGAACCGCAGGCAGGGTCATAGACCTTGTTGATTTCCTTCTTGCCTACCGTACCCAGCCGGGTCAGCAGCTCCGAAACATCGGCAGGCGTAAAGAACTCGCCACCGGACTTGCCCGCATTGCTGGCGTACATGGTCATCAGGTATTCGTAGGCATCGCCAAAGGCATCAATGTCATGCTCTTTCACATCGCCAAGGTTCATATCTGCCACGCCGTTCAGCAGTTTAACGAGCTTTTCATTGCGTTTGGCAACGGTCGCACCCAGCTTGTTGCTGTTCACATCGTAATCATCAAACAGCCCTGCAAACTGTCCCTCAGAGGAGCTGCCCTTTGCGGATTCCTCAATGTGTCGGAACACTGTTTCCAGAGTTTCATTGAGGTTTTCATCGTTGGCTGCTTTTGCCCGCACATTGCAGAACAACTCACTGGGCAGGATGAAGAACCCTTTTTCCTGTACCAGTCCTTCCCGTGCCTGCTCTGCCTCTGCATCAGACATATCTTCATAGCGGAAATCCGGGTTGCCTGCATCAATTTCGCCCTGATTGATATAGCTGGCAATGTTCTCCGAAATATAACGGTAGAACATCGTACCGAGAACGTAGCTCTTGAAATCCCATCCGTCCACTGCGCCGCGCAGATCATCCGCAATCGCCCAGATTGCACGGTGCAGTTCTTCGCGTTCCTGCTCTTTTTTGGTGTCTACCATTTTTATTTCCTCCATCAAATGCGGATTTCCGCATTGTTTTCTTTCATTTTAACATAGTAAATGTACCACTATTGGTACACCATGGTGTTTTTCCCAAAAAGGATATACTTTCCCTTTATACTATCCTAGTAAAGCGTACCACAGCTTTTCCGTGATTGCAAGCCGATAAATATTGCTATTGCTTTTTTCAGAGTCGAATTATCACTTATATGTACAGACCCCCGCCAACATCCGCTGGCGGGGATCTGCTATGCTTACAGTTCTACGTTGTTCTGCCTGTTCTTCTTCTGGCTCCTATCTGTGGTCTGCTCCTGCTCCCTCATAAGCCCAATGACCTGCTGCATCTTTTCGGCACCGAAATAATTCCATACTCGACCAAAATCACGTTTCATCGTATAGAGCTGAGAGTTTTCAGCCTCCACCTCTTTCAGCCGCTGGCTTAGATGATGGGTAGCTTTCTTCTCGTCCTGATAGAAGTGCAGATACTTATCCCGCTCATCCTTGACCTCCCAGTACTTCCGATGGAGGGCAAAGAGTACCTTTACCAACTTCTGGATCAGCGGCATGGCCTTCTTCTCCCGATAGCTCTTGGCGGTCTCAAATGTGGCTGCTTCTGGCACCCATTCTTCTGGCCGCTGGGAGTACTGCGCTGACAGGTTTTCCAAACCTTCCATGATGGGAGCCAACTTGTTCAGCTTCTGGCTCTGCTTCTGGTAGGTCAGCTCTGCTTTCTGTACCCGCTGTTCAGCGGCTTCTACGGCTGTCTGCGCTGTTTCCAGCTGTTCCTGCATCTCGGTCAGGTCGGTCTGGCACTCCTGCTTGGCAGCTTCCAGAGCCGCTACCTCTTTACTACGCTCCTGCTTTTTGAAGTCCAGCACAGACAGGTGCTCTTCGTGGGTGCCTTTCTGTTCCCACTCGATGCCGTGCCGCTCCATCACAGCGGCAAGCTGTTCTTTCTCGGCGTTGATCCACTGGTTCAGCTCGGATTCCCGTTTAGAACCGCCTGCAAAGCCCAAGGCTTTCAGCGCCTGCTTCAAGGACACCTTGGTGTCCAGTCCTTTGCCCTTCCAGCCGGACACATACGGCACGAAGTCGATGTGCAGATGGGGCGTAGCTTCGTCCATGTGGAGGAAAGCCCCGAACACCCGCAGTGTCGGGTTCCGCTCTTGGAAGCCCTGCATATACTCGTCCAGCAGTTCCTTTGCCAGTGTGCCATTCTCGGTCAAGACACCCATATCATCTTTGTTGCCGATCTGGACGATCAGCTCATGGAAAAGCTCTTCCTGCTTGCCTGTCCGCAGGTGCTCATAGTAGTCGTTGATACAGCGGTCCCTGCGCTTCTGCTTGGCGTTGTAGCGGTTCACTGCCTCGTCAAAGAGTTCGTGGTATACCTTCTGAATCGGTTCATCCCGGTACACAACATTCAGGCTGCTGCGCTCCGGGTCTACGTTTTCAGCGGTGAAACTTCTCCGATTATGGTTGAGGGAGCCGGGACCCCGCATTGCGGAAATGGTTCTTTTCAATCGCACGTCCTTTCTCTGTGGAAGTAACTGGTGCCGGACACGGCAAAGGCTTTGTTACTTTCGTCGAAAGTAACGCAAAAGCACTTTTGACAGACGTTTCGTCCATCAAAAGATGTCTTTGCGCCCTGCCGGGGGCCTCCGTCTGCGGACGAGGTTTCGCTGCACCCAACAGACCGTTGGTGCCGGAGATCATATCAAAGCTGTCCTCGGCTTCCATCTTACGGGTGTGATGAACCACCAGCAGGCAAATGCCGTACCTGTCGCTGAAAGTTTTCAGTTTGGTCACGATCTCGTAGTCGCTGGCATAGCTGTATCGGTCACCGCCGATCTCCCGCACCTTCTGCAGGGTGTCGATGATGATGAGCCGTACATCCGGGTGCTCCCGGATGAATCCTTCCAACTGCTGGTCAAGTCCCTCGCTCACGGACTTAGCTTGCGTTGCGAAGTAGAGATTGCTGGTCTCCTCTACCCCGAACATCCGGGAGAGCCGCCGCTGCAGCCGGGCGTAATCGTCCTCCAATGCCAGGTAGAGGACGGTGCCTTGATGCACCTCGTACTCCCACAGCGGAAGCCCCATCGCCACATGGTAGGCGAGCTGCCCCATGAAGAAGGACTTGCCCACCTTGGGCGCACCTACGAAGAGGTAGGTGCCACTGTACAGCAAGTCGTTCACGATGGGTCTCCGGGGTGGATACACCGTGTCGTACAGTTCGGTCATTGATACCGTGTTCAGCCCGAAATTGTTTGACTTTTTCGCGGCTTGCAGATTGATTTGCTTGTCCGAATTTGTTATAATATTGGTGTTGATTTTTGAGGACGACTGTACCGCATCTGCGCCAACAGATGCACCCGGTACGGTCGTTTTTCTATTGTCCGTCATTCGCATTCCTCCTTAAGTCCGTTCAACGTCAGAGCCACCATTTGCAGGGTCTCCAGCAAGTCCGGCGAGACCTCTTCATCCACAGCCAGCCGCTGCAATTCCTGATAGATCAGCTTCATCTGGTCTCGCAGGGCTTTGTAGACCCTTGGGTTGCCTACCACGGTGATCTCCCGGTCAGTCAGGCGGCGGATGATATACTCCTGTTTGGTCAGCCCGGAGAGCTTTACTTTGGCTTCCAGAACCTCGTCCTCTTCCGGGGACATTCGGAAGGCTACCACCTTGTTCCGCCAGCGGCCTTGCTGGTCAAGTACTCGTTCCATCTTCATCCCTCCCTTCGCTCCATGTCCAGCTTCTGCGCCATCTCCTGCTGCTTTGAGGGGAAAAGGTGGGCGTACTTATAGGTGATGTCCACTCTCTCATGCCCCACCCGGTCTGCGATTGCCAGCGCCGAGAAGCCCGTCTCGATCAACAGTGATACATGGGAGTGCCGCAGGTCGTGGATTCGTATCCGCTTCACCCCGGCCTCCTTGGCTCCCCTGTCCATCTCGTGGTGCAGGTAGCTCTTGGTCACCTCAAAGATCCGCTGGTCTGGCTGGACTTTGTAGAGGGATTTCAGGTAATCCCTGATCTCGTCCGTCAGAAACTGCGGCATCTGGATGACCCGGACGCTCTTGGGTGTTTTCGGGTCGGTGATCACATCCCGGCCTTTCAGCCTTTGATAGGATTTGGTGATGGAGAGCAACCCCTTGTCCAAGTCGAAGTCTGCCGGAGTCAGAGCCAGCAGCTCGCCCTCCCGGATGCCACACCAGTAGAGGACCTCAAAAGCGTAATAGGATTGCGGCTTGTCCATCATCGCTTCCGCAAACTTGAGGTACTCCTCCTTCGTCCAGAAAAGCATTTCCTTGTGCTTTTCCGACCCCATGCACCCGGCTGTGGCTGCTGCGTTTGATTTCAGCCCGTAGAACCGGACGGCGTGATTCAGAATGGCACTGAGTTGTCCATGCAGCGTCTTGAGGTAGGTCGGCGAGTAGGCCTTGCCGTTTTTGTCCCGGTAGTTCAGCATCTCGTTCTGCCATGCGATCACATCCCGTGGCTTTATCTCGCTGAGCCGTTTTTCTTTGAAATACGGTAAGATTTTCGTTCGGATGATGTGCTCTTTGGTAGACCAGGTGTTTTCCCGGAGTCGCTTTTTCTTGTCCGTGATATAAATTTCCACAAAGGCTTCAAAGGTCATAGTCAGGTCTGCTGCCTGCTGAAGAAGGAACTCCCGCTCCCACGCCAGAGCGTCCTTCTTGGTGGCAAACCCCCGTTTCAGCTTCTTCTGCTTCACACCTTGCCAGTTTTCGAAGTAGAAGGAAGCGTACCATGTGCCCTGCCTGCTGTCCTTGTAGGCTGGCATCCCATCACTCCTCTCCTGCCCCGTAGATCTTCTCCTGATAGTACCTCCTGCTCACCCGACCTCCTACGGTCGTATAGCCTTTGGCCTTCAGTTCCTCGTTCCACTGGGCGATCATCTTGTACGCCAGCCCCTGGGAGATGTCCAGTTCCTTTGCCAGCTCGTCTGCCTTGATAAAAATGCTGTTTGCCATTTTTTGTCCTTTCCTTGTCGGTTTCGTTTCGGTGCCGCTTCATCCTCGCTGACTTCCGGCAGGCATATCCCCTTTGCGGTGCTGTGCCGTCCCCTTACGGAGCGCTCGCTTCCTTTCGGAAGGTCTTGGCGGTTTGGGTCAGTTTGGCGGTCATTCAATTTTACTAAGCATTTTTGCTTATCTTTTTGTGTTCTCATTATACTAAACACATTCCGTTAAGTCAAGAGGTTTTCGGGTAAAATCTTAAACTTTTTTGTTTATTTTCTATTGCACCTCCTGTTTTTCTGTGCTATACTGGGTTCAACAAATATGTTTAAGTCAGGAGGCAATCGCATGGCAGTCGGTGACCGCATCAAACGTGCCCGCAACCTCCGAGGTATGACCCAGAAAGAACTGGGCATTGCCATCGGGTTTGAGGAGAAAAGCGCAGACATCCGCATCGCACAATACGAAAGCAACACCCGCACTCCTAAAGAAGAGTTGCTCCGCAAGATTGCGGAGGTGCTGGACGTGAACTACCGTTCCCTCTATGAGCCGACCCTGTACGCCGCAGAGGATGTGATGTACACTCTGTTCGAGCTGGACGAGCACTATCCCGGCACCCGGCTCTACGAGGTCACAGACACCACCGACCCGGATCTCCCGGAAAAGCACATGGCGGTCAGCTTCCGGTATCGCCTGCTGGATGATTTCCTGAAGGAGTGGCAGCTCCGCAAGAAGCAGCTCCGGGAGGGTGAGATCACCAAGGAAGAGTATCTGGAATGGAAGCTCAACTGGCCTCAGACCGCCGACGGCTGCGGCCGGTACGAGCCGAAGAAAAAGTGGCGTAAAGAATAAAAGACACAAAAATGCCCTCTGAAAAACTTACCGTTTCTCAGAGGGCATTCTCATGTCTCTCTTTATGAATAATCGCCTGATAGTATCAAAGCAGTATCACAGAGCCTTTTGACTCTCGAAATATTGCATTGCATCAACACTTTTCAGGTTTTGAAGATTACTCGAGCTCGATCGTGGCCGGCGGCTTACCGGTGCAGTCGTAGAACACGCGGTTGACGTGCTTGACCTCATTGACGATGCGGCTGGTGACAGTACCCAGCACGTCCCAAGGCATATTGTAGCTCTCAGCGGTCATGAAGTCAGTGGTGGTGACAGCGCGCAGAGCCACGGCGTAGTCGTAGGTGCGCTCGTCGCCCATAACGCCGACGCTGTGCATATTGGTCAGAGCGGCGTAATACTGGCTGATCTCCTTATCGAGGCCCGCCTTGGCGATCTCCTCACGCCAGATGGCGTCGGCATCCTGCACGATAGCGACCTTCTCGGGGGTCACTTCGCCGATGATGCGGATGCCCAGACCGGGGCCGGGGAAGGGCTGGCGGCTGACCAGATACTCGGGCAGACCCAGCTCACGGCCAGCCTGACGGACTTCATCCTTGAACAGGTTGCGCAGAGGCTCGACCAGCTCCTTGAAGTCCACGGTGTCAGGCAGGCCGCCGACGTTGTGGTGGCTCTTGATGACGGTAGACTCACCGCCCAGACCGCTCTCGACGACATCGGGGTAAATGGTACCCTGTGCGAGGAAATCGACCTTGCCGATCTGCTTTGCCTGTTCCTCAAAGACGCGGATGAACTCCTCACCGATGATCTTGCGCTTGCGCTCCGGCTCGGTGACACCGGCCAGCTTTGCAAAGTAGCGGTCACGGGCGTCCACACAGATGAAGTTGATGTCAAAGCCGTTGGCGTTGCCGGGGCCGAAGACAGAGCAGACCTCTTCCTTCTCGTTCTTGCGCAGCAGGCCGTGGTCCACAAAGACGCAGGTCAGCTGCTTGCCGATGGCCTTGGCCAGCATGGCTGCCAGCACGGAGGAATCGACGCCGCCGGACAGGGCGCAGAGCACCTTGCCGCTGCCGATGCGCTTCCGCAGGGCCTCGACGTTGTTCTCCACGAAGGAGTCCATCTTCCAGTCGCCGGTGCAGCCGCAAACATTGTACACGAAGTTGTGCAGCATCTTCTTGCCCTCAGCGGTGTGGAGCACCTCGGGGTGGAACTGGACGGCGTACAGCCCCTTTTCTTCGTTCTCAGCTGCGGCCACCGGGCAGTTGACGGTGTGGGCAGTGATTTTGAAGCCGGGCGCAGCCTGCTCGATATAGTCGTTGTGGCTCATCCAGCAGACGGTGGAGGGCTGCACATCGGTGAACATCTTGCTGCTGTTGTCCACGAAGACCTCGGTCTTGCCGTACTCACGCTCGGGGGCGCGGCAGACGTGGCCGCCCAGCAGGTGCATCATGAGCTGGCTGCCGTAGCAGATGCCCAGCACAGGCACGCCCCAGCTGAAGATCTCGGGGTCGATGGTGGGCGAATCCTTCAGATAGACGCTGTTGGGGCCGCCGGTGAAGATGATACCCTTGGGGTTCTTCGCCTTGATGACGGACAGGTCCGTCTTATAGGAATAGATCTCACAGTAGACATTATTCTCGCGGACGCGGCGCGCGATGAGCTGATTGTACTGGCCGCCAAAGTCCAGCACGATCACGGTTTCATGCTGCATGATGTTCTCCTCTCTATATATCACTGGTGTGCTTCTTATAGCTAAGATTTAGTATAGCACATTTCACAACCAAAAGCGACATCTTTTGTGTATTTTTCTGTTTTGTTTTTCGTTTTAAATTGTAAACCCTTTCGCAAATCAAAAGTTGACGCAGCGTTTGCAATCTGCCATACTGGGAGCATGGCCGCTTTGGGCCAGAATGTATAGGAGGAACAATTCTTATGAGTCAGAACACCCGGGCCGCTGCGGCCACCAAGTCCAAGTTCTCTGTGCGGGACATCTGCTATGCAGGTCTGTTCGCCGCCGTTATCGCTGTCATGGCCCAGATCTCCATCCCGATGCCTCTGGGCGTCCCCATGACCATGCAGACCTTCGCCATCACGCTGGCTGCTGTGGTGCTGGGTTCCAAGCTTTCCGCCATCGCTTCGCTGGTGTACCTGGCACTGGGCGCTGTGGGCGTGCCGGTGCTGGCAAACTTCTCCGGCGGTTTCGATAAGTTCGTCGGCCCCACCGGCGGCTTCCTCATTTCTTTCCCCCTGATGGCCTACATCATCGGCCTCGGCGTGGAGCACCGTGACGCCTTCAAGGGTGCTTTCGTCACCGCTGTCATCGTCGGCACGGTGGTCAACTATGTGGTGGGCGTTGCAATGTTCGTGGTCGTCGCCCACAGCACCATCGCCGTGGGTATCACCGCCTGCGTCCTGCCCTTCATCCCCACTGCCATCATCAAGGCAGTTCTGGCCTGCGCCATCGGCCTGAATCTGCGGAAGCGCATTCCGGGGCTGAAAGCATGAGCATCGTACTTCGTCCCCATCATCTGCTCTGCACGCAGGGCTATTCCGGCAAAGGCTATGACAACGATTTCGTGGCCCACATGACCGACGTGGTGCATCAGCTGCGGGATGTTCCCGGCACCACCATCCACCTCACCTTCTCCACTGACACCCTCTGCTCCTGCTGCCCCAACAAGCTGGGGACTGACCTCTGCGACACGCAGGAAAAGGTCAAGCGCTACGATGCAAAGACGGTGGAATACTTCGGTCTCGAGGAAAAGGATTACGTCTACCAGGACCTCATTCGCGAGATCGACGCCAAGGCCACGCCAGAGATCCTCGCCGACATCTGCCGAGACTGCTGCTGGTTCCCCATCAGCGCCTGCTGCAAGAATATCTGCGAAGGCCGGTATGTGAAATAAAGCGATAAAAAATACGGGATGCTGTAAAATGCAGCATCCCGTATTTTTGTTTTATCAGGCGATGAACTTATCGTACAGGCCGAACACGAAGATGAACAGGACGATGAGGGGCAGACCATAGGTCAGGTAGCCGCGCATCCAGTCGTGCATCTTGAGGCCTTCGCCGGTGTTGACTTCCTTCTTGTAGTTGTCCCAGCCCCAGCCGTAGCGGGTGACGCAGAACAGCAGGTAGACGAGGGAGCCCAGCGGCAGGAAGAGGTTGCTGACGAGGAAATCCTCCACATCCAGCACCGCACCGCCGAAGATGGCGAAGCCGTCCCAGGCCCAGACGTTGTAGCCCAGCACACAGGGCAGAGAGAGGGCGATGATGAGGAAGAAGTTGACGAGGCTGGACTTCTGACGGTTCCAGCCGGTCAACTCCATGCCGCAGCAGATGATGTTCTCGAAGACGGCCAGCACGGTGGAAAGTGCCGCAAAGGCCATGAACAGGAAGAACAGGCTGCCCCACAGACGGCCCATCGCCATATTTGCGAAGATGTTGGGCAGGGTGATGAAGATGAGGCTGGGGCCGCTGGTCTGGTCCACACCGTAAGTGAAGCAGGCCGGGAAGATGATGAGGCCGGCGGTGATGGCGACGAAGGTATCCAGCACCACGACGCGGACGCTCTCGCCCAGCAGAGCGTGCTCTTTGCCGATGTAGCTGCCGAAGATGGCCATTGCACCGATGCCGAGGCTCAGGGTGAAGAACGCCTGATTCATGGCCCCCACCAGCGTATTGACGATGCCCACTTCCTTCATCCGCTCAAAGTCGGGTACGAGGAAGAAGGTCAGGCCCTCCTTTGCGCCGGGCATGAACATGCTGTTGACTGCCAGCACCACCATGATGACCAGCAGAGCGATCATCATGACTTTCGTGACTTTTTCGAGGCCGTTCTGCAAACCGCGGGCGCAGACGAAGATACCGATGGCCACAACGACCACCATCCAGAAGCCCATGGTCAGCGGGCTTGCCAGCATCTCGGTGAACTTGCCAGCCACCTGGTCAGCGTCAAGGCCCACCAGCTTACCGGCAGCGGTCATGTAGAAGTAGTGGAGCATCCAGCCGGCCACCGTGGTGTAGAACATCATCAGCAGGTAGCAGCCGATGAGGGTGAAGTAGCCGTGGATGTGCCACTTCTGGCCGGGCTTTTCGAGGGCCTGATAGGCGCGCACCGGGCTCTTGTGGCTGGCACGGCCCACGGAGAACTCCATGGTCATGATGGGCAGACCCAGAATGACGAGGAACAGCAGGTAGAACAGCACGAAAGCTCCGCCGCCGCCCTGACCTGCCATGTAAGGGAACTTCCACACATTTCCGATGCCGATCGCGCAGCCGGCGGAAAGGAGGATGAACCCGAGTCTCGATTTGAGTTTTTCGCGTTCCATTGATTGTCTCCTTTATTGCACCTTGCAAAAATCTGCGCCCGTCGTTTCGTCCACGACGGGCGCACAGTATATTGATTATATCACAGCTTATGGCAAATCTCCCAGAAGTCTTGCTTGAATCTTTTTCATGTTTTCTTCAGGAGAGTTTGCTGTATTTTCATGTTTCGAGCAGTTCCGACTGCATTTCGTCCAGCTGCTCGTAGCTGTAAAGGCGGTTGAGGGCTTCCACCAGCTCTTTTTTCGAGAGCCGGGGCGGCAGACCGAGAGCGCAGAGCAGCTTTGTTTTCCGCTCAGCCGAACCCGCCGTACCCGAAAGCCCCCACTCATAGAGGTCGGTATAAGTAATTTGCCGCCCCTCCGGCTTTGCAGGGGCAATGCCAGCTTCTTCGCCCAGAGCGTCCCGGAGCGCCTGCAAAACGAGGGCATCGTCCACGCCCTCGACCCCCAGAAGCCCCTCTTTGCCGGGCTGAGCCTTCCGCTTTTCCTTGCCGTGGATGGCCGGAACGTAGGCTTGCACCACGTTCTTCTCCCCCACCAGATTCGTGATGTAGGTGCGGATGCGGAAGCCCGCCGCGTCGGAGTCCGTCAGGAGGATAAGGCCGTTTTTGTGGGCCAGCTGTTTGAAGAGCTGCTGACGCTTCTTATCCTTATAGATGCCGAAGCCGTCCGTCAGCAGGATCATGGCGTCGGTCAGGTGGGAGAGACGGGCCGCATCGTATTTGCCCTCCACGATGAGCACACGGTCGGTGTGCAGCAGTTCCAGTTTCTCGCTCATCTTCTTCCTCCCGCCATTGCCAGGCGGCAGAGCGCCGTTTCCAGCAGGGTCTGCGCGCTCACGGGCTGGCTTTTCAGACTCTTGTCCAGCTCAAGCAAAATCTGCATACAGGCTTCCAGCTGGGACAGCGTGTAGTGGCTGGCTGTCTCGGCAGAGCGCTTGAGCCGGTAGTCGCTGCCCTTGTAACCGAAATCCTTGAACACGGTGCTGTAGCTCTTCCGCTTGGCTGCGCCCAGTTTGACCCGATAGAGATCCACATAGCTGCCGATCATGGCCGCCGTGATGGGGATGGGCTCCTGCTGCAGGCGGAGAAGCGTTTGCAGCTTTTTGCAGGCACCGGTGGCGTTTTTCGCCGTTATCATCCGTATCATCTCGAAGACGTCGGCCTCGAGGCTCACAGTCCCCATCTCGGCCACCATGGCCGTGGTCACGGTCTGGTAGCCGGAGAGGGCGCAGAGCTTGTCCACCTCGTTCTCGAGAAGGAACGGGTCTTCGCCGCAGCGTTCCAGCAGGGCCGTCGCCGTGCCCTCGGAGAGGGTGGTGTCCTGCGCCTTGGCGCGGTCCATCACCATGACCTTCAGCTCGTAGGGCTTGGGCTTGGCCAGCTCTTCGGCAAAGCCGACCTTAGTACACTGGGCGATGAGCTTCTGCGCCCGCTTGCCCAGCTTGAGCTTATTGCGCTCCATCTCGAACACGCTGCCCAGCACCACCACGGCATTCTCGAGGCTGGCCAGCGTGGCGCACAGCTCGTCGAGGTCTTTGTCGCTGTAGGCGGCGGGGTCCACCTCGGGCAAAAGCACCACGCGCCGCGTCCCGAAGAAGGAGATGGTGCCTGCCGCCATGATGAGCTGCTCGATTTCGGGCGCAGCACCGTCCAGAACGGTCGTCTCTTCGTCCTCACCTTCGGCCAGAAGCTTTGCCGCCCGGGCCACAGCCTGCCGGACAAGATAGCGCTCGCTGGAATAAAAATAGTAGACCGGACAGCCTCCCTGGGCCAGCTGCCGGAGTTTCGTTTCCGTTGCCAAATGATCGGCTCCTTTGTATTTGGATTATTTTATTCTATCATACTCTGCCCGCTTTGAAAAGCGCTCACCCCTCGAGACGGAGGCGCAGCCGCGAGACAGGCTCTGCGTCCTCTTCCATCCAGCGGTATTTGCTGCTCAGGGTCAGGCAGTCGGTGTACCGGATATTGTCCGGCCTTGCCATCGAGGCCAGCAGCCACTCGGCCCGGATGGGCTTTGCAGGCCGGACCGTGCCGCTGAGGGTGATGAACCTCTGCCCGCCGACACGCATCCGCAGAATGCAGCCCTGCCGGGTGCGGAAAAGTTCCAGATCCACTTCGCCGCAGGAAGCACGGCGGGTGGTGTTCTCGGCCAGAGCAGCAGCATTGATGCACTTTTCCACTTGCAGGGTACAGCGCATTTCCGGCTGCATCCGCAGGTCAACCAGAAGTTCCACCGTCCTCACGCCCCGCTTTTCCAGCTGATTTTCCACCGCCCGCTGGGTGATGCTGCTGCCCCGGAAGAGGACGACTGCCTTCCCCCTCTGGGTGATGACGACGGCAGGCGCAGCCCGGGTCCCCACGAGTTCGATGTTCACCACGTTCCAGCTCAGGGCCGTTTCCAGCCCGATAGCCAGCGCCGCCAGCAGAATGACCGTCGGCAGAGCTACCCGGAGTCGGATGTGCCGCCGCATTGCCATTACGCAGAGCAGGATCAGCGCAAGACACACCAGTGCGGCATAGGTTCCATCAAACCAGAGGGACGCTCCCGGCAGAACGGACACCCGGAAAGCCCACTCGTTCATCAGCCATGCCAGCCCTTCGACACAGAAGGCCGCCGGGCGGCGGATGATCTCAAACAAAGGCAAGCCCTCCGCGGCCAGACCCAGCAGAGCTGCACCGAGGCCGAAGCTCAGCATCGGCCCCACCAGCCAGAGGACGGCCACGCCCGACGCTACAGCCCAGACCGTCGTGCTCATCCCCCGCAGCACCAGCACCGGGAAGGTCGCCGCCGAGGCACAGAGGGAGACGCAGAGCGAGTCCCACACGCCGCCCGCAAAGTGCCGGAAAAGGAGCACCGCGCGGGATGGTTTCTCCCGGCGGCTTTTCCGTTTCTTCTTTCTGTCGTAATAGCGTTCCCGTCCACGCCCTGCGCACTCAGCACCGGCCAGTGTTCCCATCACTGCCGCAAACGACAGCTCGAAGCCCACGTCATAGACCGCATACCCGTTGCTCAGACACATAAGGACGCCTGCCGCGCCCAGCGAGGTGAGCGTATCCGCCGGACCTCCCACCCAGACGCCGAGGGAGCTGACCCAGACCGCCACCGCCGCCCGGAGGACAGAGGGCGTCGCGCCGGTGATGCCCACCAGCAGAAGAGCCGTTCCGGCCCGGAGCAGCGACCTCGCCCGCCGGTAAGCCCGGCTCCGCTCCCGCTCCTTGTGGGGCAGAGCATCCAGCAGGCCGCAGAAGATGGTGACGTGGAGGCCGCTCACCACCAGCACATGGGAAAGCCCCGCGCCCCGGTAGGCACTGCGAAGAGTCGAAGTCAGATGGCTCCGGTCGCCCACCACCATCGCGGCCAGAACGCCGCCGGTGTTTTCGGCCATGCCTTTTCGCAGGGCGCGGCTCAGTGCCGCCTGGAGCCGAGCCGTCCGGGCGCGGAAGCTCTCGCTCTGCCCAAGACGAAGCATCCCGGACAGATATTCCGCGCTGAGGACAATGCCGTCGGCGTAGTCATCCAGACGCTGGGTGGCATCCGGCACATCCAGCGAAAAGCGGCCCCGGATGCGGCCTCCGGCCTCACATTTGGGCAGACTGGCGCACTCCACCCGGAAGTGGACAGCTTCCCCGTCCACTTTTTCCACCATCAGCACGGCGCTCACCCGGCCCGCCGTGTAAGCGCGGCCTGTGCTCTCCACTTCGGCGGTGAGGGTCACATCTCTCCCGGCGTAAGCGTCCTGTATCTTTGCCAGCCGTGCGCCGGTCATCTCCATGATGCCGACGCCCAGCACTGCGCCCAACAACAGACAGACTGCATACCCTCTCGCGGCCCCGCCTTTCCACCAGACCAGCAGGCAGAAGACAACAAAAATTGCCGCAGACGGCAGCAAAAGCCCCATCTGCGGCAAAAATGAGCACAACGCTAACACACCCAGCGCACTCAGGCAGAACGCGCAGAGCGGGCGTCGCATATCGGTTTAGTGGAGGAACAGAGGCAGCGGCTCGAGGAAGATGATGTCCTTGCGCTGGGCAGCATCACCCTCGGCCAGAACGGCGGCCTGACCCACGATGGTACACTGGGTCTGCTCGGCCAGCTCGTCCAGAGCCTTGAGAGAGCCGCCGGTGGAGATGACATCATCCACGACCAGCACCCGCTTGCCGCTCATCTTGTCCAGCTCCTTGCGGTCGATGACCAGCTTCTGCTTGCCAGCAGTAGTGATGGACTGGTCCTCGACGACAACAGGGTCGGGCATATACAGCTTGACGCCCTTGCGTGCGCAGACGTAGGGCTTGCCGCTCTGGCGGCTCATCTCGTGAGCCAGCGGGATGCCCTTGGCCTCAGCGGTCAGCAGGATGTCAAAATCCGGGCATTTCTTGAGCAGCTCAGCGGCAGCAGCCACCGTCAGCTCGGCGTCGCCCAGCATGATGAAGGCCGCAATGTCCATGTGGTCGTTCACCTTGCAGATGGTCAGCTCACGGGTCAGGCCCGCGACATTCAGCGTATAAGTCTTAGCCATATTCAACGATCTCCCTTACTTTTTCGGAATCAGACAGGCAGCTTCTCGCCGCCCAGAACATGGAAGTGCAGATGCTTGACGGTCTGGCCGGCGTCCTCGCCCACATTGGAGATGACACGGTAGCCGTTGTCGAGGCCCTGCTCCTTAGCGAGCTTTGCGATGACCGCAAACACATGGCCCAGCAGAGCGCCGTCTTCCTCGGTCAGCGCAGCGGCCGAGGGGATGTGCTTTTTGGGGATGACCAGGAAATGCACCTTGGCCTGCGGGGCGATGTCGTAGAATGCCACCACCTGCTCGTCCTCATAGAGCTTCTTCGAGGGGATGTCCCCCGCTGCAATTTTGCAAAACAGACAATCTTCCATGGGAATCGCTCCTTCCAGATTTTTTATCATTCTGCCTGTCCGTCAGGCGTGACGGAGAGGTTTGTTCCAGAATCAGCCCAGCTGCTTCTCCACGATGCTCTTGACAGCGGCCAGAGCCTCGTCGATCTTGGTCTCATCCTTCAGACCAGCCATAGCGAAGTCGGGCTTGCCGCCGCCCTTGCCGCCTGCGATGGCAGAGATCTCCTTGACGAGATTGCCGGCCTTCAGACCCTTTGCCTGAGCGTCCTTGGTCACGGTAACAGCCATGGTGATCTTGTCGTCAGACTTGCCCACCAGAACAGCCACAGCAGCAGCCTTGGCATTGTCACGGATGGTGTCGCACATGCCGCGCAGGGTGTCGCCGGAGGTGCCGGTGAAGTAAGCGGAAGCGATCTTGACGTCGCCGACGGTCTCAGCGTTGTCGAACAGGCTGGTGACCTTGGAGGCGGCGACCTTTGCCTTGATGTCCTCCAGCTCCTTGCTCATGGCCTTGTTCTCAGCCATGACAGCCTCCGCACGAGCGGGCAGAGCGGCGACGTTGTTTGCCTTCAGGGTGTTCGCCACAGTGTGCAGCATCGCTTCCTGCATATTGGCACGAATCAGCAGATTGCGGCCGGTGACAGCCTCGATACGGCGGATACCAGCAGCAACAGAGGACTCGCTGACGATCTTGAAGCCGCCGATCTGAGCGGTGTTCTTGACGTGGGTGCCGCCGCAGAACTCGGTGGACCAGCCCTCAATATCAACAACACGGACGACCTTGCCGTACTTCTCGCCGAACAGAGCCATAGCACCCAGCTTCTTGGCCTCTTCGATGGGCATCTCCTTGACGGTGACGTTCATCGACTCGAAGATCTTGTCGTTGACGATCTTCTGCACACGGACCAGCTCCTCGGGAGTGACAGCGCTGAAGTGGGTGAAGTCGAAGTGGGTGATGGAAGCGTCCTGATAGGAGCCTGCCTGATGGACGTGGTCACCCAGGACCTCGCGCAGAGCTGCCTGCAGCAGGTGGGTAGCGGTGTGGTTGCGGGCGATGGCCATGCGGTATTCCTTATCCACGCGGGCGGTCAGATGGTCGCCGACATGGACGATGCCGCTCTCGAGGGTGCAGGTGTGGACATAGTAGCCCTTGGGGGTCTTCTTGACGTCCTGCACACGCAGCACGCACTCAGCGCCGGTGATGACGCCATGGTCTGCGGCCTGACCGCCCATCTCAGCGTAGAACGGGGTCTTATCGAGAACGACCAGCACGCCTTCCTTGGCCTGCTCGTCGGTGGCGATGGCGTCGGTCAGAGCCTCCTCGTCGCTCAGAGCCACAACGACGCTGTCGCTCTTGAGGCTGTCGTAGCCGACGAACTCGGTGGGCTCAGCGGTCAGAGTGCCGAACAGGTCTTCGCTCCAACCGGAGATGTTCTTCTTGAGGCGCTCTGCACGGGCGCGCTCCTTCTGCTTGGTCATCTCGGCGTGGAAGCCCTCCTCGTCGATCTCGATGCCCTGCTCCGCAGCGATCTCCTTGGTCAGGTCGAGGGGGAAGCCGAAGGTATCGTTCAGCTTGAAGACGTCCAGACCCTTCAGCAGGTGCTCGTGAGCCTTTTCCAGACCGTCGATCATGTTGTTCAGGATGTTCATGCCGGCGTCGATGGTGCGGGCAAAGTTTGCCTCCTCGGTGCCGATGACCTTCTTGATATAGGCGTCGTGCTCACGCAGCTCGGGGTAAGCGGACTCGCTGGACTGGATGACCGTCTCCACCAGCTCCACGAGGAAGGGGCGGCTGATGCCCAGCATACGGCCATGGCGGGCAGCGCGGCGGAGCAGACGGCGCAGCACGTAGCCGCGGCCTTCGTTGGAGGGCAGGATGCCGTCAGACACCATGAAGGTGCAGCTGCGGATGTGGTCGGTGATGACGCGGATGGAGATGTCCTCCTTGGGGTTGGCACCGTAGGTCTTGCCGGCGATGTGCTCCACATGGTGCAGCACGCTCTGGACGGTATCGACCTCGAACAGGTTGCCCACGCCCTGCATCACGCAGGCCAGACGCTCCAGACCCATGCCGGTATCAATATTGGGGCGTGCCAGACGCTCGTAATGGCCCTTGCCGTCGGCGTCGAACTGGCTGAACACCAGGTTCCAGATCTCCATATAGCGGTCGCAGTCACAGCCCACGCCGCAGGTCGGCTTGCCGCAGCCATACTCGGGGCCGCGGTCGAAGTAGATCTCAGAGCAGGGGCCGCACGGGCCGGAGCCGTGCTCCCAGAAGTTGTCTTCCTTGCCCAGACGGACCATGTGGTCGGGGGCAACGCCCACCTTCTTGGTCCAGATGTCGTAAGCCTCATCGTCCTCTTCGTAGACGGAGATGTGCAGTTTATCCTTCGGGATAGCCATCCACTCGTCGGAAGTCAGGAACTCCCATGCCCAGGGAATGACCTCTTCCTTGAAGTAATCCTGGAAGGAGAAGTTGCCCAGCATCTCGAAGAAGGTGCCGTGGCGGGCGGTGATGCCCACGCGCTCGATGTCAGGGGTGCGGATGCACTTCTGGCAGGTGGTCACGCGATGACGGGGCGGCTCCTCCTGAGCGAGGAACCACTTCTTCATAGGTGCCATGCCGCTGTTGATGAGCAGCAGGCTGGGGTCGTTCTTCGGGACGAGCGGGAAGCTGTCCAGACGCAGGTGGCCCTTGCCCTCAAAGAAGGTAAGGTACTTGTCACGCAGTTCATTCAAACCGGTCCATTGCATAGTTTTAATCTCTCCTCGTGTATCGGCGTCCTCCTCCGGACGCAGTTTTTATGGCAGTCGGGCAAAAAACAAAAAACAGCCCTCATCCCGAAAAGGGACGAAGGCTGTCTGAAAAGCTCCGTGGTACCACCCAAATTGCAGAAATGCCGCCGGGGCGCTCCTGCCGCTTTGTGCGCTGTAACGCTGCGCAGCGTCCGGTTTGTTTCGCCGGAAGCTCCGGGGTGGCGTAAAAAATGCTCTGCCGGAACGCCTTTCAGCCAAGGGCGTTCTCTCTGGGCGGCGGCACACATCCTTCTGGCCCCATCCTTGCCATTTGCCATAATTACCATTCACGCGCAAAGGGCATACTGCTCCTTTGCGTTCATTTCAGATTATAGCATAGTCAGGCCATTTGTCAACGGGTTTTCCCAAAAATCGCGCGTCACGGCACCCAGATGCGGAGGATATTGCTGACGACGCCGTCCTTTGTGAAGACGGTGGTGTTGTAAGGCGTCCAGTCGTCCTTGTCCTCCGAGACGGCCTTGCCTACCTCGATGGCGCCGTTCGTCTCCACCGGCACAGCGTCTACGCTGGCGGAGCTGTCGCTGAGGGTCACACTGTCGTCCACAGGCAGCACGAGTTCTCCCATCATGTAGTAGACCGGGTAGTCGTCGTAGGTGACGGTGCGGTAGATGTCGCCGCTGCGCCAGAGGTCTACGCCGCCCTCTTCGATGCCGCCATTGATGGAGACGGTGCCGTTGTCCTCATTCTTTTCGATTTTTTCCACAGTCACGTTCTGTGCTTCCACAGCGCCGTCCAGATGGGTGCTGAAAACGCTGCCCACATCCAGCGCGTCCACGTCCTCGGCGCGGTAAGCGTCGTAGCCGTAGACCGTCAGGGTCATCTGGCGCTTCTTGGCGTCCACGCTCGAGATGTTCGCGGCGAACTTGTAGGAGCCGGTCTTCATCTCCTCGAGGCTGCCCTGATTGATGGGCATCATGACGCCCTCTTCGCCGGGCAGGACGCGCACTTCGCTGCTCACCTCTTCGGCTTCGCTGGCGGCGGGCATCGAACCGGCCATGCCGCTGGCGGCACTGGCAGCGCTGGCAGAGCTGCATCCGGCCAGCATCCCCAGAGCCAGAACGCCTGCAAGGAGCATCAGTTTCTTGTCGTTCGTCATATCAATACCTTCTTCCCTCTTCAATCATGTAAGGCTCTCATTATACCATAAATGGAGATTTGATGATGAAACCATCGTTAAATTCCGATGAATTCTTTTTGCACCGGCACAGTATACTCTTGTTTTTTGAAAAAGTAAACAACCAACTTGACGTAAGAAGGCGGATTCGCTACAATAAAAGCAAATCTTAACCTATTCTTAATTTAGAGAGGAAACTTCCGTGAAAATATTGAAAGTCAAATGTCTCGCCCCCACCCGGCTGGACAACTATCTGATGCAGCAATTCCCCGCGCTGAACCCGGGCCGTCTGAACAAGGCCCTGCGCGAAAATAAAATCAAACTGAACGGTAAAAAGCAGCCGCTCTCCACCCGCGTGATGGCAGGCGATGAGATCAAGCTGTTCATCCTTGACGATGTTCTGGACGTTGATAAGCGTGTGGACGGCCCGGCGTGGAAGAACGCCCGCGGCCCGGCGCAGGTGGTGTACGACTGCCCGCAGATTCTCATCGTCAACAAGCCCGCCGGCCTCGCCGTGGACGGTCCCGACGACGACACCCTGCTGAACCGTGCTCTGCTCTACCTCAACCAGCAGGGCGAGTACAAGGAGAATGACGTCTACACCCCCGCCCTCTGCCACCGCCTCGACACCGGCACCAGCGGCCTTGTCATCATCGCAAAGACGCCGGAGGCCGAGGAGCTGTTCCTCGCCGCCATCAGGAGCCGCGAGGTGAAAAAGACTTACCTCTGCGTCACCTTCGGCCGTCCCACGCCCCCGGACGCCACCCTCGGCGGCTACTTGCTCAAGGACGCCGACCGCGGCATCGTGAAGATCGTGGAGGACAAGCAGCCGGGTGCCAAGGACGTGGAGACCCGCTACGAGACCATCGCCGTCTCCGGCCGTCTGGCTCTGCTCAAGGTGCAGCTTATCACCGGCCGCACTCATCAGATCCGCGCCCACATGGCAAGCATCGGCTGCCCCATCCTCGGCGACAGCAAGTACGGCAACAACACCGCCAACCGCGAGCTGAAGCTCAAATATCAGGCCCTCTGTGCGTGGGAGCTGACCATGCCCCACTTCAACCAGCCCGATTTCGAGTTCCTCAGCGGCAAGACCTTCCACGCCCCGAAACCGTGGTACTATCAGCAGGTGCTGGATGGGACGCTGAAATAAAACGATACAAAAAAGGGAGCTGTCGGCATGGGCAGCTCCCTTTCGTATTTATAAGGTATCAGACCCGCACCATATCCGGCGTAATCTCCTCAATGGAGTGTGCGCCGCACATCTGCATGGTGTCGGCCAGCTCACCGGCCAGCTTGTCGATGTAGCACTTGACGCCTTCCTCGCCGCCGCCGTAGACAGCCGTGACGAAGGGGCGGCAGATGAGCACGCCGTCCGCGCCCAGTGCCAGTGCCTTGAAAACGTCCACGCCGGTGCGGATGCCGCCGTCCACCAGGACCTTGACGCCGGTACCCTTGAGGGCCGCGGCGATCTCAGGCAGGACTTCGGCAGTGGCGGGACACTGGTCGAGGACGCGGCCGCCGTGGTTGGATACCACGATGGCGGCGGCACCGGCCTCCTTGGCCTTGAGAGCACCCTTGACGGTCATGACGCCCTTGACGATGAAGGGACGCTCGGCCAGCTTGACGATCTCAGCCAGTTCGGCCACGCTCTTGCTGCCGGCCGGAGGCGTCATATTCTTGAGGAAGGGCAGGCCGGCGGCATCCACGTCCATTGCCACGGCGAAGCAGCCGCTGGCCTTGGCCTGTGCCATCTTCTCCTTGATGGTGTCGATGTTCCAGGGCTTGATGGTCGGCACGCCGCAGCCATCGGCACTGCCGATGGCCTTGGTGGCCATGGTCATAACGTCAGGATTGGTGCCGTCGCCGGTAAAGGCAGCAATACCGCTCTCGGCGCAGGCGCGCACCAGCACGTCGTTGTAGGTCATGTCGGTGTAGACGTCGGAGTAGTGGAGGTTCACCGCGCCCACAGGGCCGGCGAAGAAGGGGTACTTGAAGCTGCGACCGAACAGCTCCACGTGGGTATCGGGAGTGCCGTTCTCGCAGAGGGTATCCATGTTCACACGGATGTCGGCCCACTTATTATAATTGCGGATAGCGGTGTCGCCCACGCCCTTTGCGCCGGGGCCGGGGATCTGATTCTTGCAGGCCACGCCGTTGCACACCGGACAGGCCTTGCAGTATTTGCCGATGCACTCGCGGGCATTGGCCAAAACATCTGAATAATTCATCTGTTTTTCCTCCTGAATTCCTTTTGTTTTCCGCAGAGTTTCCCGCTCTGCATGCTCTCTGCCCTCATCATAGCCCCGTTTGCCGCCTGCGTCAAGGGGTTCTTCGTCTCCTTTTCATTTTCAGTCATCGAAGCTGCGTCATTTTTGAAAAAATGCAAACTTTTTTGAAAAAATGCTTGACAAAAGACCTTCTTTCAGGTATTATAGTGGAGCGCTGAGGGCCGCGGCCCGAAGCACTGAGAATTGAAGATGTGGAAAGATGGCTGAGTTGGTCTAAGGCGCACGACTGGAAATCGTGTAACGTGTCAAAAGCGTTCTGGGGTTCGAATCCCCATCTTTCCGCCACAAAACCCAGAACCGATGGTTCTGGGTTTTTGTTATATCCAGAAGTTGAAAGGATGCTTGCTATGTCTGTCACCATCGCCATGCCCCGGATGAGCACTGACCCGGAGCTTACCACCGCACAGTCAAAATATGTGGAAAGTCTGGCCCGGGCCGGTGCCGAGGTACACTGGGTAGCGCTTTCCGACCCGGATGCCGCCGTGGCCGAGGCGCTGACCTGCGACGGACTCTTGCTGCCGGGCGGCGGCGACATGGACCCGGCCTTCTACGGGCAGGAGCGCATCCCCGCCTGCGGCGAGCCGAACCTTCTGCGGGACGCCGCCGAGCCGAAGCTGCTGCGGGCGTTCCTCGCGGCAGACAAGCCGGTGCTGGGCATCTGCCGGGGCATTCAGGTGATGAACGTCGTGCTGGGCGGCACGCTGTATCAGGACATCAAGCCTTTCGAGCATGTTCCCCACAATGACCACTGGGCGAAAGTCCATACCGTCACGGTGCGGCGGGGGACCCTGCTGTCCCGCCTGCTGGGGCAGGACACCGTACTCGTCAACAGCCAGCACCATCAGGCGTCAGACCGCATTGCCCCCGAATTAGAAATAGCCGCCCTCAGCGAGGACGGCATTGTGGAAGCACTGGAAAAGCCGGACGCACACTTCTGCCTCGGCGTCCAGTGGCACCCGGAGTGGCTCAGCGACGCGGACCCGGCACAGCAGGGGCTGTTTGGGGCGTTTGTTGAAGCCTGTAAAGGTTAAGTGTATCGCGCGCCGGTGCGCGGGGCAGTTTTCTCTTTCGGTCAAATGGCTTTGCGCTCCGCGCGGGCCAGAGGCAGAGCTGGTTTTTTCTTTAAGCTGGTTCTCGCGCTGGTGGCGCGGGGCCGGTTTTTTCTTTTGGTCAAGTGGCTTGCGCTCCGCGCGGGCCAGAGATAGGGAGGGGTGTTTCGAATCCCCCCTCCCTACCTCTGGACTCCACTCTCCCCGCA
>ERZ1026956.418-NODE-418-length-25682-cov-6.192804_pt1 | contig 25682 bp, 20 predicted proteins | sample MGYA00519301_ERZ1026956 | MGnify/ENA primary metagenome ERZ1026956 (study PRJEB26926, sample SAMN06164521) | human gut metagenome | biome: ENVO:00009003; feature: ENVO:2100002; material: ENVO:00002003 | host: Homo sapiens | place: USA | collected 2012 ...
CGAGATCCTGAGATGTCTCGTGGGCTCGGAGATGTGTATAAGAGACAGAATGTATTCCTTCTGAAATCTTCGAGATAGAACCCAGGAGAACGAATAGAGTCGTATTAGGAGGACCTAAATATCCTTTTAGGCAAACGGGGCGAAATCAATATGCACTAATTGGAGATCGAGAAGAGCTTCTTGATCACCTTTCAACCTCCCCGGATGGTCTCAACCTTGAGTTTCAAGCACATTCAAAAGATCCGAATTTTTTACTGTATACACAATCCCTGCTACCGGAAGAGCTAAATGATTCAGATATACAATTAAGTGTTATCGATAACCGACTGAATCGGCTCAATGTGATCATTCATGTTACCAAAGAATTATTAGAAACGAAATGCCCAATACAGAAAGAAATCCATTATCACACAAAAGAAGCCTATTGGGATTTTATCTTGATACCTCGTAATCCAGAAAATGCGTCAATGGATATTTTTATGGAGGATAATGGACCGGAAAATATTAGCTTCAAGAATCCCGAGCAAATCCGTTTCATGGATAAGGACGTTTTTCGTATCAGCACAGAATATCCGATAAAGATTAAGGAAGAGTCTTATTACCAAAGAAGATCTGAACGTACCGATGAATGGAAAAGCCGTAAACGCGATACGTAGCTTCCCCGGTGAAGGAATCAAGGTTTGGGGTGCCCGCACGATGGATGGTAACTCGTTAGACTGGCGTTATATTAACGTAAGGCGTACGATGATCTTCCTAGAGGAATCGATCAAGAACGCCGCCCGTGCCTATGTATTCGAACCGAATGTAGTAAATACATGGGTAAATATGCGTAGTATGATAGATGGATTCTTACGGGGCGTATGGAAACGAGGTGGATTAGCAGGAACTTCCCCCGAAGACGCATATAGCATTCATATCGGATTGGGAGACACGATGACTCCGGAGGATATTCTGGAAGGTATCCTCAGGATATCCGTATTCGTGGCTATTACCAGACCTGCGGAATTTATCGAGATCACATTCCAACAACAAATGCAAAAAAGCTGATAATTTAAGAATTAAAACCTATTAAAAAATACGAATATGGCAGGAGAAGCACAAGATAATGTATGGCCGTTACCCAGTTTTTATTTTAAGGTAGAATTAGGTAGCCTCGGGGAAATCGCTTTTAAAGAGGTATCTGGTCTGGATATGGAAGCCCAAGTAATTGAGTACCGACATGGTAATAGCCCGGTTTTCTCAAATATCAAGATGCCGGGACTGAAGAAGACGAGCAATGTCAGTCTAAAGAAAGGGGTTTTCAAAGCGGATAACAAATTATTCGATTGGTTTAACAAGATAAAAATGAACACAATACAGCGAGAAGATGTAACAATCAGCTTACTGGATGAAGCAGGAAGCCCTACGATGGTTTGGAAATTATCGAACGCATGGCCGACTAAGGTTACCGGTGTCAGCTTAAAATCCGATGGAAACGAGGCTGCCATCGAAACCTTAGATTTAGCGCATGAAGGATTGACCATAGAAAACGCTTAATGCTAAGGTTTGATCATATTGTCCCTCCTCCGGTAGCGTTTTATTTCAACGTGACTTTCGAAGGATTGATCGAGACCTCTTTCCAAGAGGTCTCGGGACTACAACTTGAAATGGAGACAGAAACGATTAAGGAAGGGGGAGAAAACAGTTTTAGCTATCAGGTGCCTACCCGACGAAAGCACGGTAACCTTGTGTTGAAACGTTCTTTAATGCCTTTGCCTCATGTGCTAGAGACATATGTGGTTAAAGTATTGGAAAATAATGGAAGTGCCCAGATCGTTCCCGTCAATTTAACTATATCATTGCTGGATGCCGGGCATTTTCCCCTAAATAATTGGTCTGTGCTCAATGCTTACCCTGTAAAATGGGACATTAGCGCATTGAATTCCCAAAAGAATGAGCTGGTGATTGAAACATTGGAGATGGCTTATACTAATTTGATCCGTATGTCGATAAGAGATACAGAAGATACGAAAAAAGAACAATTTAAGCAATGGCTATAACTATAAAAGAAATCCAAGTGTCCGCAAAAGTGACACAGCAGAAAAAGGAACCCGACCTCCCTCTCTCCCGTGATTTGATACAACAAATCAAAGAGGAGGTAATTCGTGAGGCCAAGAAAGATTTGTCAAACCTTTTTTCTTGTAGAAAGGAGCGGTAAAACATGAACCAAAAGTTGATCATCGAGGCATATAAATCAATTGAATACAAAGGTGGCGAGAAATTGGGTAGTATCACCGTCCAAATCAATCCGGATAGCTATAAGTTAAGCAAATCTACCTCCTATAAGAAAGACGAAAGCATAAAAGAGGATAAGCAACTACCGGAGTATAAACACACCAACCCCTCCACTCTCTCATTTGATATACACTTCGATGGTACCGGTATTATCCCGACGGGGAAAAAAACCGTGACAGAAAGGATCAAGGATTTGGAGAATATCATTTTTCTTCCTAGCGCGGAGATCGATCCACCCAGCCCTTGCTTCCTTAAAGTAATTTGGGGGAGTCTCATTTTCAAGGGGAGATTAACCTGCCTAAATTGGGATTACACCTTATTCTCGCCCAATGGCAATCCTTTACGAGCTAAAGGCTCCTTGTCACTAACTGAGGCGATTAGTAGTAGAGAGACACAAGCAAAAAAGAAAAATCAAAAAGCTGAGGGTAAATTCGTTACTTTTAAACAAGGAGACAGTCTAATCGGGTTATGCGCAAAAGAATATAAAAATTCTGGTTATGCTCCAATGATTGCCTCCATAAATAACCTAATCAGCTTTAGAGATATAAAACCCGGAACTCAATTATGGTTCCCTAAAATATAATGAATATGGATAATTCATTCATAATCAAACTATTACTAAATGGTAAAGATGTAACGGAGCAATACTCCGTAATCAATGCAAAAATATACAGAGCATGTAATAAGATCGATAAAGCAACGATCTCCATCAGCGCTGATATTATCGACAACAGCCAATTTGAAATACCAGACAACAAAATATTCAATCCGGGTACGGAGCTTAAGTTTCAAGCGGGTCCAACAGATAAGGTCAACACCTTATTTGAGGGATGCGTTACAACCCATCAGTTAAAAATCAATAGCGAACAACAAACTCTATTTATTTTAGAATGTAGGGGTTTCGCATATCCTGCAACTTTGGACGTAAAAATAATGTATATGAAAATAGTAAAGATGATACCGTTATCAAGAAGATTCTGGGACAATACGGGCTTTCCGCCAAAGTAGATAGCACCGGTATAGAAATTCCACAACTGGTACAATATTATTGTACAGATTGGGATTTTGTACTCACACGAGCACAAAATAACGGATTAGTCGTTATCACTGACGGTAAACAAGTCAAGGTATGTAAACCGAATGTATCCGCCTCCCCGGTCTTAACCATCACCTATGGAGATAATTTAATCGCTTTCGATGGTTCTATATCCGCTTCCGAGCAATACACAGATACAAAAGCTTGCGCTTGGGACGTGAGCCGTCAACAAATTATCAAAGCCACCGCCAGCAAACCTCCTCTCAATGCCCAAGGCGATATCGCCGCAAAGGATCTATCCGGTCTGGCAAATGAAGTGATGCTTTATCAAACTAACGCTCCCATCGGCGACGCTTCTTTACATGCTTGGGCCGATGCGCAAGCTTTATGGAGCGGTCTGGCACGTTTTCAAGGCTCCATCACAATTTACGGGAATGCGTCTATTATTCCGGGCTGTATTATCAAATTAGAAGGATTAAGCAAACATTATAGTGGAAACGCATTTGTTCAATCAGTAGAACATACACTACAAGGAGGCGAATGGAAGACACAAGTCTATATGGGTTTCAATCCGGTAGTCATTACCGAAGAGCCCGATGTAGTCGCTCCCGCAGCTAGTGGTTTTTTGCCCGGTATACGAGGATTACAAATAGGGATCGTTAAAAAGATCGGAGATAATAAAGATTTCGAGAATTTTATATTAGTCGATATACCCTTGTTACAATGTGAGAAGACGGAGATATGGGCTCGGCCGGTCAGTCCGTACGCAAGCAATGGGGTCGGCATGTTATTTCTACCGGAAGTCGATGATGAGGTAGTCCTGCAATTCATCAATGAGGACCCCTGCCACCCTGTGATTATCGGAAGTTTGTACAGTCGCAAACGAAAAACGCCGGTTTCTTTAGATCCAAAAAATAATTTAAAGACAATTGTTACAAAAAACCAGTTGAAAATTACTTTGGACGATGATAAAAAGATTATCACAATAGGGACTCCCGGAGAGAACACGCTCATATTGGATGATGACAAAAAGCAAATTCTGTTATCCGATGCTAATAAGAACAAGGTCTGTATGGATAAAAACGGAATTATGGTAGAATCCGGCAAAGATCTCATATTTAAGGCAAGAGGGAATGTCAAGACAGAAGGAATGGGTATCGAATCCAAGTCTAAGCAAGATACCAAGATAAATGGCTTGAATATCGAGGTTTCCGCACAAATGGGAGTTAAAGTAAAAGGGTCTGCCACCGCCGAAATATCCGCATCCGGCCAAACCGTTGTAAAAGGAGGCGTTGTAATGATTAATTAAATCGAATGATTTATGCAGAATAAAAATAGTTTTTTAGGTAAAGGATGGGCATTCCCCCCAGAATTCAGCCATAATGATAATCCCACCCGCATGTTTAATTATGAAGAAGACATCCGGCAAAGCTTGATCATCCTTCTCTCCACTCGCACAGGGGAGCGAATACATCGTCCGGATTACGGTACGGAACTATATCGTTATCAGTTTGAACAATTAGATCTTACCATGGAGACCATGATTAAAAGCGCTATTGAGAAGGCTGTTCTCTTATACGAGCCTAGAGTCTCGCTTGATCGCATAGAAATTAATAAGGCTTCGATTCAAGATGGCATTCTGATTATCGAACTTTATTATACGATACGTATGAATAATGTCCAACAAGAATTGACCTATCCTATCTATTTTGATTCTAACCGATGAATAAACAATGGAATAAAGATGGATTGACAAGAAAAAAATTGGAGAATGATTTCCGGATACATGAGCCTTTTCAAGTACTCGAGAAAAATCTCTCCAATTTATTGGCTCGTGCCTTTTCGAAATCATCCTTTTTATATCATTACCAATCCTTAGCCATACTCAATGAGATCAAGCAAACAGATACAATCGGGATCGAACAGAGTTTCATTTTGTGGCAAAATGAGAACTCACCGGAAAGTAACAGAGAAATCACCTATCTAAGAAACGCTCTATACCATAAGTTCTCTGATTGGTATCAAAGATTGAATCATCGGATCTTTAGAGATTCCATGTCCGATTTATTTCTGGATATGGAGAAATATAACCAGAGACTTCAGCTAATAACCCTATCCAATCCTAAAACGGTTCGTAGAAGTCTCTACCTATTATTACGTATCCTCCGCAATTTACAAAACAAACGGGAGATTTACATCCAAGAAATCGCTAAAAGCGGAGAGACCGATCCCTCATTAGCTGTTTTAATCGCTTTCTTGAAAAACTATCAATATCTGGTAGATCAGTTCAATAAACGCTGGGAAGCTTATCCGTTATTTTATGTCAACCAAATATTGAAGGAATCTCCCCAAAAAGCGATTATTCCTTCCGCTTGGTTTATCGCCGTGAAGAATAATACCGCACGGCAAGCCCAGTTACCCAAGGGTACAGGTATTATAACACAGGTACCATTTCCTGCGCAAGATATCCAATTTTGTTATCGTACGGACGAAGATTATTCGGTCAATGACATGAAAATAACGAGTATACATTCGTTACTATTGGAAAAAGATCCGAAAAAATATCCAGCGAGCCGATTAGGCTTCGTTACGTCCATCTGGCAAAAACAGTTGAATGACAGGATCGGAAACGTTCCTTCTAAGAAGCCCAATCTGGACTCAGAGCTAATCTTTGAGAACCAATCCTCTATACAAGCCGGACTGATGATCGAATCTCCCATGTTATTACTTCGGGAAGGACATCGGGATATACATATCACATTCGGATTAGAAGAAGACTCCATATCATATTTCAAAGAATTAATCGCTACTACGGAACAATCTTCCCACGAAACCGGGCGTGTATTAAACGACGCTTTCCTATTGGAGTTAAGCACAGAGAAAGGTTGGGCCCCGATATACGCCTACACCTTGACATTCATCAACGAAAACTCCTTTTATCTGAAATTCGTCCTTAATGAGAAATTCGACCCTACAACACCTTGCTCTGAAGCTCATGGTTGCCAAACACGGAACCCAGCGCTCCGTATATTGATGAACACGGATGCTTGGTTATTCCCCTACTCTTGGGTACACCGTATTTTTATTACTAGCTTAAAGATAAAGGTACATGTATCCGGCATGTCATCCTTGAAAATCTATAATCCTCTGGGAGAAGTAGACGCAAGCGTACATTTCCCTTTATTCGGGTTAGAAGCTCAAAAAGGCTCATGGTTCGCATTCGGTAATTATGAGATAGCGATCAAGCCTATCCAATCCATGGGTATTACTTTGCAATGGGCGGATCTACCTTATTCGGAAGGAGGTTTCTATGATTTGTATCAAGCATATAAGACACCTATCGATAATACCACCTTCAAAGTTGAATGGGAAAAACTAACAGACCAGAAATGGGTAAAATTACCGGAAAGTACATCTTGTCTCTTCAATACGAAAAACAAGCATACTTCCCCTAGGGGAAAGCTCTCGGAGTACAGCGAGATCGTTTACGACAAACCGTTCAAAAACATTACGGTCTCCACGGAAGAAGAGCAATATCAATACATGAAAGCCCAGCAAGGCTTCTTCAGGATTAGACTCACAGATCCGAACGGCGGATTCGGGCAGACGGAGTACCGGATGCTCTTTGCGGATATCATGATAAGAAACAGCCATACCCGTAAACAGACCCCGGTGCCCAAACCTCCTTACAACCCTATGATTGAAAGTATAGGTATCGGTTATAGCGCCGAGGAAGAATACTTTTTCAATGGCGATACCCCAAGAGATAGATGCCGTATCTATCATATCCATCCATTGAGGCAAAAGGAATTACATGAAATCGATCTACGTCATCCGTTCCCAATGGTGGAAGTACCCACAGAAGATGGGATTATTCTATTCGGTATTGGTAACTCGATCGGTAACGACCAGATCCGTTTATTCTTCGAGATGGCTGCCTTGAAACGGGAAATCGAAAAAGAATATCTTCCTTGCGTACAATGGTCTTTCTTCAACGGCAAGCAATGGGAGTTTATCAAACCGGGTAATTTACTTTCCGATACAACCGGGAATCTGTTGAATACAGGTTTGGTAGACATCCTGCTTCCCTCACCTATTAGCGAGGAAATGCTTGACATAAATGGAGATTTCTGGCTTTCGGCAAAAGTATCTTGCCACACGCAAAATTGTTCATCCATACGAAATGTCTATCTAAACCCAGTGAAAGCCCGGTTAGAAATCCCCGAAGAAATGGAAGCCCTGATCGGTGAGGAACTCGAAAGCTTCACGGGACTCGTTTCTTTCGAGAAAAGTATGCCGGGACTTACGGATATTTACCAGATCATACCCGCTAAAGGAGGACGTTCGCCGGAAACGCCAGAGGATATGCGGCTCCGGATCACCCAAGAGATGTCCCATCGGAACCGGGCTGTATTGCCTAGGAATTACGAGCAAATAACATTGGCTCAGTTCCCCGAAGTCGAAAAAGTACTTTGCTTGCCCGGAATAGACAGTAAAGCTCAAAACAGGAGCCCGATCGTAACATTGGTCGTGATGCAAAAGGAGAAAGATAAAAAGATCTTGCCTTTATGCGAACATAGGCTACTCATGCGAATCGAAGATTATATAGGTGACAAGACAAGTCCGTTCATTACCGTTGATGCAATCACTCCGGTCTACGAGGAAGTAACCGTTTGCTGTAACCTCCGGATAAAGCCCGGATATCCCGTAGGAGATATACTCCGCCAGACAGAGGCACGCATTAATAATTGTATCGCACCTTGGCGAGATAAGGAAGAGATCCCGGTATTTGGGCTTTCGTTCTCATCGACCGATCTTTATAACTCCATACGAGAGTGTGAAGCCATCGTGGACATTGATATATTAAGCGTAGCGCATGTCGTATATACGGCAAAAGACCAACAAAAGAGCTATTATCTAAACCGCTACCCGGAAGAGGCTAGGCAAAATTTCAACGTTAGCCCTTCCCAACCTTGGTGCATATTAGTTCCTTCTGATAGGCATTTGCTATATATTGACCAAAAAGACGAACTATTGGAACAACTCGGACTCGGATATTTAGGAGTTGGAAGTAATTTTATTATTAACAAATAAAACAAACCGGATATGCCTCGTACAAACAGAAATACACTAAAAGAATACTTTAAGCGCGGAAGTATGCCCAACCAAAAGCATTTCTACGAATTAATCGATTCCATGGTCAATATTTCCGACGACGGGATCGATAAAAATCCGGATGATGGCTTACGGTTAGCTCCTTCCAAGGAAAACAGTCCCGTCATCAGCTTATTCACGAACATACAAGACAATATTCCTGAGTGGAAAATATACCTAGGTAACAATAGCCAACTCCATATCATACGTCAAGGGCAAGATGAACCGATACTATCGCTTCATCCAAACGGTCGTATCGAGATGAACCAACCCGGTATGGATATACGTATCAACGGCAGTCTTTCCGCAACCCGCTTCGACGGCGCGATACGGGGTAAATTTCCCGCAGATGGCGAATGGCATACCCTGCAAATACCAACGGAAGGATGTCGTGCCTACCGCATCATGGCTGGATGCGGTAAGTTAAAAAGCGGACAATACGCATTGGTGGAAGCCACGGCTATCCATTGTTACGGGAAACATCGAAAAATCCGTACGAATCAATCTTGGTTCGGTTCCTTTTTTAACAAGATCAAATTCCGTTGGTACGGCCCCGGACAAAAATGCAAGTTGCAAATACGTAGCGGACGGGATTATGGAGACAACATCTTTGTTTGTTTCCAGATAACCGATTTATGGAAAGATTACCGGATGGATGCCTCCGACCGGAGAAACACCTTTAATCAAGAATAGCCATGGATGATCTGCCCAACCTGCAAGAACTAAAAACGGAGGAATCCATATTCGATAACCTCCAAAAGAATGCCTTGGAAACAATCCGGGAGCTTTCGGGACAATTGTGGACAGACCATGCCCCGCACGACCCGGGAATCACGACTCTGGACATCTTAAATTACGCCTTAAGCGAATTGGATTACCAAATGAGTTTCCCATTAGAACAATATCTCACCGGATCGAATAATCGTTTCAATCCGGAGGATTACGGCTTGTTCAGTCCTGAACGGGTTTCCGGGATGGCCCCTGTGACACCCAAAGATTACCGAGACCATTTTTTAGATCAATTAGATAACACTGATTACTTAATGAACTTATCGGACCTGCAAATCCACCCTTATAGATCCAATGATCAGATCTGCCACGGATGGTTCGACCTATTTATAGAACTCTCGTCCTTTATCTCAGAAGATCAACACAAACAGGAAGAAAAGAAAATCAAGGAAAAGATTGAGGAACTATATCACGCGAACCGGAATTTAGGAGAAGCCCTACACGCAATCCATTTCGTAAGAAGAAAACCTTTATTACTTATTGGAAATATCGATATAGACGGTAGCATCTCTCCGGAAAAAACCTTGATCGCCATTTATACGGAGGCGATTCAATTATTCGCACCGGGAAGTCATTATACAGGTAGTGCGCTTCCCATATACAAGCTTTTCAAAGGGATCAAGCAGATACAAGGGGTTCTATCGATACACTCTTTGGAATTTCAAGGTTTTGAAGAGGGTGAATACGCCTATACATTAGCATTATCTTCCCCTGAGCAAATCAAGATACGACTTTACCAAAACCAACAAGCAGTAGAGATTAATGCCACAAAAGTATTGAATCGTTTGCATTCGCGGAATAATATCAACCATGCGATACGAGAACAGAAAAAACAAGCCAAATCGATCCTCATGGACAGTCGCCATATCCATCTGAATGATTATAGCGTCACAAATGATTTCCCGATTTGCTACAAGGACTCGTTTACCGATTCATTCAAGGCATATCTTTCTATATTCGACCATCTCTTTTCGGAGGGACATAAAGAAATGAACCATCTAAAAGATTGGATGGCCTTAAATATGGGAACCCCCGGTTCCGCTTCTATGGAACAAAACAAAGATCTGCTATTGGATACGTTGGATAAAATCTACGGCGAAAATAGCAACCAGCCTTTTCTCCGCTACTCCCATAAAGAGATAAACCGTCAACGAAGAGTCCGGTTCCTGCGACAACTACCGGAACTTATCCGGGACCGGTATCTAGGCTGTAATCTATTCGACGCAGACTCCCTTTCCGGATTGGAAAGATATCTCTATTCCATACTCGGATGGGAAGATGCGAAAGAGCAAATTTTCATTCTGGAAAACATACTCCTGCATTCACCGAAGGCGACTGATCATCCAGTCCCCTCCCGGGAATTTACCTTAACGGCAATCCTCTCACAAACAAAACGTACGCGGCAACGGCCGGATTTTCAGCTTCGTCTTGAAGAATTCTTGCGAGAGAAGATACCGGCACATCTACGATTCACGGTTCATTGGCTTCCTCCGAAAGAGCTAGCCCTATTTGTCAAAGACTATAAGGCATGGCGAAAAGCGTGGGCCGATAAAGACGACAAAGAGATTGACCGCACCGGAGAAATCTTAAAGAATAATCTGATACGAATAAATATAGAACTTTAAATTTACCCTTATGTCAACCAGATATCGAACTACCTACCACGGCATTTTATTGGGCTTATTACTTCATGTAATCATGGCACAAGCCGTTAACGCCCAAAGAAGTCTCTCGGAGCGATTGGATTATTTCCGGAGTTTAGGAGAGCGGACCGAATTGGAACTGGAAGAGATTCGTACCCCGATCGTCTCCTATCAAGCTCTTATGGACTCGATCACCCAGCGTATCTTAACGGAGCAATGCAGTTATATCGTCTATCCCGCTGAATTGGGGAACGCTTTCACTTTCGTAATAAATCCGGACGCGAACCAAGCGATATTGCGTTTGGGTTATTTACAGTCCCCGAGCTCCTTATTACCAGATCATGTGGAACAATGTGCATATACACCTTGGTTGTTCGGAAACGAGTTATTAACCGCATCCAAGAATAAGGCCAACGCAGATCCTCTCTTCCGCTTCTTCGATGCAATGCCCGGCCCAGTCAAAGTAACGCAAGCTTTGTGGTATTATTTCAATAAAAGAGAACCGGAAAGGATATTGCCTCCCCCTACCGTCGAGAATATGTATTTCTTCAAGGGCAAAACCGGAGATCTGGATAATATGCAATCGTTGCTCAACTCCGATAAACAAGGCTATATCATTTGCCCCGTATGGACAGAAGACGTTACAGGAGTTCTGGATAATCCGGACGAGAATCCCTCCATCAGAGGAAGCGGAACGATTGAGTTTTTCATCAAAGAAGCTCCCCTTTCCATCGCCCTCAACATCACGCCTTGGGAAGAAGACGCCATTGGATACCGGGAAACCGATTTCATCCCATTCGTTTACGACACCACTTACACGCAAGCCGTAAAGAACTGGTTGCTATCCGTGCGTGAGCTGCGTCCCTCCACGATTCGTACGTTCTTCTGTTATTTCGATAAACGTAGCAAAGAAGAGATCGCCACACAAAAGAAAAAGGGAAATTGCAGTATTCCCGTATTCAAGGTAGATGGCGCATCATCGGAAACCGAACGCCTATCCGAACGCCTAAGTCAATACAACCAACGAGCTTTTCCCATCGTGCCGTATTGGTTGCAATCCGTATACGAGCAATTACCGGCAGGCCTTATCCGGAAATTCAGCCGGATGGAATATCTAGGGTATGTAGTGGATACAGAAAGCGGGCAACCTAGTCAAGTAAGCGACTGGCAACAACAGGAGTGTCTGGTAGATATGCCCGTTTATTCGGATACGCCTGTCGATTTGCTGGTCCTATTCCGAAACTCAAAAGCGACGAATGATTTCCTAAGATCGAAAGAATCCCAGATGGCTCTTTTAAATAACTTATTCACAAAGGATACCGGCACGATCAACCGGAACCCGTCTCTCCGGAAACTCAACGGCTTGACTCTTTACTTCCCTGATTTCGATTTTAAGCTGGAGAACCGGAGAGAACTTGTACAATTCGTGAAGTCCACCAGTTTCGTAATTGATTCCTTTTGTGTGATGGGTAATAAAATATATAGAAACTACGATTTAAATGTCATATTCCCTATCAAGGAGAAAAAGCATATCGGTTATCTATCCATTCTATTGAAATACCAATTGGTAGACCGCCTTTGTTTTGTCGATTACGATGAAATGGGCGTTCCTGTAACTACTTGCGAAAATCGAGAGAATAAGCAAGAACCAGTACTCAAGATGGTCATGTATGAGGAAGAATGCGAGGTATCCTTACTAGATAATCTTTTCAACTCTTTATTCTATTTGCTAAATCCTTTTCCGCAAGGCGAGCAACTCACCAGTTGCTCCGATGATCTGGCGCAACTGGCAAATACGGAATTCTCCAACCCGATGCTTATTTATTTCGTATTGGGTGATATATTCCTATTTCTCATACTATTAATCCTAATCAACCTGTATATGACATCCAGTAAGTTCTACATGTTGGCACAACATTATAAGCGATATGTCTTGCCTCTATTACTGGTATTCATATCCGAGATCGTATTGGTATTATACCTAATCACCAATATCGTATCCTCGCGGGAAACTTTCGACATATGGACCCAAATGATACTGTTGGCGCTCCCACTCTTCTTTTTTCTCTTAATCATCGTACCGATCGGGCACCGGGAAAGAGAGCCGTTGCCTTAAATCACCACCGGCCCTCTTTATTCAATTCCCGGCGGATCGCCATAGATAAGATATCGGAATCTAGCCGGGGAGTGTCTTGCTTTAGCAACCGAAGGGCACAACGCCGGATCACATTCGAGATGGAGCCACCCGATAACTCATAAGTAGCTGCCATACGAATCATTTTGTCCGCATCCGCAGGTAGCCAAGAAGAGGGAAGCATTCTACGCCATAATTCCTCACGTAAGTCTTGATCCGGCATCGGGAAATAGATAATAGACTGGAAACGACGGGAGAAAGCTTCATCAATATTACTCTTTAAGTTTGTGGCCAAAACAACGGTTCCCGGGAAATCCTCGATCCGTTGCAGCAAATAAGCGATCTCTTGATTCGAATGGCGATCATTAGAAGTGTTCGTCGAGGTTCGTTTACCGAATAAGGCATCCGCCTCATCGAAAAAGAGAATCCAATTCCGGTTTTCCGCTTGGTCGAATACATTCGCAAGGTTCTTTTCAGTCTCGCCGATATATTTGGAGACAATCATGGAAAGATCGATACGATATACATCCATCCCGTTCTTCTTGCCGATCAAGGTCGCGCAAAGCGTCTTACCCGTTCCCGGCGGGCCATAAAACAAAGTGCGGTAACCGGCCTTCAAAAAACGACTCAATCCCCAGTCCGAAAGGATGACTCGATGACCCGTAATCCAATTATTTATCTCTTCCAACTCCTCACGCACATAATAAGGCAATACGGCATCTTCCCAATTCAAAGCCGTACTAATCCGTTTGGCCGGAAAACCCATATTATAGTCCGGCTTATATTCTCCCTCAAAAGATAAACGGTACAAGAAATCCTCCGATATACGCAGTTGTCCGCTCAAGAACGGTTCACCATTCCCGGCTCCTTCCAAGCCAACGACGTGATACATATGGAACCAATGCTCCTCACGAAATAGACGAACCACTTCCAGACGGCGTTCCACACGATCGCCCGCCAACAGGAAAACGGCCGTCTCGCCCGTTGGCAAGAATCCTCCGTGCGATAGTCCTTTCCAACCGCCAAATTCCGTATAAGGACGGTCAAAATTCTTATTATGCACAAAGAAAATATCCAACACCTGCGGAGAAAGATGAGGCATTAAGGCCAACATCAACACCATCCACTCATCGAAAGTAGGATCGACCTGTTCCGGCAACAACGCCTTCCAAAGCGGTCCTGCCTTCGGGAGTGCGATATCATAGACGGAAGATAAATCGCACTCCTGCCGGAAATACAAACGAATAGAGACATCCAATACCCGCTGGAACCAATCGATCCACTCGTTCATAAGACAGAAGCAGCTTTAGCGCCCATCACATCCGCCTCGTGTTCCAAGGATAAATCATCGTTAACGGCCATTCCACCTACCTCGGTAGTAGGCTGCACACGTCCCTCTGCTTGCTGGATGACGTGTGTCAACTCATGTCCCAATAGCTGCTGTCCGGCAGACGTATCCGGTTTGAATTGTCCCGGGGCGAAATGGATATCCGTACCTTGCGTATATGCCAAAGCCCCAACCTCCGGCGCTTTCGATGAATCCGGGTGTACACGTACCGAAGAGAAATCCGTCCCGAAGGAAGACTCCATGCCTTGGATTACATAATCCGGAATCCCTGTCTGGTTCTTCGTTTGCCGTTGGGCCACAAATTTTCCTTGAAGAAGCTCATCCTCATCTTCCACATCCCGCTGAACGGCGAACTTACCTTGCTGCAAATCATCCTCATCCATCGCGTCACGTTGCATAGTTTCCACCATTTTAGCCTGCAAGACAGATTGTACCCGATTATCTTCCATCAATTGTGTTGATTCACCTTTACGGTTTTGAAAGACCTGCGAAGGTCCTTCTTGAATCTGTATCCGATCCGCATTCATAATGTTATCATTTAATAGTATTTTACCGCCACTTTACTCTAAGCATTTTTTCCATCCATGGAGCTTTAACGAGCTTGAAGTTCCAAGGAAGCGAGTCTAATAAGATGTCAAAAGGCTTCTCCTCGACCGTTAGCATCCAATTATCCTCTTCCATTTTTAACATTCCCTTTCTCTGGATAAAAGTTTTTTGAAAACCTTCCCAGCTTGTATGCCTCATCTTGTCCCAATTCATAAGTACCGCTTTCTTCAATTGTTCCATGATCTCCAATTCATTCTCGGTTAAATCACACGAGCGAGGAAGCGGTTCCGGGCTGTTGTCATAGCCCGTCAAGACTTTGTTTAAGAATAATTCTGACTCCGGAATTTCCTTCTCATCCGTCACAAAACATTGGGACACAAAAATAGCTTTCACTTGGCATTCTTTCGATTTAAAGTCACGCCTGTCATCACTCAAGTAGCCTAACCGATTAAAAAGCATTGGCAGGTAGACGGCTATGATCACTAGGCCCGCATTGTCAATAGACACGCCATGGTCTTTTAACTGGCCATTCAAAACGTTCATATTCATATTATTTTTAAGTTGATATATAAAAACTGACAATTCAGGTAAATTAGTTATATGTCGCCCTATAAAAGTCTCGATCTTACGTAATTCCTCCTCTGGCACAGACTCCCTCAAACGCTGCCAAAAGAGGAACAACAATCCATCCTTGGAATAATTCCGGTAAACGTTGCCGGAAAGAGCCTGTAACCACCCCAACCAAAGGTTCTCTTCCAACCCGAAGCTATTGAGACGAAACAAGCGGATTACCTCCTCTACAAGTAAGCGCAAAGCGGGAGTCGCCCCTGTATATAATTCCTCCAATAATTCCATTTTTTTGGAATTGGACGGATAGATAGCGGGAAAAGCAGTACGGATGGGAAGCTCGGGCGCTTTCCCCGGTTTCGTGCCCAGTAAAGCATCCATGGTACGTGTAAACGCATCCATATTCTCCAACATACACTCATGCAATAACAAGCGCAGCCGAGCAGCATCTCCAAATGTACGATTCTCTTTTACATTCGTAAGGTATTGGATCAAGGATACCTGATTCGGAAAAGCCAGACCGTATTCACGGATGACAAGCAGTAATAAGGAAGCGAAGATACGAGCGGCCTCTATCGGTTCTTCCACCCTTATTCCGGATGAAGGAATATCCTTCAATTGCCGTAATTGGTCCAGTAAGACTTTCGGGTTCGTCTTCTCCAAGTCCCTCACGTACTCGAATAGATCGCCCAGCGGTTCATCGGCACGGCCCGTGATTATAAATTGCCCGAACCGATAGGCTTTCCTCTCCTCATTCAACCAAACAGAGAATAAAGGCTCGGGAGATTCCTTATCCATATCCTCGTACAGCAGATCTATTATCTCACGTAACTCTTCCGGGATCCATGGATGTTCCCCATGTGTTCCCTCATGGAAATAGGAGATCAGCTCCCGCACCGTGATATTATAATGGGCAGAGAACTGTCCCAACACCGAACGTACGAATTGTTTCCGGCTAAAAGCGGACAATGGCGCACTAAACAGCACCAGAAAGATAAATTCCCATTTCAACAGCCGGAACTCGTCACCCACCCTTCCTTCCAAACGCCCTTGCTCTTTCCCCTTATCCAGCGTCTGGGCATACCGTATAATGAAATGGCTTTCCACCGGAACGGTTTGCTCGACCACCGAATAGATTTGCTCCTCGCGCAAGAAACGGATAAAGCAACGGCACAAGCCGGGATTAGACAACCGATCTTTCAAATCTTCCGGGTAATAAACGGATATACCGGCGGGAGAATCATCGATAGCATTCAAGTACAAAGCAATGATCAATTCCCGAACGGCTGGATAAGCCGTTAGCAGTCCACTAGCCAAGGTACGGTAAAAATATCCCAACAACTCCATCACCGTCAGATTATAATGCGCCGCCAACTCCTTTAACACGGAGAAAGCGAACTGATGGCGGGAATATACGCTTCCACTTCTACCGAGAATAACCTCGAAGATAAACACCCATTTCAGCACCCGGAAATCATTCCCGGCTTTCCCTTCGAGCATGCCCAATTCCTTCTCCTTATCCAACGCTCTCGCATAGTCGATGACAAACGGACTCTCCGCAGGGATCACCTGTTCCACGATCAGGTAAATCTGTTCCTCATTATACCCGGATAAGAAAGTCAAGCTCTTCTCCCGCCGCACGAGCAAAGCCTTCAATTCTTCCAGAGAAAAAAGAGAGAAATTTTTAGTGAATTCCTTTTCCGATAATGTCTCTAGCCGGATATCCTTCAAAAGCGACAGTAACTCGGGCATGAACAAGCGGGTAGAGGCGAACTTATCTAAATCATACGTCAGCATCCCCAGTAAATCCACAAAATAAATGGAATAATAGCCGGATAATTCCCGCAGTGCGTACGTCACCATTTGTTTCCGGTTGAAATAGCCTTGATCCTGAGATAATAAATATCCCCATAGGATTATCCAGATAGCGTTTCTGTAATCATTCTTCCCTATCTCCGGACGCTTTATCTCGGGATAAGAGTCTTGCAAGAAACGGGCATAAGCGTTTATAAACGAGCTTTCCGAGGGTACCACCACATGTACCAAACGTTCTTGATAGATATCATCCAATTGAAAGACTAGACGTTTACGAATGGTAAGCGCCTTTCCCTTCTCACGCAGGAAATGACTTAATTCTATCGAAGATGTTCGTACTAATTTATCCAGAAGCTCCGGTAAGGTGAGTCGCTCCTCTTCCAGCCAAGGCCAATACCCGTGCGACAATAGGTAAATACTTCCAGCCAAGATTGCCTGATGGGAACAACTGCTATTCGGTCTGGATGCTCTTCTTTACTTCGCAAATAAGAAGCGAAAGTCTCGTCCAGTCTCTCCGCCAGTCTACGGGGGAATTGCTCATAGAATTCATCTTCTTCTAGCTCACCTAGATCCAAATCTAAACTCTCGATCCGGATCAACTCATCTTCCGTATCATAACGGCTTAAAATCTCATCCACGATCCCTTCTAAAGAGGTTCGGTTAAAGGTATCCCAACGACCATATAAATCATGAACGAAAGGTTCCCGATCCGCAACTAAATCTAGTTTTAAGGTGCCTATTGTTATCATATGGTTTGCAGGGTATTTCAGTCTTTATTAGATGCATGCAATATCTATATTATTCTTCGATTAAACAAGTATTATCCAGATTCTTTTCCACAAAAACATATAAAAGTTGATTGTGCCAGAATAAAACTTATGCGTACCTATAGGTAAACCTGATCGGTACCTATTCTATTCTTAAATTATCGCCACTGATTTTACAATCAGCGGCGGCATTTGTATATTCAGCGGCTGTGAATATAAATTCAGCGCCGCCAAATTAAGAAATAGAGCTTATCCGACAAAGAATATATAGGCTCTTGGAGAAGTATTTCCTAGGGAGAGAAGCGTTTTTCCTCCAACAGAGAGAGATATCAAAGATATTTACGTAAATTTGCCATTCAGTTACAATTTATCAACCTAAATTCTTTATTTACATGGAATCTGTAATGAAAAAAACAGCCGCCACAAGCTTGTTAGCCTCTTGTGCGGTATCGCTGGCCTTGTTTTCCTCTTGTGCCAGTCAAGAACAAAACACACTTACTCCCGAGGAAATCGCTGACGGATGGGTCCTGCTTTTTGATGGAAAGACATTGGATGGTTGGAAAGATTACAACGGGACTACATTGACACAGCCTTGGCATGTAGTGGATGGTTGTATCCAAGCCAAAGGTGATGGCAGCGACGCTAGTGGCTACATCGTAACCGATAAAGAGTATGAGAACTTCGAGCTTTCTTGGGACTGGAAATTGTCCAAGGGGGGCAATAGCGGTATGTTGTACCACGTGGTAGAGCGTCCCCAATACGCTGTTCCTTACGTAACAGGGCCGGAGTATCAATTGATCGACGAGCCGAACTTCCCGGAGCCATTGGAAGAGTGGCAGAAATTAGGCGTAGATTACGCGATGCACTTGCCGGATAAATCCAAGATGAAGGTGAATCCGCAAGGCGAATGGAACAACTCCAAGATCGTATTCGATAACGGACATGTGGAACATTGGTTGAACGGACAAAAGATCGTTGAGTTCGAGGCATGGACAGACGATTGGCACGCTAAGAAAAATAGCGGTAAATGGGCCAACGCACCGGAATACGGATTGGCGAAAAAAGGTGTGCTTTGTTTGCAAGATCATGGTTATCCCGCATCTTTCCGTAACTTGAAGATCAAGGAACTTCCCCGTAAGACCGGTAAGGAAGTGAACTTGTTCAACGGCGTGGATTTGACGGGATGGGAACCATACGGTACGGAGAAATGGTACGTAAAAGACGGCTTATTGGTCTGCGAAAGCGGTCCCGACAAACAATACGGTTATCTCGCTACCCGTGATTATTACGATGATTTCGATCTAACCGTAGAGTTCAAGCAAGAGGCTGACGGAAACTCCGGCGTATTCATCCGCTCTTTCGTAGAGGAAGGCGTGAAAGTAAACGGCTGGCAGGTAGAAGTAGCTCCGAAGGGTCACGATACAGGTGGTATCTATGAGTCGTACGGACGTGGCTGGCTGGTTCAGATTCCGGACGAGAAAGAGAATATATTGAAAGAGGGCGATTGGAACACGATGCGTATCAAGGTACAAGGCGACAACGTACAGACTTGGCTGAACGGACAGGAAATGGTAAACTTGAATGACGAGAAGATCGGAGCCGGCAAAGGCCGCATCGCCCTTCAGATTCACGACGGTGGAGGCATCAAGGTTCTTTGGCGTAATTTAAAACTTACGACATTATAATAGAACGAAACTAGATTATAAACCCAATAAGGTGTTTCAAAAGAAGTCTTTTTGAAGCACCTTATTTTTATCATTGATAACACGCTCTTTTATCACTGGATTTTATGAATAAACTTATCTTTACAGCTATCCTTTCGGGATTTGCCGGTCTCTACGCCATGGGCCAGAACGAGATCCGGCTTATGGACATGGACCTAAATAAATCCTACCAAACCTACGGTGGCGCCGTCAAAGGGAAATCAGTTACCAACGAGCCCGCCTCCATACAAGGAAAAACGTATGATGACGTGATCGGGGTACAAGCCAAAAGCCATATCAAGATCGATTTACACAAGAATGCGTCACGCTTTCAAGCACAGGTCGGGATCGCCGACTCACATATCGATTATACAGATAAAAGCCTCACGGTTATCCCTTTTGTTGACGGAACGAAAATGTATTTCGATACCCGAAAAAACGCCAAGACATTTGTTGGTCTAGAAGGTAAAGACGGAAAGGTACATCCGGGCTCGGTCTTATTTATCTTGAAAGGAGATGACAAGGAGCTTTATAACAGCGGTATCGTCAAACTTGGCGACGCCCCGAAAACAATCGATATCCCCCTAAATGGCATAAAGATATTGGACCTTATCGTAGAGCCTACCGACGATGGCCCCAGCGGAGATCATGCCTTATGGATCACGCCCCAAATAGAGTATATGGAGATCATCCCCTCGATCATCTCCACAAGCTATCAAGGGAAAGGGCCGGAGGTATCATCCGGTACGGAGAAGAAATTACTTGATAAAATCAAGCGATTGCCCCAACAAGGGCTTCCTTTGGAAAACACCTCTTTCGACTGGCTTTTACAACCCTCACGATCCAAAGCCGGCATATATGCGACTCCCGATGGCAAAAGCATCTTATTGTCAAACGGAATGGTAGCACGTATGTTCCGTGTCTTGCCCAATCTCTCCACTCTAGATATCTTTAACCGGATGACCGGAGAAAGTATGCTTCGTGCCGTAAGTAGCGAAGGCAGTTTGACGATTGACGGGAAACGTTGGGAACTTGGCGGGCTGGCCGGCCAGCCCGAGCGCGGATACTTCCAGATGGAATGGGTCGAGCAGATGACTACCCGCTCCGGTTCTTTTCTCATTGAGGATTTCCGCATAGAGGAGCTGCAGGAAGATATCAAATGGGCCAGAAGCCGCTGGGCACTGAATAAGAACGTACCCACAGGGAAAAGACTGACTTTCGTATTGAAAGGAGAGAAAGAAACAGAAGGTGTCACCGTAGAACTCCATTACGACTTATACGATCATATCCCGGTTATCCGGAAAAGTATGGAGGTTACCAACAAGACCCCGCAGTCCATAGATATCGATGCCTTTCAATTGGAATATCTGGCATTCGCCGAACCGGAGTCTCCCGGCGGTGGAGATCCCTCCAAATTCAGGCTCCCGAACATACATATAGAAAGCGATTATGCTTGTGGCGGAGAGTTTACCGAGCGGGAAACCGATATCACGGAGAAATGGGTAGCCGATCCGGAATATACCTCCCAACGCAACTATCCTTTGCTCACGCCTTGCATATTAGACGTATCGCCCAAGCTAGGTCCCGATTATACCCTAGCGGCGGGCCAGGAGTTCAAGTCCTTCAGCGTATACGAGATGCCGTTCGACAGCGATGACCGGGAACGGAAGGGCTTGTTCAAACGACGCTTTCATTATACGGTAGCTCCATGGGCTACGGAGAATCCGATCTTCATGCACCTTACCTCTTCCGATCCGGATGTTATTCGTACCGCTATCGATCAATGCGCTACCGTGGGCTACGAGATGGTGATCATCAGCTTCGGGTCTGGATTGAACGCCGAGGATATCTCGGAAGAAAATATCGCCAAATATAAATCCTTGGTAGATTACGCCCGCGGCAAAGGTGTAGAGTTAGGATGTTACTCCCTCTTATCAAGCCGTTGGATCAGCGACGAGGTGGATGTTATCAATCCCAAGACGGGCAAACGGGGAGGCATGCGTTTCGGTAGCGCTCCCTGCCTGTGCAGCGATTGGGGATATGAGTATTTCCATCATATACGAACCTTCTTCGAGCGTACGGGCATGCGTTGCTTCGAGCACGACGGCTCCTATCCCGGCGACGTATGCGCCTCCACCCACCATACCTATCATAAAGGGCTGGAAGATTCCCAATGGAATCAGTTCCATAAGATAACCGATCTCTATCGTTGGATGTGCGAGAATGGCATTTATATCAATGTTCCCGATTTCTATTTCTTGAACGGGTCTACCAAGACAGGCATTGGTTACCGTGAAGCCAACTGGTCGCTTCCCCGGGACCGGCAGATCATCCATGCCCGCCAATTGAATTATGATGGTACATGGGATCGGATGGCTTCGGCATGCTGGAGCTTCGTTCCTCTCGTGGAGTATCAAGGAGGAGGAGAGGCCGCCACCTTGGAGCCCCTCCACGAACACTTGTTCGAATACAAAACACATATGATGCAAAATTACGGAGCTGGTGTCCAAGCTTGCTATCGAGGGCCACGCCTATATGATACCCCGGAAACCCAAGCGGCCGTAACCGAGGTTATTCAATGGTATAAGAAATACCGCGATATACTCAACAGCGATATGATCCACTTACGCCGGCCGGACGCACGAGACTGGGACGGGTTCATACACGTCAATCCTCACAAGAAGGAGAAAGGTCTAGCCATGTTCTTCAATCCGACCCATCAAGAGATCACCCGTACGATCCATATTCCACTCTATTATACCGGCCTGACACAAACAGCCCGCATCCGGGAAAAAGAGCAAAAGCCTGTCACCTACAAACTGAACCGGGACTATACGGTGGAGCTTACGGTTAAAATCCCTGCCAACGGATATACTTGGTATGTGGTTGAAGCAGCCGATTAGAACTAAAATGGCCGGGATAATCGCTACCCCGGCCATTTTATCTATCTATAGACTTCTTTATCTACGTCCGTTACCTAGATGTTTTCTGCCATGTTTATTCCCTTTAGGCTGCTGTTTTTCCAGATATTGTTTGTATTGTTCCTCCGTCAATATTTTTTTCATCTGGGCGTTCTTATCCTCACGCATGGCCAACATCTTTTCCCGTTGCTTCTCACGCTCAGCCTTCATCGCCTCACGTTCTTTTTGAGCCTTTTCCATATACTCTTTTTGAAGTTTACGGAACTCCACCGCTTGTTTCTCATCCAGCTTCAAGTCGGCGATCATCTTCTCGCAACGTGCGGACGGATCCATCTTACGCTTGTCCATACGCCTGTTCTCACGAGCGAACACAGAAGTTGAACTCAACAATACAACCAAACACAATCCTATTACCTTTTTCATAAACTACTACTTATTACTTTTATTATAAATTACCTGTTTATGAAGCGCTTCGAAAGAATAGACATCGATAAAAAGGAAAGGTTTAATCGGAAATAACATTTAACATCTTACCACAGGCCATTTAACATCTCGGAATCTCCAAATCATCCTTACTGGGTAATGCCGGGAATTTAGCGTGTGGTTCCGCCTGATACCAGAAAGTAGTCGATGAGATATCCGACTTCTGGTTATTATACCTACCGTCGTGCCGCCAACCCAAATCTTGAATCGTAACCTTCAGATCCTTTTCAAAACGAACCGGGTCCAAGATATGCCAGCGATACAAGCCGAACGCCGTAACAGCCCGATATAGGCCATCCGGACGGATCACTTGGTGCATTCCCGCATAAGGAGTGGTGAATTCTTGGTACTGATGTGTTTTCTGATTCTCGAAGTTATACGAACCGCAGAAATAATCCTCCGTACCTGTTCCACAGATTGTCGGGTATTCCTTGTCGCCATCCATATAGAACTTGATCTCTCCTTCACCCCACCAACAGTTATCATTGACACGCCAAGCCAAATAAGTTCCAACATATTGTCCCTTTCCCTTGATTCCATCCACCAACGTATGGCTAGAGCCTTGTGTCGGGTTGGAACGACGGAACTGTGCATGGAAATATCCCTCATCCTCCGGCACTTCCGTCAAGGTATAATTAATTTGGTAATACAAACGCATCTCTTCCGCATTGTTAATATTCTCCAATGTTATGCGTGCTTTCTTACGGAACGGCATCTTCCAGTAGCAATTGAAAGCGCTCCCGGGGTTTACACAGACCGCTAACGAAGATAGTTGGGCATACTCATTAAAAGCACTGGCGAAGAAATCCCCGACCGGACATTCAACCGAAGGCTCTTTCTCGTCGTCCCAATACATACGGAGTATCGAGAATCGCCAGTTGCCAGTGGGAGTCATCCATATCTGCTGGATAGCCCCCGGGCCATCAATCTCCGCGATGGTAACTGTCTCCCCCGGTTTCACGATAATAAAAGGATTTACTTTCCAGCCTTTCCCCAAATCTTTCGCTGGGCCGGCCGCATTCGCCTTATTCCGGACATCCTTATCTCTCACGGGATCAGCCATCGCTCCTTTCCCTTTCTCCCCCGTAAAATTCTCCGGACTGATCGAACGACTCTGCGCATTCGACAAACGAGAAAGGTTTCCCATATTCATATCCAACCCGTTAAAAGGATACTGCTGGGCATTCGCCCAAAAACTTAACAGCAAAAAGGCTAACAGCAAAACATTGATCTTCTTCATAATGACTTTTATTATTTAAAATTTATACATCGTCTACCTATCATCCGCCTCCAAAATTAAGATCCAATCATTTCCCCTCTCTCCCGCTTCTCCGGGCGCATTGAATGTACGAATTCCCTTATTCTCGACCGGTCCGATCAAGGTTCTCGCCCCATTCCTCGGATTGAACCAATAAGCTTTACCTAAAGATCGCAATTTACTCATTTGTATTCTTACATCCTGCCCTTGACTCAAATAAACTAAAATAAAAGTCTTATCTTTTGCTAAAACGGGAGTGATATAGCTTGCGTCATTGTAATTAATTCCGAACAGGACGGATAGATCCGGACGGAAACGATCTAACGGATACATCGTAAACAAAGACTTTACATAGCGCATACATTCGGCTCCCGGCCTATCCAACGCACCATCCCAAAACGTAAGGCATGGTACATGATATTTACCACCCGGCTTATACATTTGCCAAATAGCGTTATTCCCATATGTATATCCGGCAGCTCCAGAGAAATAAGTCCAATAAGCCTGCATACGAATATCATAGTCATCGTAAATTCCATCCGTAAAATAAGTCGTATCCTTAATCAATCCGTTATCACCTATTATGTCCTCCTTTTTCTTCCCGAACTTAGCATAATCAAAATATTCCCAGAAAAGAACCGGTATGTCCTCGTATGAAGGTTCCGCGTTTACAAACGGTTTAATCGGGTTCAATTGAGCATACATACCCGAAAAACGATATACCGGATCCATCCGGCGGTAATGCCCGCTTTGGAGAATATTGAATGATAGCCAAGACTCATTGTGGAACCAATAATGCGAGGAAATCTCTCCCGTCGGATGATAGGACATTAGTTGTGTTCCTCCATTTCCCTCCTGAATTCCTTTCGCCATAGATTGCCAGATCTCGAACTCCTTATCCGTAACCACATTTCTATCACCACCAAGAATCCATATTACAGCTTCATTTTTATATCGGGTTCCCAGTATTTTCCCGTATGTATACGCATTATCTGGATTAAACAATGCTGGATTTCCGTCTTTCTCTACCACATTGTTTGCCCAAGTAGGTAGAAGCCCTATATACATTCCTCGTTTGCCGGCCTCTCGAATCACAAAATCCACCAACTCAAAGTACCCTTCCGTGATTTGGGTAGGGTCTTTATCAACCAAGGGCAAATATCCATACGCATTCGGTTTATCCAAACCATCCAGTTCCTGTCTCTTATACACATCTCCGAGCCCACGAGACATCTCAGGATCTC
>ERZ1026956.428-NODE-428-length-25357-cov-22.822267_pt1 | contig 25357 bp, 30 predicted proteins | sample MGYA00519301_ERZ1026956 | MGnify/ENA primary metagenome ERZ1026956 (study PRJEB26926, sample SAMN06164521) | human gut metagenome | biome: ENVO:00009003; feature: ENVO:2100002; material: ENVO:00002003 | host: Homo sapiens | place: USA | collected 2012 ...
ACCAACCTAAAACTACTAACCTAAATGAACCTTAAAACTTCACTGCAAAGATAAGCCGGAAAATCGAACCGTGCAAGTTTTTTATTAAAAAATTTCAGTAAATTTTGATATTTTTTTATTATACCACCTCCGACAGATCGCACACTCGTTGATTTTCAATAAATTACACAACAAACACTCCGCAGCGCGCCACGCGGGGCTTGCGCATTTCAGAGGGGAAGATCCGGCGAACTCCTCCGTCCTGTTCACGACCGGCGTGCAGGCCCGCACGGCAGCCCGCGGCGGTCCGTTGCGAAGTTCCGCCCGCGAAGGTTGGTCGATAACGACCAGCCGGAAACCACCAGTCCACAAGCGGCAGTCGGCGGCAGTCAATCCGTAACGTCAGACGCAAAGGTCAGAAAAGCCCCTTCAGCAGCGGATAACCCATCCGGCGGCGCAGTTTGATCCGCCGGACGAGGTTGAGCGGCCGCCGCTTCAGCCCGGCGCGTCCCCGGGCAAGGAAGTCGTTGACGGCATCCAGCACGCGGGCCGAGCAACGGCCGTCGCGGTGCGGTTCGTGCCGCATCGTATAGGCGCGGATCTCGCGCATGAGCTCCTCGGGGCGCGCGAGGGCCCGTTCAAGGGCCGGGCCGACCTGCTCGGGCCGCTGGACGTCGATCAGGTAAGGCCCCGGGTGCGAATTGCGGAACGTCACGACGGGGCGGTCCAGGAACATGAACTCCAGAATGATCGACGAACTGTCGCACAGCAGCACGTCGGCCCGCCGCAGCGCCCCAAAGTCGAACGTCGTGCCGAGGAAGGTCACGTTGTCGTGCGCGGCGGCAATCCGAGCATAGCGGTCAATCACCGCCCGGTCGTCGAGCTTCGGGTGGAACATGAAGATCCACTCCCAATCGCGCTCCGCAACCAGATGCTCGATCTCGTCGGCCAGGTAGGGCGTCGAGGTGAGCGACCGCGTGAAGGTCGTCGAGTAGAGCACGACGGGCCGCGCGTTGTGCGGCGGCGCCTGCATCTCGGGCGAGAAGTAGTCGTCGGCCTTCGTCCAGCCCGTCTCGTAGACGCGGAAGTAGCCGTAGCGCCGCTCCTGCTCGCGGAAGGGCCCGGTGCTCGTCGGGCCCTGCGTGCAGTAGATGTCGAACCAGCCCCGCACGGTGAAATGGTCGTCGTGGCGGTCGTTGCGCTTGTTGATGGGATAGCCGTGGAAGAGCTGCACCTTCACCCCGGGAAAGAAGTCGGGGATGTGGTTTCCGGGGGCGAAGACCGCTATCGGGTTGTACTCCATGACCTCGGCAATCGTGGCAAGGCGCCGCTCGTCCTCCGCGAGCTGGTCGGGGCACCCCTCCTCGATAAACCAGGCCACGTCGTCGCCGCGGCGGCGGATTTCGCGTTGCAGCGGCCGCATGATCGGATAGGCATACGGCAGCGAGACGAACATCAGGTACTTTTTCATCGGTCGGAAAGCGGTTAACGGGACAGCCGGCGTTCGAGGCTCTTGCGCCAGCGAAGGAGCGTGACAATCAGCACGACGAGCGGACGCAGCGCATGCCAGCGGTCGAGGCCGAGCAGCGCGAGCCGCACGGCGGTGTAGTGGCGGCGCACCTCCCGCCGGAAGCGGGCGACGTCGCGCCGCAGGTCGCAGGCCAGTGCGCTGTCGCCGACCCACGGACTGCGGCTCTTGCAGATGTAGGTCAGGTAGACGCGCAGCGTGTTGAGCGTGGCGAAGTAGTCGGCACGGCCCGCCAGCTCGGCGTCATGGCGCCGCAGCTCGGCCGAGAGCGTCTCGCAGTAGAGGCGGCAGTAGTCGAAGTCGAGACGGCTGTGGTTCGACGACCCGGCGCGCTGCACGTAGCCGTAGCCCACATAGTCAATGAAGTACACGCGCGGGTTGCGGCAGAAAATCTGGATGTTCACCGCGGCATCCTGCCACAGCCGCAGCGGGTAGTGGCGGATCGTCCCGTCGAAGAGACTCCGCCGGTAGAGCTTGCCCCAGAGGCCGCCCCACACCTCGTTGCAGAGCAGCGCCTCGAGAAACTCCAGCCCGGACATCTCGCCCGTGCGGCCCGCGCGGACGGGGGCTTCGTAGGAGGAGCTGATGCGCTTGTAGTCGCAGCAGACGACATCGCACGCCGAGCGCTCGATCTCGTCGACGAGCCGCTGCAGCATCTCGGGCTCGAAGAGGTCGTCGCCGTCGAGGAAGGTGACATACCGGCCGCGGGCCCGTTCGAGCGCCGTCTCGCGGGCGCGGGCCACGCCGCCGTTCTCCTTGTGCACGACGACGATGCGCGGATCGCGTTCGGCATGGCGGCAGGCGACGGCACGGGTACCGTCCTTCGAGCCGTCGTCCACGACGATCGCCTCGAAATCGGTGAAGGTCTGCCGCTCGACCGACTCCAGCGTGGCGTCGAGGTACTGCTCGAGGTTATAGACCGGGATGATGATCGAGACCGCCGGCTGCGGTGGCTGCATGTGGGGTGTATCCATCGGCTGATCGTTCATTTCATTTCAATTCAATACGTGGTTGCGCACCGCCTCGGCGATGCGTTCGCCGTCGAGTGCCGCGGAGATGATGCCGCCGGCATAACCGGCCCCCTCACCCGCCGGGAAGAGACCCCCGACGTCGGGGTGCATGAGCGACAGCGGATCGCGCGGGATGCGCACGGGGGTCGACGTGCGCGACTCGACGCCCACGACGACGGCCTCGGGGGTCACGAAGCCCCGCATGCGGCGCCCGAAAGTCCCGAGCCCGGCGCGGAGTCCCTGCGCGATGAAGCGGGGCATCCAGCTGTCGAGCCGCGACGGGGTGATGCCGGGGATGTACGACGTGCGGGGCAGCGACGTCGAGGCGCGCCCGGCCACGAAGTCCGAGACGCGCTGCGCCGGGGCGATTTGGTGCTCGCCGCCCATGCGGCGGGCCAGCTCCTCGAACTCCTGCTGGAACTTCAGCCCCGCCAGCACGCCCCATTGGGGTTCGAGGTGGGCGAAGTCCTCCAGGCGTACCTCCGTGACGAGCCCCGAATTGGCGAAGGGCGAGGTGCGGCCGCTGGGCGACATGCCGTTGACGACCGACTGCGCGGCATCGGTCATGGCCGGGACGATGAAGCCGCCCGGGCACATGCAGAAGGAGTAGACGCCCCGGCCGCCCTCCTGGCTCACGAGCGAATAGGAGGCTGCGGGGAGGTATTCGCCCCGCTCGGGGCAGTGGTACTGGATCGAGTCGATGAGCGCCTGCGGATGCTCGATGCGCACGCCCATGGCGAAGGGCTTGGCCTCGAGACGCACGCCGCGGCGGTGCAACAGTTCGTAGATGTCGCGCGCCGAGTGACCCGTCGCCAGCACCACGGCGGCCCCTTCGATCCGTTCGTCGCCGCAGCAGACGCCCCGGATGCCCCCCTCGTGCAGCAGCAGGTCGGTCACGCGCCGCCCGAAGAGGAACTCGCCCCCGGCGTCGAGGATCGTCTGCCGGATACGCTGCATGATGCGCGGCAGCTTGTCGGTGCCGATATGGGGATGGGCCTCGTAGAGGATTTCGGGCGATGCGCCGTGGAACACGAGCGTCTGCAGCGCTTTGTTGTAGTCGCCGCGCTTCTTGCTGCGCGTGAAGAGCTTGCCGTCGGAGAAGGTTCCGGCGCCGCCCTCGCCGAAGGCGTAGTTGGAATCGGGGTCGACCGCGCCGTTGCGGTTGATCTGCGCGATGTCGCGCTTGCGGGCCGAGACGTCGCGCCCCCGCTCCAGAATGACGGGTTTCAGCCCCAGCTCGATAAGCCGCAGGGCGGCAAAGAGTCCCGCAGGCCCCGATCCGACAATGATGACCTCGGTGCGGCCCCCGACCTGGGGATAGTCGAAATGCACGGGGGCGGGCTGCGGCTCGCGGTCGATGTAGAGCTCGAGCGTGAGGTTCACCTTGACCTGCCGCTGCCGGGCGTCGATCGAACGTTTGACCACCCGGGCCAGCGCCACGTCGGCACGCGCCACACCGGCCTGACGCGCCGCCAGCGAAGTGTAGGTTTCAGCTTCGGCAGCCTGACGGGGAGTGAGCACAAGAGTTACCAGACGGGGCATGATCGCACGATATTATGCGCAAAAATAGCGAAAAAAGCCTTACCGCGACCCAACTCGGGTTGTGTTTTACATTTTTTTGTCTACCTTTGTGACAGTCAATGCGGATATGGTGTAATTGGTAGCCACGTCAGACTTAGGATCTGATGCCTTACGGCGTGGGGGTTCGAGTCCCTTTATCCGCACAAAGGAGCCTTTTCCGAGGCTCCTTTTTTTGTGGAAGCCCGGGTGCAAAACAAAGCAAGACAGTTGTATATCAACATATTAAACAATTCAGCTAGCATCCCGACCTCCGCTCCCGAAAAGTATTTCGCCGAAAACCTTCGGGTGGCAATTTGGTGGCAAAGGGGTCAAATCGGGAGCCGGGCGAGTAAACCGCCACCTTTTTTGCTTATAATACACTGAACTGCTGCACTTTGCACCGCAATAGATTTTTCTTGTCAGCGTTTTGTTAACCTCTAAATTTTACAAAACCATGAGACAAGAGAGTTTCAGGATTCTCTTCCTGATGCGAAAGGGAAGAACGAAAAAAGACGGATTCGCAACCATTTATGCCCGAATTACAACGGGCAGTTTCCGTCAAGAGATCTATTTCAACTGCGAGGGACGCCCCGAGTTGTGGAACCAGCGAAAAGAACGGATGATGGGGACCAGCCGTCTGTCGTTGAAGATCAACGAAATGCTGGACGAATTCCGTGTACAGATTCTCGACATCCGCAGCAAACTGCTTGCCGAAGGTTTCGAGGCCAATGCCCTGCAAATCAAACAGCGTTACTTCAACCCGCTCAAAAACACCATGATGTTGATCGCGGGGCTGGGTGACTACGTCCAACGGCGGCAGGCGGAGGTCGGCGTGCGCATCACCCAGCGGACAGCCGACAAGTACGAACGGCTGCTGCGCTATCTGAAACAGTACCTTGCCCAGCGCGGCCCGGAGGAGGATATTCCCGTCGAGCGAATGAACTACGAATTTCTCGACGGATTCAGCCTCTTCCTGCAAACGGCACACCGCTGCCGCCACAACGGCGCCGTAGCTGTCATGGACTGCCTTCGCAACTTCGTGCTTTATTGCCTGCGCAACGAATGGATTGCCAAGAATCCCTTCCGCTACTACAAACTCAAGGAGGATCAGGCGCAGGCCAAAGAGCACCTCACGGCCCGCGAGCTGGAAATCCTGACCCGCAAGCAACTCGACCACCGGCTGGCCCGTATCCGCGACGTCTTTGTCTTCTGCTGCCTGACGGGGCTGGCTTTCGCCGATGCCGACCACCTGCGGCGCGAACACATCTCGCGCGACGACGAAAGGCGCTGGTGGATCCACAAGCCGCGCGAAAAGACCGCCGTAATGAGCCGCATTCCGCTGCTCCCGATGGCATTGGAGATCCTCCGCCGCTACGAGCACGACGCAGTCTGCCAGGCCCGCGAACGGGTGCTGCCCCTGCCGAGCAACCAGAAGATGAATGCCTTTATGAAGGAGATCGCCATCGTCTGCGGCATCGACAAGGTGCTGACCACGCATTGTGCGCGCCATACGTTCGCCTGCATGGCGGTCGAATACGGAATGCCGATCGACGTGCTGGCCAAGATCCTCGGACACTCGAACACCAACATGACCCGCCATTACGCCAAATTTTCCGAGACGGTGATCGGCCGAGAAATGGAGGCTTTCGGCGAAAAACTGGCTTCGGCAGCCGCGGAGGGAGATTCCGGGTTGTAATAAAAGCAAGTTTATGTTTCGAGACACCCGAAACCTCCCGAATCCATCCCGCTGGTCTATGATACATTACACAGATGAAAAGTCCGAAGAATCCGAACCGCCCGCGAGGCGGCCGCCCGCCCAAACCCGAAACGGAACGACTCAAACGAAGGCTGGTCGTCTGCCTGACCGAGACCGATTACGACGCCCTGTGCCGCAAGGCACGGGTCGCCGGTCTCGTGTGTGCCGAATACGCCCGGCGCGCCCTTGCCCGGAGCATCGTCCGCGCCCGGATGACTCCCGAGATGCTCACCCTGCTGCGGCAGCTCACCGGCATGGCGAACAACCTCAACCAACTCGCCCGCATGGCGCATGTGGCCGGGTACGGACGCGATACCGCCACTTTGGCGACGTTGGTCGACCGAATTGATGCGCTGCTCACCCGAATCGACAAACTGCCATGATTGCAAAACTCTCGAAAGGCGGCTCCTTCGGCGGAGCCGTCCAATACATTTTCGGTCCCGGGAAGGGCGCCGATTGTCTGGCCGGGATGGGCGTTCTGTTCAAGGACACGCCCTCCATCATCCGCGGATTCGAACGGCAGGCTGCGCAAAATCCCGGGGTCTCGAAACCCGTGGGACACGTCGTACTCTCCTTTTCGCCCCGGGATGCCGCCCGGTTGGACAACCGGCTGCTGCTCTCCATTGCGGTGGAGTATCTGGACCGGATGGGAATCAAGGATACACAACTTATCATCGTCCGCCACCGCGACCGGGAACATCCCCATCTGCATATTCTCTTCAACCGCGTGGGCAACGACGGACGGACGATCTCCGACCGCAACGACCGCTACCGTTCGGAGCGGCTCTGCAAGCAACTGACCGCCCGCTACGGGCTCTACTTTGCCTCGGGCAAGGAGCAGGTCAAGGAGTACCGGCTGCGCGAACCGGACAAGACGAAATACGAAATCTACCACGCCCTGTGCGATGCCGTCCCCCGCTGCCGCAACTGGGAGGAGCTGACGGCGGCCCTGCGCCGCGAGGGAATCGCTACGGAGTTCCGGATGCGCGGAGGCACCTCCGACGTGCAGGGGGTTGTGTTTGCCAAAAACGGCTACCCGTTCAACGGCTCGAAGATTGACCGGCAGTTCAGCTATTCGAAAATCGACACCGCGATGGAACGGAACAACCGACAGGCGCTTGCTCCCGAACGCCAATCGGCTCCGACCCTGACACCCTCGTTCAGCTACCTGCTGGACGATTTGCTACGTCCGAGATTTGATCCCGACGAGGCGGAACAAACCCAGCAGGAACAACAGCACAGACGCCGCGGGCGACGGCGCTAAAAAAGAATACTACTTATTAAATACGATTTCTCCGATAGACAATCCAATCAGAGTATTACCAACAATCGAGGGGCGAATAAATCCCCTCGATTCTGTTTTTATTGAGGTGAAATGATTACTTTTGTTAGAGTATATATAATCTTGCACGATGAGCACATTCGCCCAAATTCTGAATAAATTCCGCCAGGACGCCTTTTCCGAGCGTGACAAAGGATACCGTTTCGAACGCCTCATGCAGGCCTATCTGAAAACCACGACCTTGTATGCCAACCTCTTCGAGGAGGTGTGGCTCTGGACGGAGTTTCCCTTCCACGACCAGTTCGGCGGCAAGGACACCGGCATCGACCTTGTGGCCCGTACCGTCGAGGGCGAGTATTGGGCCATCCAGTGCAAATGCTATGCGGCGAATGCCTTCATCAACAAGCCCGACGTGGATACGTTCCTCTCAACCTCGGGCAAACGCTTCGAGACCGAATCCGGCATGACGGGATTCGTGCAGCGGCTGTGGATCTCGACGACGAACAAATGGAACTCCACGGCCGAGCAGACCATCCGCAATCAGAATCCGCCGGTAACCCGTCTGAACCTTATCGACCTCGAAAACGACGATGTCGACTGGAACAGCCTCGAACAGGGCATCTTCGGCATGGCCTCCCGGTCCAAACCCTTTGCCATACGGGAGCACCAGCAGCAGGCCATCGACCAGACCCACGCCTATTTCAAGATTGACGAAGCCACCGGCCAACCCGCCCATACGCGCGGCAAGCTCATCATGGCCTGCGGCACGGGCAAAACCTTCACCTCGCTGCGAATCGCCGAGAACGAAACCGGAGGCCGCGGTCTGGTGCTGTTCCTCGTACCCTCGATTGCCCTGTTGGGACAAACCCTGCGGTCGTGGCTGCAACAGGCTCTGGAGCCGATGATGGCCGTCTGCATCTGTTCCGACCCGCAGGTCTCGAAACAGACCGAAAAGAACGACAACGACACGACAAGCGTCGTCGACCTGGCACTTCCGGCCTCGACCGACGTCCCCTCCATCGTCAAACAACTGCAACACGCCCGCCGACACAATGCCGAGGGGCTGACCGTCGTCTTCTCGACCTACCAGTCCATCGACGTCATTTCGCGGGCCCAGCAGCAGCTGCTCAAGGAGACCGGCGACGCCTTCGGCACGTTCGATCTCATCATCTGCGACGAGGCGCACCGCACCACGGGCGTTACGCTCAAGGACGAGACCGAGAGCGCCTTTGTCCGGGTCCACAACAACGACTTTCTGCGCGCCGTGCGCCGCATCTACATGACCGCCACGCCGCGCCTCTATACCGACGAGACGAAGAAACGCGCCGAGGAGAACTCTGCCGTCCTTTGCTCGATGGACGACCGCTCGATGTACGGCGACGAGATCTATCGCATTGGCTTCGGCGAAGCCGTCGAGAGAGAATTACTCGTCGATTACAAGGTGCTCATTCTCGCCGTGGGCGAAAAGGACATTACCCCCACGCTGCAAAAAGCCCTGACCCGCGAGGACGGAACCATCGACGCTGATGATCCCTCACGGCTGATCGGATGCATCAATGCTCTATCGAAGAAAATGCTCGGTGCAGACGAGGATCTTGTTAAAGGGTCAGATCCGCAACCGATGCGCCGCGCCGTGGCCTTTTGTTCGAACATCAAAAAGTCAGAAGCAATCGCCAAAGCCTTCACCGACTACAAGGACCTCTACATGGAGGACATCCGCGAGGAGGACCGCGCCACGATGGTCGATGTCGTTGCCCGCCACGTCGACGGCTCGATGTCGGCTACCAAACGCGACGAGGATCTGATGTGGCTCAAGGAGCAACCCGAAAACGAACGCGAGTGCCGTATGCTGACCAACGCCCGCTGCCTTTCGGAGGGTGTCGATGTCCCGTCGCTCGATGCAGTAATCTTTATTGACCCCAAAAAATCGCAGGTTGATATTGTACAGGCTGTTGGCCGCGTCATGCGCCGCAGCGAGGGCAAGAAATACGGATATATCATCATTCCGGTCGTGGTTCCGGCCAATGCCGAGGGTGACAAGGTCCTCGAAAAACATCCCTGCTTTAAGATAGTATGGGAAATCTTGTATGGTTTACGCGCTCATGACGACCGTTTTGATGCCAAAATTTTCAATGTAGAATTTACGAAAAGGAAGCCCCAGAATATCCTTTTCGGCGGAGTCGGCGCCTCGCGCAAGGACGAAGACCAACATAGTGATGGAGACAGTTCTCCCCGCTACCAAACCGCAGCAGAGCAATTAGCCGCCCAACTGGCTTTGGACTTCAACGACCTGCAGAACGTCTTCTACGCCAAAATGGTAACCAAAGTTGGGCCAAGGCACTATTGGGAACTCTGGGCCAGAGACATCGCCCAAATTGCCGAACGGCATATCGAGCGCATCAAGACCCTCATCGCCGACAACGGCAAGCACCGCAAGGCCTTCGACCAGTTGATGCGCGGTCTGCACCGCAACATCAACCCCGGGCTCTCCGAGCAGGACGCCATCGAGATGCTCTCGCAGCACATCATCTCGCGACCGGTGTTCGAGGCCCTCTTCGAAAACTACCAGTTTGCCGCCCGTAACCCCATCTCGCGCTCGATGCAGAAGATGCTCGACCTGCTTGACGACGAGACCAAGACCGAGGAGGAACATCTGAAACTCCAACGTTTCTACCATAATGTCCGTGACATTATAGGAAAAAACGCAACAGCTGAAGACCGCCAACGGGTCATCGTCGAGCTGTACGACAAGTTCTTCAAAGTGGCCTCGCCCCGCACGGTCGAGAAACTGGGCATCGTCTACACCCCGGTCGAGGTGGTCGACTTCATCATCCGCTCGGTGGGTTACATCCTCCAGCGGGAGTTCGGACGGTCGCTCTCCGACGAGAACGTCCACATCCTCGACCCCTTCACCGGAACGGGCACCTTCATCACGCGCCTGCTCCAGAGCGGGCTCATCTCGCACGAGGCCCTGGAACGCAAATACGGTCGGGAAATCCATGCCAACGAAATCGTGCTGATGGCCTACTACATCGCCTCGGTCAACATCGAGAATGTCTTCCACGACCTGATGGGCCCCGATAAGGAGTATCAACCCTTCGAAGGCATCTGCCTGACCGACACATTCCAGTTGGGCGAAGACCTGGAACACGACAACGAGAACCGCGCAGCATTGGAGGAGGTCTTCCCACAAAACTCGCAGCGGGTCAAAAAGCAGCGCAAAAAGCCGATCACCGTAATCGTCGGCAACCCCCCATATTCCATAGGGCAGAAGTCGGCCAACGACAATGCGCAGAACGAATCCTATCCGACGCTTGAAAGTCGTATTCAACATACTTATGTAGCTCTTTCAGAGGCTGCTCTTAACAAATCGACATACGACAGTTATATCAAGGCTTTCCGCTGGGCCTCGGACCGAATTAACGAAAAAGAAGGTGGCGTAATAGGATTTATTACAAATAGCAAATGGATTGAAGCGAGCGGGCTTGACGGTATGAGGAAGTGCCTCGGAAAAGAATTTTCATCAATTTATATATTTAATTTACGAGGGGCTGTCCGAGGGAGGGTTGGTGATATCGCCAAAAAAGAAGGTCAAAATATTTTTGATATTCTGACCGGTGTTGCCATAACCATTCTGGTCAAGAAACCGAAGGCAACCGACGAGGCAGCTCGCATCTATTACCATGACATCGGCGACTACCTCTCACGCAAGGAGAAGTTGAATATCATCCGTAATTTAGGAGACATCAGCAATCCGCTGATGCAATGGGTCTCCATTACCCCCAACGAACACGGCGACTGGCTTAACAAGCGCAGCGAGCAGTTCAAACTCTACACTCCGCTGGAGCCCGATAAGAAATTTAATCAAAAGGCAAAGTCCGTTTTCAATACATATGCAATCGGATTAGCATCTAATCGGGATACATGGGTGTATAATTTTTCCAAACAGGCTGTTGAAAAGAATATATCTGCAATGATTGATTTTTACAATCAACAACAGCAGGCCTATCAAAAAGCCGTCAAATCAAATCCCGATTTATCAGTCGAGGATTTTATCGACACCGACCCGACCAAAATCAGTTGGACACGTTCATTACGTAATAGCGTAAAAAAAGGTATTACATATCAGTATGCAAACACAAAAATAAGGACCAGTATCTATCGACCATTCCAAAAGCAATATTTGTATTTTGCAGCTGAATTTAATGAATCAATCGGATTAAGTCCCAAACTTTTCCCGACCCCGAACCATCGTAATATGGTAATTTGCGTCTCGGGAAACGGCGCCAGAATGAACTTTTCAGCGTTTATAACCGATTTAATTCCATGTTTGGACATGGTTGAGAAATCCCAATGTTTCCCGCTCTATTGGTATCAAGAGGGAGATATAAAGGGGAATAAACATTATGATGATGGAACCGTAGAACAGGCTTTAGATTTCGAACGGATAGATGCTCAAGATCAATTTAAATACGTCCGCCGCGACGGCGTGACCGACTGGATCCTCTCAACGGCCCGCAAGCAGTACGGAAGCCGCGTAACCAAGGAGGACATCTTCTATTATGTCTACGGCATCCTCCACGCCCCGGACTACCGCACGACCTTCGCCGCTGACCTCAAGAAGTCGCTGCCCCGACTGCCGCTGGTCGAGTCGCCCGACGACTTCTGGGCCTTCAGCCGTGCCGGCCGCAGCCTGGCCGAACTCCACCTCGGATACGAGCGTGTAGAGCCCTACACCGGATGCCGCATCCTCCTCGCGCCGCTGACGAACCGCGGCGACGAGATCAGCTACCTCATAGATGATAAGATGCGCTTCGGCAAGCTGGACAGCAAGACGGCCGACAAGCGCATAATCCATTACAATGCGGGCATCACGATTGAGAACATTCCGCTGGAGGCCTACGACTACGTGGTGAACGGCAAGTCGGCGATCGAGTGGGTGATGGAGCGCTATGCGGTGAAGACGGACCCGGCGAGCCTCATCGCCAACGATCCCAACGACTGGTGCCGGGAGCACAACGACCCGAAATACATCTACAACCTGCTGCTGCGCATCATCACCGTCTCGCTCGAAACGATGAAGATCGTCCGCTCGCTCCCGAAACTCAAACTGGAAGAATAAAAAAGAGATATGAAAGAAAACCAATTTTTTGAAAAGCAAACCATGTCATCATGGGTTAAAGCAAGTATTGTATCTGAATATTTCCCGAAATATTGTGTAATAATCGTCAGTAAACATAAACCAAAATGTTTGCGGTATATCGATCTATTTGCAGGTCCGGGGAAATATGAAGATGGTAAGCCTTCAACCCCTCTCATGATCGCCCAAAAATGTTATCAAAACGAAAATCTGCGCGATTCCGTCCGATTCATTTTTAATGACATGAAATATAGAGATCAACTTGAAGCGAATTTTCTAAAGGAATTCCCCAAAGGATCATTCAGACATATTCCCTTCTTTGCCGATCGTGTAGTAGGAGAAAATGACAAAGTTGATAAGTTCTTAGAAAAGAATACACATGAAGGAAAATACAACGAATACCCTTCATTGCTATTTATTGACCCATTCGGTTATAAAGGAATTAGGACAAAGGTATTGGCAGAATTTCTCAAAAACTGGGGGAATGAAATTTTTATTTTCCTAAACACAAAGCGCATTCATGCAGCATTGGAAAATAGGTCGTCATTTTTCCAATTAACCAAAACGCCATTTCGCCAGCACATCATCGGCATATAAACAGCAATAACAAAGCTATTTACAGTTTTATCTGCCAAACAAAATTTTCTCATCTCTTTGCTGTACGGATGCAAATAATTTGTTACTTTTGTGTTGCTATTCTGTTACTCGGCCAAAATGAGTAACAGAAGTAACAAAAATCATTCAACGCAAAAGGATATGGCGGAGATCAAAGAACCGATCCGGATCAGGCGCAAGAAGCTGACGAACGGGAACGTCAGCCTCTACCTCGACATCTACCTGAACGGAAAGCGGGAATACGAATTTCTGAAACTGTACCTCATTCCCGAAAAGACAAAAGCCGACAGGGAGGCGAACCGGCAAACCCTCCAACTCGCCAACTCGATCAAGGCACGGCGCATCGTCGAGGTGCAGAACGGCGAGCATGGCTTCAAGTCGGCATATGCCTCCGACACCCTCTTCTTCGACTACTACCGTGCGATGTGCGCCCGGCGGCTCGGAGCGGAGAGTACCGGAAATTGGGGGAATTGGAAATCATGCCTGAAACACCTCCAAAAATACGAGCCGAACGAGCGGATCAGATTCTCGCAGATCACGCAGGAATGGGTGCAGGGATTTCGGGACTATTTAGAGAAAGATGCGTGTGCGTGGAGCTGCGACGAGCGGGATCGCATCAAGGATCATCCGCTGTCCCGCAATTCACGGGTCAGCTACTTCAATAAACTGCGGGCCTGCCTGAATCAAGCATACGAGGATCGCATCATACCTATCAACCCCATGAGGGGCGTCGAGGGTTTCAAGGCCGAAGAGGGAACACGCATGTACCTGACCATCGAAGAGGTGCAGCGGCTCGCTCAAACAGAATGCGAATATCCGGCCATCAAGCGGGCGTTCCTGTTCTCCTGCCTGACGGGACTGCGCCGCTCCGACGTGATCCGTCTGACATGGGGCGATGTGCATCAGCAGGGAGAGTTCACTCGGATTATCTTCAAACAGAAGAAGACCAGCGGACAGGAATATCTCGACATCCCGCCGCAGGCCGCCGAACTCATGGGCGAGCGCGGCAAGGACGCCGAGCATATCTTCCCCGACATCCACTCTCCGAGTTGCACCAACGAAACGATCAAAAGGTGGGTATTGCGGGCCGGAATCCATAAGGATATAACCTTCCATTGCGGCCGCCACACGTTCGCGGTGATGATGCTCGACCTCGGAACCGATATTTATACGGTCAGCAAGCTACTCGGACATCGGGAGCTATCGACCACGCAGATTTACGCAAAGGTGCTCGACAAGAACAAGCAGGCGGCGGTCGCCAAGATACCCGACATATTCTAACGAAGAAAGGCATCGGTTTCGATGCCTTTTTCTATTGCTGGAACATCATGCCCCGTCCGGTCAGGAGCCATGTCGCGGATATGCCGCAATCCCGAACCAGCGGAACGAGCCATCCGACCTCGAAATAGCCACGATTGCGGTCTTTACGCTGCGTATAGAAATGAGGCGGAGCTATCGAATTATCCCGGCAATATTCGGCGATACTCTTTATCAGCCGATTCTGTACGGCAATGTCGAACGCCGTGAAAAACCGCTCCATAATAGCCAACGTATTGTCGCTGTAAACCCGTCTGCGGCTCATTTCTTCTTCCCCTTGATTAGCGTCTTTTCCTCCGATTTAAGCCGTCGTTCGACTTTCTTCACATCTTCGCCCGCAGGGAGCTGTTCGGGGACGATACCCCGGCTCAAAAGCATATTGCGGACGGCGACGTTGTTATCGACATGCTCCTTTTCTATCGCCATCTGTCCGTGCAAATTCTTCTGCTCGGCATTTACAGAGGTCATTTCGGCGGCAAAATCTTTCGCTTTGATACCGATCGTCGGCAGAAAGTCGGCCAGCGGACGGGAATCGGGTGCACCGAGTTTGCGCTTTACCAATGCTGTATCAAGATGGAACAAAGCCCTATCCCCTTTCGACCGGATAATCGCAAAACCCCGGCTATCGACGCCGCGCTCATACAGGACGCCTGACAGTCGTTTTTCGGTTTCTGCCAGCTTCGCGCGAGCCTGCACCCGTTCGTAATCGAGGATTCTCTGCTGCACCAACTCCGCTCTACGGGTCTGCACAGCGAAATAGTTTTGTGCAAATGCGATCTGCGGCTTGCGGGGATCGCCGTTCTGCGCAATCAGGTAGCAGGCATAGCGGGTCAGCATATAATCATCAATCTCGCGCTGCGCACCTTTGGCAAGTTCGATCATTTTCCCGACGCGGGGAAAATGATCCTCGACATGCTCTCCTGCGTTTACACACGCATCCCGCGCCTTTTCGATTACATTGTAGAATTTTTCCCACTTCGAATAGCCGAGAAGCCCGCAAAGTTCTCGCGCACTCCAACATTCGATCCCCTCATACTCATTGGCGATAGATTCGAACTGCTCGAACAACTCCTTTATCTCTTCTGTTTTCATATATCCGACCTCTATTTATTATTCTTTTCTATAATCCCGATGAGCCGATCCATCTGCTCGTCCTTTTTTTCGAGCAGGGCGATGAATTTCTCCGACAGCGCATTGATCTGATTCGAATCACCCGATACCGCGATACCGTGATCCGTCGCTACCGTATTCCCGCTACCCTCATAGAAATAACAAACACTTTTGTTGGTAACACGGGCAATATCCTCGATCAACCCACTTTTGACATCCTCGGATTTCAGGGCACTATGCAGACGTTGATCCCCATTATGTCCGAGCATCCGCGCAACATCCGCAATTGTGATGCCCTCCGAGCGAAGTATGTCCTTTATCTTCTGTCCTGTCATATATGTTTGTATATCACAATGTTATTCTTATTCAAACGCAAATCCCAATCTATGCCAAATATTTTCTTTGCAGAAAACAAAGAAATATGTTGGTTATCCAAACAAAAGTATTTATCTTTGCCCTTGCAATACGGGAAGATATTGACGCATCAATAAAATCCGTCGGGTGCAAATATATAAAAATAGTACCTAACAAGTGAATAATTATCGACGAAATATGAGCAGAACAGAGAAAAAATCATTTTTCGACCTCTATGCGGAGCAGAAAAAGAAGCCGACGCCCGCGCAGAATTTCATCGCCGAGATCGCTGCGCTCACGCATCGTTCCGAGAATACGGTCAAGATGTGGCTCTGCGGTCGGCAAGTCCCCGACGAGCTGACGCAGAGTATCATAGCCCGTCGCTACAACCTGAATATAAACGGCCTCTTCCCAAAATCGGAGGTGCAATCCAATGAAATATGAAAGCTCTGTTGAATTGGCGATACTACGTTCTGATGGACGTCGGTATGATCGCCGTTATCGGGACATTCTCCGTCCCCATAGACGACCAGCCGTTCGGAGCATGGCTGCTCGCCCTGATAATCCCGAAGATCATCGGATTCGGGGCTTGGTATATCATCTTTCGGATGTGCGACTATTGGGACGCTCGCGGGCTGATTCCCGAAATGTCGAAAACGATGCAGGAGGAGGACGACACATGGGAGTAGAGGAAAGATTGGAACGTATCGAGCGGCTTCTACTTCTCGGTTCGAAAGAGGTGCTCAATACCTCGGAGATCGCCCTGTTGCTCGGCATATCCGAAAGCCGCGTGCGGCATTTGACGAGTGCAAAGAAGATTCCGCACTACAAGCAGGGCAACAAAATCTATTTCAGGAAAAAGGAGATCGAAGCATGGCAGCTTCAATCCCGCGTCCCGACCGACGATGAAATCCGCAGCAGGGGCACGACCTACGCCGTAACGCATAAATAGCAGAGATATGAACGACAACCCTAATATTCAGGAATCCGAAAGCCAATGCAAGCGCATACTCGCCTACTTGCTGAACGGCAGCCGGATCACGAGTCTCGAAGCATTGCGGCTCTTCGGGTGCATGAGACTCGCATCGCGCATCAGCGACCTGCGGAAAAGCCATCCCGAAATCAAGTTCAAAGCAACGAGGGTTGAGACGACGACGGGGAAAAGGGTCGCTCAATATTACATCGAGAGTATTCAGTAAACATTCAATTCAACGCAAATGAAAACGGTAATTATCAAAGAAATCCGGCTCCTCAATTTCAAGGGGCTGCGCGATCTGACGGTCGAGTTCGACCCTGCGCTCACGGAGATTTACGGGCGCAACGGCATCGGCAAAACTTCGATCTTCGACGGGTTCACATGGCTCCTGTTCGGCAAGAACAGCGAGGACAGAAAACAGTTCGGCATCAAGACCTACGACGAGGCCGGAAACATCATCCCGAAACTCCCGCACGAGGTATCGGCCGTCCTGCTGGTCGATGGCGAGGTCGTAACCCTCTGCCGTCGGTTCAATGAAAAATGGACGAAGAAACGCGGCTCGGCGGTCGAGGAGTTCGTCGGACATGAAGAGGAACGCCTCTACAACAACGTACCCTGCTCGGTCAAGGAGTGGAACGAGAAGATCGCCGCCATCTGTCCCGAACAGGTATTCAAGTTCATCACCAATCCCCTCTACTTCACATCGCAGTCGGTAGATACGCAGCGGTCGATGCTCTTCCGTATGGCCGGAGGTATCACCGACGAGGAGATAGCCGCCGGAAATGCCGATTTTGCGGCCCTCCTTGCCTCGCTCACGGGTAAGACGATGGAGGAATACAAGAAAGAGATCGCCGCGAAAAAACGCCGTCTGAAAACCGAAATCGAGGCCATCCCCGAACGTATCGACGAACGCCGCCGCGATGTGCCGGAGGCGGAGGATTGGGCGGCCCTCGAAGAAGAACTCCGCCAAAAACAAGAGGCACTCGCAAAGGTCGAGGAACAGATTAACGACGCATCGAAAGCCTATGCCGCCGCGAATGAGGAACGGCTTGCAACGGTGCGCAAAATCAGCGACCTGAAAAACGAACGGCTGGCCCTCGAACTCAAAATCAAGGACGAAGTACAGGCCCTCTACCGTTCCGACAAGGCCAAGCAGCGGGCCGCTGCCGAGGATTTGGAGCGGGCGAAGCGCGACAAAGCCGCCGCCGAGCGCGACCTCGCCAATGCCCGCCGAGAGGTAGAGGTATGCACCGATCGCCGCGCCGAGCTTATCAAGCAATGGCAATCAATCAATGCCCGCAAGCTCGTATTCGATGAGAACGAGTTTATTTGCCCGACCTGCAAGCGCCGTTTCGAGATCGAGGAGATCGAGAGCCGCCAGCAGGAGATTACCGAGAACTTCAATCGCCGGAATGCCGCCGACCTCGAAGAGAACAATCGTCGCGGCAAGGAGAACAAACTCCGCATGGAGGAGGTGAATCAATATATCAGCGAAATCGAGGAAAAGATCGCCGAGCAGGTATCTATCATCTCCGAAATCGAAATGAGCGGCATCCTCACGGCAAAACTCATCGAACCCGACGCCACCCCGACCATCGCGGCCAACACCGAGTATATAGCACTCGGAGAACAGATCGCAGAACTCGAAAAGGAAGTTTCGCAGCCCATAGCCGCCACAGAGGATGATTTTTTACGCGAGGGACGCGATTCTCTTACCGTCGGAATCGACGCGCTCAAATCGCGGCTGATGAAGCGCGAACAGATCGAGAAGAATAACCAGCGCATCGCCGAACTCGAAAAGTCTCTCCGGATGCAGTCGGAAGAACTCGCGCAGTTGGAGGGTATCGAGTTCACGATGGCAGCTTTCTCGAAAGCCCGCACGGAGGCCATCGAAAGCAAGATCAACGGGCTGTTCGACTTCGTGAAGTTCCGCCTCTTCGAGACACAGATCAACGGAGGTGAAGTGGAAACGTGCGAAGCAATGGTGAACGGCGTGCCGTTCTCCGATGCCAATACCGCAGGGCAATTCAACGCGGGTATCGACATCATCAACGCGATATGCCGTTTCGAGGGCATTTCCGCCCCGATTTTCGCCGATGGTTCGGAAAGCGTCAATACCCTGCATCCGACACAATCGCAGGTTATCCGCCTGTTCGTATCGCTCGACGACAAGCTCGTCATCAAGCACAACGGAAATCCGGCTCAACCGAAGAGCCTTTTCGACTAATAATCATTCACTTAAAATTCAACGCAATTATGAAAACCGAAGAACAGAAAAGCGCATTTATCCTCCGCGTGGAGGAGATGGTAAAAGAGATCGAAACGCTGATGCAGGAGGGGGGGGGCAATGAGAGGTCTTGCATCCTCCTCGTAAACGAGAAGCCGCAAGACAGCGACATGACGGCCCAATGTATAGCGATCATGGGAAGCGGCAAAAGGCTAATCGAAAGCATGGCCGCATTCATCGAACGGCCCAACATGGCAGAAGTCGTGTCTCTCAGTGCAAAACTCGCCGCTCTTAAAAAACTCGCAGAAAATTAACATTCAAAATCAACCTTACAATGAATCAAGCAATCGCAAAGCAGGATCGCCCCGTCGATCTGCTCAAAGCAACAATCAATGCTCCGTCAATACAGGAGCAGTTCAAGAACGCCCTCGGCAAGCACAAGGATACGTTCGTCGCATCGCTCATCGACCTCTATACGGGCGACAAATCCTTGCAGACCTGCAAGCCCTCGGCAATCATCATCGAAGCACTCCGCGCGGCAACCCTCCGCCTACCTCTGAACAAGGCCCTCGGTTTCGCCTACATCGTGGTTTACAACAACTCGGTAAAAGTAACCAACGAGCAGACCGGACGCGAGGAATGGATCAAAGTTCCGACGCCGACGTTCATCCCCGGCTACAAGGGCTATATCCAGCTCGCCATGCGAACGGGGCAGTACCGGACGATCAATGCCGATGTAGTCTATGAGGGCGAAGTCAGCAAGGTGAACAAGCTCACGGGAGAGATCGCTTTCGACGGCGAAAAGACCTCCGACAAGATCATCGGCTACTTCTGCTATTTCGAGCTGCTCAACGGCTTTTCCAAGACGCTCTATGTAACCGTCGAGGATATGGCCGCCTACGCCAAGCGGTATTCTCCCTCCGTGAAGAAAGAGACGACCGTCGCGCAGCTCATCGCCAAAGCCAACGACGGCATCATCGGCAAGAAAGTCGGATGGGAGGGCAACTTCAACGACATGGCTCTGAAAACGGTGATTCGCCGCCTGCTGTCGAAATACGGCTATCTCTCCGTCGAGATGCAGAACGCGATGGCTCACGATGTCGAGGATGAGGCCATGTCCAACCGCAACGACGCACTCGATAATGCCGCAGCGCAGACGGTCGATCTCTCGGCAACGGAATACGAGGAGGTCGATACGGAAACGGGGGAAGTCAAGGAAACCGGATCGGAGCAGGCCGCACCCGCTCCTGCACCTGAATACTGATCTGACGGCACGAGAGTATGATCTTGAAATGTTTGGGGAGTTCATCACGGGGCAACTGCTACATCCTCGAAGCAGCCGATGAAACTTTGATCGTCGAGGCGGGAATACCGATGCGCGACATCAAAAAGGGTCTCGGCTGGCAGCTCGGCAAGGTGGTAGGATGCCTCGTATCTCACCGACACGAAGATCATGCAAGGTCGTTGAACGACTTTCTCACCTGCGGCATCCGCGTACTGGCTCTCGCCGATGTATTCGACGCCGCCAATCCGAGAAATCGCGTATTCTGCAAGATAATCGAACCGATGCACGGCTACAAAGTGGGAGGCTTCAAGGTCTTCGTACTGCCGGTCGTCCACGATGTGCCATGCGTCGGGTTCGTCATCGAGCATCAGGAGATGGGACGCCTGCTTTTCATCACCGATACGATGATGCTGGAATACCGGCTGCCGAACCTGAATCACATCATGATCGAGGCGAACTACTCCGATGCAATCTTGCAGCGCAATATCGACAGCGGGCGGATGCCTCCCGCCATGCGGGGACGGCTGCTGGGTTCGCACATGGAATTGCAGACGACGAAAGAGATTTTGCGGACGACCGACCTATCGGCGGCAAATGAGGTGATTTTACTGCATCTCTCCGACGGCAACAGCAATGCCAAAGGATTCGCCGAAGAAGTACGGCAAATCGCCGGAAAACCGGCATATATCGCCCGTGCAGGATTGGAGGTCAATCTCGATAAAATGCCCTACTGATATGCGACCCGTGCCGAACGATATAGTTTCAACGCTGATCCGCTGCCTGCCGCAGATACTCGAAAACGTGCAGATAGACAGCGGAAATACGCGGCTCATCAATGCCGTAAGACTGACAAAAAGGATTATTCCACGATTAAAGAAAATTGAGAATGAAAAAAATACCAAACCCTAACGGAAACAAATTCGTCTTGCCAAAGGGATATACCGACCTCGGATGGCAACTCGATTTTAATGCTTCCGAACTAAAAAAATGTAGGGAAGCCGGGCATATCCGGCGGGAGTTCGATAATTCCAAATACCTGTATCGGTGTAACGATGTGGTATATATCTGCGATCAATGCAAGAATGTACACCATGTCGATATGAGTGATTAAAAAATCGAATGCAATGCTGATAGTAAAGCAGGACAAGACCCGCAAGGAGGAAGAGGGACAGATATTTGTCGAACTCACGATTTACCGTGATGTCAGGAATATCGCAGACTGCAACCGCCTCGGCTATTGGTGCGACAAAGCGCATCTGTCGCACTTCATCATGGAATGCGCGAAATGTTTTACGCAAGACGAATTAAAAAATATACTGAAAATGAACGGAAACAACATTTACATCGAGAAAAACAATCTGCTCGATGCCTACAAGAACGGCAATGCCGACAACAAGAAGATGCTCGAAAATCTCTTCGGCAAGGAGATGTTCCGCCCGAAGAACATCATGGAGCGGATCAAGACCTTTGATGACGCATTCAAGGAACTCGGCGAGAACCATCCGCTCGTAAAAGAATACCACAAACGGCATCTATTCCTCGAAGACGATTCGGATATTAGCTCCGATCTCGTAGCCTACCTCAAACTCCGCATCATTACCGCCGCTCTCAACGAGGGATGGACGCCGCAGTTTACCAAAGACGAATACCGCTACTATCCTTGGTTTTGGCTCTACACCAAGGAGGAGATCGCCAAGATGAACAAGGAGGAACGCAAGAAAGTTGTCCTGTTCGGCGGTTCTGCGCTTCACGGCTCGCCTGCCGGTTTTGCGTGTGCGTATTCGTATTACTCGCCCTCGGATGCGTCTGCGCCTATCGGGTCTCGCCTTTGCTTCAAATCGTCTGCGCTGGCGAAATACGCCGGGGAACAATTCGCTGAAATCTACTTTGCTTTCGTGGGGAAATAGATGATGGGAGGATGGATAAAAATATATCAAACCATTCGGGAGCATTGGATTTGGGAACGGCCCCGCTATTTGAAGTGGTGGCTCGACCTGCTGATGCTCGCCGAATGGAAAGATAGCAAACGCCTTGTGAAGTCAGTCCTCGTCACCATCAAACGGGGACAACTGATCGCATCCGTCCACTACCTCCAAGAGAGGTGGGTGTATAAGGATGACGACGGCGTGAAACGTAGGCCATCCGAGCATACCATCCTCAAATTTCTATCTCTACTCGAAGCAGATCAGATGATAAGCCGCTCAAAACACCCCGTTACCCGTGCAACGATAATTGCGATAGTTAATTATGATGATTACCAGCAGAATAACGCGACGGGGTGCAACGGGGTGAGCAACGACCCCTGCAACGACGGGTGCAACGACCCCTGCACAGAAGATAAGAATAATAAGAATATAAAAGACAATAGAGAGGGGAAAAGTGGAAAAAGCGAAAAACGCTTTTCCCCGCCCTCTATTGAGGAGGTAGATTCTTATATCAGGGAAAAGGGTTATACGGTGGACGCCGAGCGATTCGTGAACTTTTACGAGAGCAAAGGATGGTATGTCGGCAAAAACAAGATGAAAAATTGGCGCGCGGCGGTGGCAACGTGGCAAAAAGAAGATAACAAACGCAATGGAATCAATCAACAAAGATCATGTGATAAACGTCGAGGGACTGAAGCGACTGCTACTCGGCCGGAAGACTACGAGGGGAAATTTTAAGTGGTCGGTGAGCTTGAAGCAGGCAACGGATATTCTGCTGGCAGCATATCAGGCGGAGGTCGAATATCGCCACCGCAAGTTCATCGAGGACGAGGCGACCAAAACCAATATCGAACGGCTGGCGGCATTCCTGATCCGCAACGATGCCAAGTTCGGGGTAATGCTCTGCGGCGTACCCGGAAATGGCAAAACAACCCTCCTGTATGCCTTTCAGTCGGCGGTGAATTGGCTTAACAATATAGGGCATTTCGAGGGCAAACGGGCCGGCATTCGGATCGTTGATGCAAAGGAGGTAGTCATGTTCGCAAAGGATTTCGAGGCATTCCGCGACCTGCGCAATATGCCGATGATCGCTATCGAGGATATGGGGCGCGAACCGATAGAGGTTCTCGACTATGGAAACGTCCTCAATCCGGTTGTCGATATGCTCGAATACCGCTACAATTTGCAGCTCTTCACGTTCATCACGACCAACCTCACAAAGTCGCAAATCCGCGAGAAGTACGGCAACCGCATCGCAGACCGATTCAACGAGATGCTCGAAGTCATCATTTTCAAGAATGAGACCTATCGGGATAAATGAAATTAAGGCGATTTGCCGCGAGTTTCAGGCAATGGTGATAAGATGGCCGGAGAATCCGAAATAATGCGGCATATCGCAGAAAACAGCGCAAAAACACAAAATTCAACGCAATGGGGACAGAAGTAAAATTAAAAACCTATCCGAGAAGTCGGAGCTACAAAGTCAGAGCGAAATTCGTCTTCGAGGGAACATTCGAAGTCAAAGCAGGTTCGCGTCAGATGGCTATTCAGATCGTGAAAAGCCAATGCGGGATGAACATGGGGCAAATTCACACTTGCTGTGCAGACGTAACCGACTGGAATTTCAGCTGTAACCCTACTCAAATTGTAAAATGATAGGCTATGACACAGCAAGATTTCGATTCATTACGATTCTGCGCTGGGATGTTGGCTGAATACGGAGGACATTGGTACAAAGTAATCTCATGCAATTTCCCTGAACGATTATTTGCCCTTTACGACGACGCAGGAATTGATGCAGACGACCCGATGTGGGTGCGCTGCGAAAATGTAACGCAAGTAAAATACGCTAACTTATGATTCACATCGGAGCTATTAGAAAAATCTTTCGGGGCTGGCGCATCCTGATCTGCGCATGGGTAGATGACAACAGCCCGCTGAAATCGCAGTTTTTCATGCTCTTTCGCGGCGACAACGGGAAAGAGTATATCAAGATCGGAAAGGGGTACGACCCCAAGACAGACACCTACCCGCGCATGGTCGTTACGCGCTGGTCGATTACCCAATATGTCGGGAAACGCCATTGGCAAAAATCCTTTGTGTGGTTCGGCCTCGGTAAATTCATGGACGGAGAGGATATGTAGTAATCAATAATTCAATGCAACTATGAACAAGAATAAAATCAATATCGAAATCACCGCTGACGGTTGGAAAACCGATGTAACGATCAACGGCAAAACCTACTCCGAACGATATATCGCAGAAAAGGGTGGCGCGGAGTGCGTCGAGGGGAACTTTGAAGAAGAAGATGAAATCCCCGAATCAATCTATGATAAACTCAATGACTTTTTCTGCTTCGACTGCCAACAGGCATTGGCGCAGTTTGAAATTGAAGAGGGAATCGAGGAGGAATAGTCATGGAGATCAAACCAAAATTTCAGTTCGTCGAGGGTAGTTTCGATACCCAACGGGTAAAACTACTCTGCATACCGGATGATAATCACGGACGGGTTGATCTCTGCATCAAAGACCCTGACTGCGGCTGGAATATCCCTATCGGCCAAATAAAGTTATTCAGCCGTGATTTGTACCGCGACTTCAAAGAGACATTACCCGACGCTACAAAACTCGGTGAAGAGATCGCGCGTCGATGGAATGAATGCGAAACCAAAAGATAAGGCGATATGAAACTGCTATACATCGACTTATTTTGCGGAGCAGGTGGAACCTCTACCGGCGTTGAAAACGCCCGATATGAGGGACGGCAATGTGCAAAGGTCATCGGATGCGTAAACCATGATGCAAATGCGATTGCCTCTCATGCCGCCAATCATCCCGACGCGCTGCACTTCACGGAGGATATTCGGATGTTGGAACTCTCCCCGCTGACGGCTCATATCGCCGAAATGCGGCGGCAATATCCCGATGCGTTCGTCGTCCTGTGGGCCAGCCTCGAATGTACGAATTTCAGTAAGGCCAAAGGAGGCCAGCCCCGCGACTCCGACAGCCGGACGTTGGCCGAGCATCTCTTTCGATACATCGAGGCTATCAACCCCGACTACATTCAGATCGAGAACGTCGAGGAGTTCATGTCGTGGGGCGACCTCGACGAGAACGGAAAGCCTATCAGCAAAGATGCAGGACGACTGTACCTGCAATGGGTGTCGAATGTCTGCGGGTACGGCTATCGATTCGCGCATCGGATTCTCAACTCGCCGATTACGGAGCATACACCACTCGCCGCCGATTTTTCGGCATCTTCGCCAAAGGGAGCCTCCCGATAGTGTTCCCCG
>ERZ1026956.484-NODE-484-length-23664-cov-8.692787_pt1 | contig 23664 bp, 21 predicted proteins | sample MGYA00519301_ERZ1026956 | MGnify/ENA primary metagenome ERZ1026956 (study PRJEB26926, sample SAMN06164521) | human gut metagenome | biome: ENVO:00009003; feature: ENVO:2100002; material: ENVO:00002003 | host: Homo sapiens | place: USA | collected 2012 ...
AGGACACCCAGGGACGGTACAGGCGGACCTTGATGATACCGACCTTCTCGCCCTTAGCGTTCAGGTAATCGATGACCTCGTCAGCAACGTCGCAGACAGAGCCCATAGCGATCATGACGCGATCGGCATCGGGTGCGCCGTAGTAGTTGAACAGGTCGTAGTTGGTGCCCAGCTTCTCGTTGATCTTGGCCATGTACTTCTCGACGACTGCGGGCAGTGCGTCGTAGACAGAGTTGCAGGCCTCACGATGCTGGAAGAACACGTCGCCGTTCTCGTGGGAACCGCGCATCTTGGGGTGCTCGGGGTTCAGAGCCTTTGCACGGAACTCCTCGACAGCCTTCATGTTGCACATTTCCTTCAGGTCGGCGTAGTCCCACTTCTCGATCTTCTGGTACTCGTGAGAAGTACGGAAGCCGTCGAAGAAGTTCAGGAAAGGAACCTTGCCCTCGATAGCTGCCAGATGGGCAACAGGGGACAGGTCCATGACTTCCTGCACGCTGCTCTCGACCAGCATTGCGAAGCCGGTCTGGCGGCATGCCATAACGTCGCTGTGATCACCGAAGATGTTCAGGGACTGGGTAGCAACGGTACGTGCAGAAACATCGAACACGCAGGGCAGCTGCTCAGCAGCGATCTTGTACATGTTGGGGATCATCAGCAGCAGGCCCTGAGAAGCGGTGAAGGTGGTGGTAACAGCACCTGCACCCAGAGAGCCGTGCACAGCGCCTGCAGCGCCTGCCTCAGACTCCATCTCGACGACCTTGACCTGGTTGCCGAAGATGTTCTTCTGGCCCTGAGCGGACCACTGGTCCACAGAGTCAGCCATCGGAGAAGAGGGGGTAATGGGGTAGATGGCAGCCACGTCCGTGTAGGCATATGCTACATGAGCGGCAGCGGTATTGCCATCCATGGTTTGCTTTGCTCTAGGCATTTTTCTTCCTCCATTCAGAATTTGGTACCTTCTGCGCGGGGCAAACGTCTTTTTACCGGAGCCGGAGAACTCCTTTGAAAAACGTATTGCTCAACTGATAAGCGCCGCACTTCGCCGGAGCCGGAGAACTCCACAAAAGCACACGCTCATCAAGGGCAATAGCCCTGCCCGGGGCCGGAGAACCCCATGAAGGCACTATTGCTCATCTAATATAATAGCAAATTCCGCCGGTAAAGGCAACGCAAACCGACTGTAAAAACACAACAAAAATTCAAGAAATTTTTTAGCGCTTTTTTACAGATGTGTTCTTTGCTGCATCCATGACGGTGTTATGCTCCAAAATCCAGTATCCATGAGGCTTTTTCTTACAAAATTCTAAATTTATAATTGACATTTGTACAGATTCTGCCGTAAACTTTATCTATAGTATCATGCGCTGCACAGCGCAGGGGAGGACAGGCACAAAACGATGGATGCTGCACATTTTGAAAAGACGCTCTCGAGCGAAGTTCTCTTTGAGGGCCGGGTGGTCACGCTGACCAAAGACGTGGCTCTGCTGGAAAACGGTGAGACTTCTATCCGGGAAGTGGTCCACCACCACGGCGGGGCCTGCATCGTACCGTATTTTGAGGACGGCACCCTCTGCATGGTGCGCCAGTTCCGCTACGCCATGCAGCAGGAGCTGTGGGAGCTGCCCGCCGGCAAGCTGGAAAAGGGCGAAGACCCCTTCGAAGCCGCCAAGCGGGAGCTGGGCGAAGAGTGCGGCCTGACCGCCGACCACTACACCCCGCTGGGCGAGTTCTACCCCACGGTGGGCTATGACACCGAGATCATCTATATGTGGGTGGCCACCGGCCTGCACACCACCCAGATGCATCTGGACGACGATGAGTTCCTGACGCCCGACCGCATCCCGCTGGCAAAAGCCTACGAGATGGTCATGAGCGGCGAAATAAAGGACGGCAAGACCATCGCGGGCGTGCTCAAGCTCAAGGCGCTGGTGGACGAGGGCAGGCTGTGATACTCTACGAAGATACAGCCCTCGTGGTTCTGGACAAGCCCGCCGGGCTTTCCAGCGAGGACGGCGTACCCGCCGCCCTTCGGAAACTCTGGGACAGGCCCGACGCCTATGTGGGCGTCATCCACCGGCTGGACACCGGCGTGTCGGGTCTGATGGTCTATGCGAAGACTCCGCAGGCAGCCGCCGCCCTCAGCCGGCAGGTGACGCAGAGCCAGCAGGTTTATGCCGAACAGGATGGCCGGGCCGAGCCTGACGCCGGCACACCGGACGCGCCGCCTTTCGTGAAACAATACCGCGCCCTCATCGCAGGCGGGCCGGACGAAAAGCTGCCCGCCGAAGGCGTCCTGCGGGACTACTTATTCAAGGACAGCCGGAAAGGCCGTGTTTTTCCGGTGAGCCGTCCGCGCAAGGGCGTGAAGGAGGCTGTGCTGGAATATCGCATTTCTGCCTCCGCCCCGGACGGCAGCACCAGCCTTGCGGACATCACCCTCCACACCGGGCGCACCCACCAGATACGGGTGCAGTTCGCGTCCCGCCGCCACCCGCTCTGGGGCGATGGCAAATACGGCAGCCGCATCAAGGGAGACATTGCGCTTCAGAGCGCACGGCTCCGCTTCATCCATCCCGACACCGGAAAGGTAATGGACTTCCGCCTCCCGGTCCCCGGGACATGGCCCGCTTTGGGCATCAGACAGGAAAACGACAATGGAACAACAGTATAAAACAGATTCTGAAATATACGCCGTCCTCGAGCGGGAGATCATCGATTTGACCCTCCGGCCCGGCTGTTCGCTGAGCGAAAACCCGCTCTGCACCCGCTTCGGTGCGCCCCGCTCCCTCATCCGGGTGGTGCTGCAGCGGTTACAGGAGAACGGGCTGGTGAAGATCGTGCCTTACAAAGGCACTACTGTCACCCGGCTGAACCGGGACATCGTGGACGAGCTGATTTATGAGCGCATCGCGGTAGAGGCCCGGGTCCTGCGAGACTTTGCACCCCACTGCACACCGGAGCACCGCGCCCTCATCCGCCAGCGTGCCGCCGCCTACGACGAGCTGGCCAAGGCCGAAACGCTGGACTTCAACCGTCTCTACGAGGCTGACACCCGGCTCCACGAGACGTGGTTCTCTGCTATGGGCAAGATGTACCTCTGGCGCACCTTGCAGAACGCCCACGCCGACTACAGCCGCTTCCGGATGCTGGACACTCTGACCACCGGCGGGCTCGCCGAGGTGGTGGCCGACCATCACAACCTCATCGACGCCATCGAGCGGTGTGACCTCGCGGCCTTTGAGCCGCTGGTGGAACGCCATTTGTATGGCGGCATCCGCCGCCTCGGCTCCAAGCTCACCGAGGAGTACGCCGATTATTTTGAATGATGTTCCATGGGGAACAAAAAAGCGCCTCTGCACGATGTGCAGAGGCGCTTTCTCATATCAGTTTATTGGAGATTTCATCCGACTGTTAGTCGTCATCTTCCACCAGTTCGTACTGGCTCAGGATCTTCTCGAAGTTCATGTAGTTTGCGTCTGCGTAAGTGTCGTATCTGGTGATCTGGCCTTCCATGACAGTCTGGACAGCAGTCTCACCCTGCACTTCGGAAACGCCCTTCACGATCATATACTTCGGCTTGCTGCCGTTGAAGCAATAAATCATTGCGACCGTCACAGGCACACCATTCTCAGTTTCCGTAAAAGCAATGCAGTCTGCCGGATACTCGGTAGAGCCGATCTTGTAGTAGCCCTGCATGATCTTGTACTTAGTGAAGTCTTCGATGACCGTGTTGTCGTCGTCATCATCAGGATTCGTCGGATACTTGCTCCAGTCAGTGACAGTATAAGTACCCTTAATGCCATCGATATCCCAGCTCTTTTTCTGAGCCTCATCGCGCAGGTTAATCTCATCCTCATATCCCGGAACAAGCGTTCTATTGTAACTCTTGTTTCCGTCAGTAGACTGGACAGTCTTCATGCTGACCGTCACGCTGCCCGCCAGCATCTTCACGTTCATCTCAAGAGTATACTTCTCAGAGTTCATGTTCTTCAGATAGCTGCTCGTGAAAGGAACGACCTTGACATTAGTCATGCCAAGCTGCTCTGCAATGTTTTTATCAGTCGTCGTGCCGGAAGAGCTGGAGCTGCTGCTCGAAGAGCTGGAAGAAGAGCTCGAAGAGCTGCTGGAGCTAGAGCTGGAGCTGCTGGAAGAGCTGCTGCTCGAGCTGGAAGAATCGCTGCTGGAGCCGCCGTTTCCGCCGCCGCCACCACCGCCGCAGGCGGTGAGCATCGAAACCGTCATAGCCGCAGCCAGTGCGACTGCCATTACCTTTTTTGCTAATCTCATGGTAAATTTCCTCCCACATTTTCAAAATCGACAGCGGAAATCCTCGTTCGGCCCCTCTGTTTCTCTAAATTTACCCCCCCCCCGTACATATTTGTCAAGTAGTTTTGATAAATTTGTGGTATTTAATAAAATCGTCCCTGAAATTGCATCAATTTGACAACAAACATCGTTTCAGTTTATCCCGGCATACAAGAGCCCTGTTCAACAAAGAAGCGGCACATCCACCGCAAAGGAGAATGTGCCGCTTTTCTATATTTTTTCTCAGCCCATCATGCCGGAGATGAAGATTTCCAGACCGATGCCGATGAGGATGACGCCGCCGAGGACGGAGGCTTTGCCGGAGAGCTTGGTGCCGAACTTTTTGCCGATGGCAAGACCGGCCTCGCAGATGAAGAAGGTGACGATCGCCACGATGAGGGAGCAGACCAGTGCCATGAACCAGCCGTACTCCGAGATGGTGAAGCCCACCGACAGCGCATCAATGCTGGTGGCGACGCCCTGCATGAAGAGTGCGCCCGCGCTCAGCTCAGCGGCTTCCTCGGTCTCTTCGCCCTTGATGCCCTCAATGAGCATTTTACCGCCGATGTAGCCCAGCAGGATGAGGGCGATCCAGGGGATGAACTTTTCAAACGAAGAGAACAGCTCCACGATGGTGTGGACGCAGACCCAGCCCGTCATGGGCATGACAGCCTGAAAGATGGCGAAGGTGCCTGCGATCTGGACGCCCCTGCGGCGGGACATCTGAGGGTCATGCAGACCGTTTGCCATCGAGACGGAAAACGCATCCATGGCAAGGCCCACACCCAGCAGGGCGCTGTTGAAGAAAAACAAAAAACTCCATTCCATAACGATGCCTCCTGATTTGACCGGAATTGGTGGGCAGACAAAAGACCCGGGATCGGCGCGCATTTCGCCAATTCCGGGTCGGATTTTTACAAACTGACTCCATGTGGAATGGGCGTGGTACTCGCACCAAAGCACATGAGTCTCGCAAATGAAAGCAAGCCAGACAGCCGCCCGGGCCGTCATTGTGTTGACTTGCTGCGCTGCCTGCAAAACAGCGCCTGCTACTCCCCCATGAGGATTTTTCTTGTTGTCCGGCTATAGTACCACACAAACAGCGGATTTGTCCAGTATAACCGTGATTTTTTGCAAAAACCTGCGGGAGAGCACCGCAGAAAGCGTGTACTCCCCCGCAGGGTCAGTTTATGTGTGGAAATAAGGTTTATTCCTCGTCGCCGGTGTCAGCCTCGGGAGCTTCGGCGGCCGATGCCTCATCGGCTGCTTCCATCTCCGCCAGCTGCTCGGCAGTGGGCTCGTCCTCGGTGTCGGCCTCGATGCTCTCGGTCTGTGCCTCGTCGTCGTGGTCGGTGCGGGCCAGCACCATCACCTTGTCGTTCTCGCCCAGACGCATCACCCGCACGCCGGAGCCGTAGCGGCTCTGCAGCGGGATCTCGTTGGCGTGCAGGCGGATGATGATGCCCTCCTGACTGCTCAGCAGCACATCGTCGATGTCATCCACGATCTTGACGGCTGCCACCTTGTCCTTGGAGGCGTCGTAGTTGCGGATGCCCTTGCCGCCGCGGGCAGTGATGCGGTAGGTGTCGATGTCAGAGCGCCGGCCCTTGCCGTTTTCGGTGACGGTGAGCACCGTGCCGCCCTCGCGGCAGATGCAGACGCCGACGACCTCGTCGCCCTCGGCCAGCTTGATCGCGCGGACGCCGTGGCCGCTGCGGCCCATCGGGCGGGCATCGGCCTCGTTGAAGCGGATGGCCTGACCGTTGCGGGTAGCCACGATGAGCATATCATTGCCGGTGGTCAGGCGGGTCCATGCCAGCGCGTCGCCCTCGTTGAGCGCAATGCCGATGAGGCCCGTCTTGCGGATGTTGGCGTACTGCTCCAGCGGGGTGCGCTTGATGAGGCCCTGCTTGGTGACCATGGTGACGAAACCGCCCTTGTTGTCCTCGTCCTTGGGGTAGCAGAGCATGTTGGTGACCTTTTCGCCCTCGGCCAGCTGCAGCAGGTTGACGATGTTGCTGCCCTTGCTGGTGCGGCTGCCCTCGGCGATGGTGTAGCCCTTGATGCGGAAGAGGCGGCCCTTGTCGGTGACGAACAGGACATAATCATGGGTAGAGCCCACGAACATCTCCTGCACGATGTCCTCTTCCTTCCGGGTCATGCCGGAAATGCCGCGGCCGCCGCGCTTCTGGGCCTGATAGGTGGCCTTGAGCTGACGCTTGATATAGCCGGCCTCGGTGAGGGTGTAGACACACTGTTCCTCGGCGATGAGGTCTTCGATGTCCACTTCACCGGTGACGGACTGGATCTCGGTGCGGCGCTCGTCGCCGAAGCGCTTCTTCATGTCCAGCAGCTCGTTCTTGACGATCTCCAGAACACGGGCGTCGTTGGCGAGGATGTCCTCCCAATCCTCGATTTTAGCCTGCAAGCCGGACAGCTCTTCCTCGATCTTGAGGATCTCGAGACCAGCCAGACGGCCCAGCTGCAATTTCACGATAGCGTCGGCCTGCGGGTCGTCGAAGCCGAACTGCTCCATGATCGCGGCCTTTGCCTCGGCCATGCCGCCCTTGCAGGCGCGGATGGTAGCGATGAGCTCATCTACAATGTCGGTGGCCTTTTTCAGACCCTCGAGGATGTGGGCGCGCTCCTTGGCCTTCTTCAAATCATACTGAGTGCGGCGGCGGACGACTTCATCCTGGAACTCGACGTACTTCTGTATCATCTGTTTCAGGGTCATGACCTTCGGCACCTTATGGTCGATGGCCAGCATGATGACGCCCACGGTATCCTGCAGCTGGGTGTACTGGTACAGCTGGTTCAGGATGACCTGCGCGTTGGCGTCCTTGCGGATGTCCACCACGATGCGCATACCCTTGCGGTTGGTCTCATCGTTCAGGCCGGTGATGCCCTCGATGCGCTTTTCCTTCACGAGGTCGGCCATGTTCTCGATGAGACGGGCCTTGTTGACCATATACGGAATTTCCGTAATGATGATCTGGGTACGGCCATTCTTGGTCTCTTCGATGGTAGCACGGCCCCGCAGGGTGATTTTGCCGCGGCCGGTGGCGTAGGCGGCGCGGATGCCGCTTCGGCCCATGATGATACCGGCAGTGGGGAAGTCCGGTCCCTTGATGTGCTCCATCAGGCCGGGCAGGTCGATGTCGGGGTTCTCGATATAGGCCACGCAGCCGTCGATGACCTCACTGAGGTTGTGGGGCGGGATGTTGGTGGCCATACCGACGGCGATGCCCTGACTGCCGTTGACCAGCAGGTTGGGGAAGCGGCAGGGCAGGACGCTGGGCTCTTTCTTCGTCTCGTCGAAGTTGGGGTCCCAGTTGATGGTGTCCTTGTCGATGTCGGTCAGCATCTCGACCGCCATGCGGCTCATGCGGGCCTCGGTGTAACGGTAAGCAGCCGGAGGGTCGCCATCGACCGAGCCGAAGTTACCCTGACCATCCACCAGCGGGTAGCGCAGGGAGAAATCCTGTGCCAGACGGACCATGGCGTCGTAAACGGAGGCGTCGCCGTGGGGGTGGTAAGAGCCCAGCACCGCACCGACGGTATCCGCCGACTTGCGGTAGGGATGGCTGGGGTCGTTGCCGCGTTCGTGCATGGTGTAGAGGATGCGGCGGTGGACGGGCTTCAGGCCGTCACGCACATCCGGCAGGGCGCGGGCCACGATGACCGACATGGAGTAATCCAGAAACGCCGTCTCGATCTCCTTCTTGACGTCCCGGATGATCATCTTGGTACCGCTGCCCGGTATCATCACATAATCTTCTTCCATTGTTTCCTCCAATTACACGTCGAGCTTTGCGTACTGGGCGTTGGTCTCGATAAAGCGGCGGCGGGGCTCCACCTGATCGCCCATCAGGATGGTGAACGCCTCATCGGCCTTCTCGGCATCCTCGATGGTGATGCGGACGATGACGCGGTTCTCGGGGTTCATGGTGGTCTCCCAGAGCTGCTCCGGGTTCATCTCGCCAAGGCCCTTATAGCGGTTTATCTTCGCGCCGGGCATCTCCTGCGAGAGCAGGGCCATTTCGGCGTCGTTGTAAGCGTATTTGATGGTGCTGCCCTTCTGCACCTTGAACAGCGGGGGCTGTGCCACATAGACATGGCCCTGCTCGATGAGGGGGCGCATATAGCGGAAGAAGAAGGTGAGCATCAGGGTGCAGATGTGAGAACCATCGACATCGGCATCGGCCATGATGAACACTTTGTCATACCGCAGCTTGGAAATATCGAACTCGTCGCCGATGCCGCAGCCCAGTGCCAGCACGACAGGCATCAGCTTGTCGTTGCCGTAGATACGGTCGGCGCGGGCCTTTTCGACGTTGAGCATCTTGCCCCACAGGGGGAGGATGGCCTGAATGGCCGAGTCACGGCCCATCTTGGCCGAGCCGCCTGCAGAATCACCCTCGACGATGAAGATCTCAGTGCGGGTGGGGTCTTTTTCGCGGCAGTCTGCCAACTTGCCGGGCATCCGGCTGGTCTCGAGGGCGCTCTTGCGGCGCACCAGCTCACGGGCCTTCTTGGCGGCAGCGCGGGCGCGGGCGGCCTGGGTGGCCTTTTCGAAGATAGCCTTGGCCACGCCGGGGTTCTCCTCGAAGAACTCCATCAGCTTGGAGTAGACCATGTTGGAGACGAGGGTTCGAATTTCCGTATTGCCCAGCTTTGCCTTGGTCTGGCCCTCGAACTCGGCCTCCTGCAGCTTGACGGAGATAACGCAGATGAGGCCCTCACGGACGTCAGCGCCGGAAAGGTTCTCGTCCTTGTCCTTCAGCAGACCGTGGCTGCGGCCATAATCGTTGAAGACGCGGGTGAGGCTGCTGCGGAAGCCCTCTTCGTGGGTGCCGCCGTCGGGAGTGTTGACGTTGTTGGCGAAGCTCAGCAGCAGCTCATTGTAGCTGGAATTATACTGCAAGGCGATTTCTGCCATGCCCCGGTCGGTCTGACCCTTGAGATAGATGACGTTGGGGTGGAGCACCTCGAGGTCGCGCTTCTCGCCCAGATAGGTGACGAAGCTCTTGATGCCGCCCTCGTAGCACATGACCTCGGTGCGGTAGGTGGGCTCGCCCTCCTTGCCGTCCTCGAGGACGGGGGTGTAGAGCTCGCGCTCGTCGGTCAAGGTGATCTTGACACCGGCGTTCAGGAAGCTCTCTTCCCGCAGGCGCTTTTCCAGCGTTTCGAAGTTGTAGACGGTGGTGTCCTTGAACATCTCCGGGTCGGGCTTGAAGGTGACGCGGGTGCCGGTGACACTGGGGTCCACGGTGCCGATGCACTTCAGCGGGCCGTCCGGGTCGCCGCGGCGGAAGGTCTGCTCGTACTCGCGGCCGTCGCGGCGGACGTTGACGGTCAGCCACTCCGAGCAGGCGTTGACGACGGACGCGCCGACGCCGTGCAGGCCGCCGGCCACCTTGTAGCCGGAGTTCTCGCCGCCGAACTTGCCGCCGGCGTGGAGGATGGTATAGACGACGGTGACGGCAGGCAGACCGGTATCAGCCTGGATGTCCACGGGGATGCCGCGGCCATTGTCCGTGACCTGAATGATGTCGCCCTTCAGGATCTTGACCTCGATGTGGTCGCAGTAACCGGCCAGAGCCTCGTCGATGGCGTTGTCCACGATCTCGTACACCAGATGGTGCAGGCCGCGCTCGCCGGTGGAGCCGATATACATACCGGGGCGCTTGCGCACTGCCTCCAGGCCTTTCAGGACCTGGATCTCGCTGGCGTTGTATTCATGGTCCGTCGCAGTTTCTGCGTTGGTACTGGTAATGATTTCCTCTGCCATTTCCTTTCTCCCTTTTGTTTTGTTTCGTTTTTTCGTTACTATTTGTAAAAGCGATAAATCGCTGGTTGGTAATTGAACCTCTCAGTCAAAGCCGACAGGCCCACGCCGGACGAGCAAAGCTCAATATTTCGGAAGCTGTAGTACCCTGCTGTCCAGGTCAGCGACTGTTGTCTCCGTGCGCCGTTTGAGCGCAGCCGGCGACAGCTCCGAGAGATAGATCGTATCCACCGGCGAATCTGCCAGCACATAGCTCTGGGGCAGCTCATCGGACAGGCTCACCACCGCCCCGTTTTTCTGGGCGTAGTTCAGAAACTCCCGCCCTCGGGGTGAGATGGTCGTCGTTTCCAGATTGAAGATGCCGATGATGTCCCGGTCGTTCAGGACATAATCGCGGCCAAGGTGTACATACATTGCATCACACTTTCGTCAGCACGCCGCCGTTCATCCGGTAGACCTCGCCGTCCGTTTTGAGGAAAGCGGTGTCGTCGCAGCTGGTCACGAAGGTCTGCTTTTCCCGCATCCGGGTGAGCAGATACTGCTTGCGGCCATCGTCCAGCTCGCTGAGTACGTCGTCCAGCAGCATCACCGGGTGTTCGCCCGTGATGGAGGCAGCTGCGGCGGCTTCAGCCATTTTAAGGCTGAGCACGACGCTCCGCTGCTGTCCCTGACTCGCATACACTTTTGCAGGCTGACCATCCAGAAGAAGGTCTAAATCTTCCCGGTGAGGGCCGCAGAGGCTCTGCCCGGCCCGCAGCTCTTCGGGCATTTTCTGCCGCAGAAGCTGGGCCAGACCGCCCGGCTCGAACTGGGCCGCATACCGCAGACTCAGTGTTTCCGCCCCGCGGGAAAGCTCCTCATAGTTGGCACAGGCCAGCGGGGAGAGAGCGGCGAGATAGGCTCTGCGCCGCTGCTGGATGGCCTCGCCCTGCTGGGCAAGCTCCACATTCAGCACTTCTAATAAGGCCCGCTTTTCGGCATAAGGCCGCTCAATGCCATTGGAAGAGCGCCGAAGCAGCGCGTTTTTCTGCTGCAAAGCCCGGACATAGCGGCGGTAGAGGGTCAGGTAGCCGGGGTAGAGCTGGCAGAGGGCCGCGTCCAGAAATTTCCGCCGCCCTTCCGGCGCGCCCTTCACGAGACTCAGGTGTCCGGGGTCGAAAACCACCGCCGGAAAGCTGCCCGCAAGGCTGGCCGCCCGCTTGACTGCGCCCCCGTTCACCGAGACTGTCCGGCCCGGGCGGGGAGAGTCCGGCGCACCCACCGTCAGGCGGACGCGGTTCGGCTCTTCCTTTTCCTGCTCTTCCTGCTGTGCGCGGAGGGTGGACGCTTTGAGCACGGCGAAGGGTTCGCCCCGGCGCACCAGCTCTGCGTCCTTGCCGCCCCGGAAGCTCTTGCCGCCGGTAAGCAGCCAGATGGCTTCCAGGAGGTTCGTCTTGCCCTGGCCGTTGTTGCCGCAGATGACCGTCAGCTCCCGACCCGGCGTCAGGCTGGCCGAGGCGATGTTCCGGTAATTTTCGACTTCGAGAGAGAGCAGCCGCATCAGCCGCCCATCCCGATCTCGATGGTCTGTCCGTCCAGCTCTACGGTGTCGCCCGGGCGGCACTTCTTGCCGCGCATGGTGCAGACTTCGCCGTTGACCTTCACGGCCCCGCCCTGAACGAGCTCCTTGGCTTCGCCGCCGGTCTCGCACAGGCCCGCATATTTCAGCAGGGCGTCCAGCTTGATAAATTCGGTATGGATGAGGATCTTTTGCATTTTATTACGCCTCTCAGTCGTTTTTGAAACGGACGGGCAGGACCAGATACAGGAAGTCATTGCCCTCCACTGGCAGCACTTTCACCGGGCTCAGCGGGCCGCTGATCTCCATCCGCACTTTCTCGGTGCGGGCATTGCGCAGCGCGTCCAACAGGTAGCGGTTGTTGAAGCCGATCTCCACCTCGTCGCCCTCGCACTCGGCATTGAACTCATCGACGACGCGGCCCAGATTGGTCTGGCAGCGGACGACGACTTTACCCTCTGTAAAAGTGATGCGGAGGGGATTTTTTAAACGCTCTGTAATAATCAGAGAAGCGCGCTCGATGGTCTCGATGAACTCCTTGGTGTCGATGGTCACCCGGGTGCGGCTGCCTGCCGGAATGACATTGTGATAGTTGAGGAACTCGCCCTCAATGAGGCGGCTCATGATGGTGTAGCCGGCGGTCATGAACACGACGTAGCGGCGGTTGGCACAGATGTGGACCGGTTCTTCGTCGTCGTTGGGCAGCAGATGAGACACTTCGGTCATGGTCTTGCTGGGGACGATGATGCGGATGTCCTTGACGGCAGTGACGGGCCGTTCCACGATGGCCAGACGGTAGCCGTCCAGGGCAACGATGGTCATTTTATCCGGCTCTATCTCAAAAAGTTCACCGGTATGCGCAGGTTTTTTTTCATCCTGGCTGACAGCGTAGAGGGTGCGGTCGATCATATCGCGGAGCACGCCGGTCTTGATGGTCAGGGTCTCCTCGGCGCCGGTGTTGGGCAGCTCGGGGAAATCGGTGGCCGACATGGACTGGATCTCGAACTGCGCCACGCCGCTCTGGATGGTGGTTTTGCCATTATCGGCAGACTGGATGGTGATCTGGCCTGCCGGCATCCGGCTGATCATGCTGCTGAGCAGCTTGGCATTCAGCACGATCTCACCGGGTTCTTTGACATTGGCTTCGATGGTTGTCACGATGCCCATTTCGAGGTCGTAGCCGGTAAGGGTCAGCTGGAAGCCTTCTGCCTTCAGTAAAATACCCTCCAGTACCGGGATGGTAGAGCGCAGAGTGACTGCTTTGGATACGCCGTCAATGGCTGCACTCAGAAGAGTTTTGTCGCAGATGATGTTCAAATCTTCTTCTCTCCTTTTTTGCGTCTGTTTTGCTGTCGTTCCTCATGGGATCCGATGCAAAAACCTGTTTTCTTTATTGAACTTGTTGTAGTAATCGTAGTAGGGGGTGGGGAAGATGTGGAAAACTCTGCAAACCCTTGCCGGGATGCGGGGATTTGGTTTTCCACGGAGATGTTGAGGAACTGTGAATGGAATGTTGAATCGGGGAAAGCGGTGGTTCTTTCCACATCCGCTGTGAAAAACGGAAGTTGAATGTTGAAAACCATGTGGAAAGAGTGGAAAGTTTCGGCCTTTCACCACAATATCTGGGTCTATTTTCCCCCTTTTGTTCCTCTTTCTCCCCATATTTTGGGGTTTGACCCCTGAATGAGTACGACTTTTACACCGGCTCTGGTGCGTTAAGCCTTCACATTCTTGATGATGTCGCTCACCGTCTCCCGCAGGTGCTGGTCATTCTTCATGTCCCGCTCCATGGTCTTGAGGGAGTAGACGATGGTGGAATGGTCACGGCCCGAGAACTCCCGGCCGATCTCCTCCATGCTCATGCCGGTGACCTCGCGCAGGATGTAGATGGCCACGCGGCGGGCGGAGGCCACATTGGAGTTCCGCTTGGTGCCGCGGATGTCGGCAGGGGAGACGTTGAAGGTGCGGGATACCTCGCCCACGATCTTCTCGATGGTGACAGGCACGGGCTGGGTCTCGTTGAGGATGTCCTTGATGGCATTCTGTGCCACGCTGATGACCGGCTGGATGCCCTCGAGCATATAGTAGGCATTGAGCTTTTTGACCGCGCCTTCCAGCTGGCGGATGTTATTTTTCAGATGGTTGGCGATGAACTCGGCCACATCCTCGGGCAGATCGAGGTGGAGAAGCTCCGCCTTGCGCTTGACGATGGCCACGCGGGTCTCGAAATCCGGCGGCTGGACGTCGGCGGTCAGACCCCACTCGAAGCGGGTGCGCAGACGCTCTTCCAGACTCTTGATCTCCTTGGCCGGGCGGTCGGACGCGATGACGATCTGCTTGTGGGCATCGTGGAGGGAGTTGAAGGTATGGAAGAATTCTTCCTGGGTGGACTCCTTGCCCGCGATGAACTGGATGTCGTCCACCAGCAGCAGGTCGGCCACGCGGTACTTCATCCGGAAGTCCTCGGTGCTGCCGGCGCGGATGGCCGCGATCAGCTCGTTGGTGAACTGCTCACAGGTGACATACATGATGACGAAGTCGGGGTGGGTGCGCTTGATCTCGGTCTGGATGGCCGTCAGCAGATGGGTCTTGCCGAGGCCCGAGCCGCCGTAGATGAACAACGGGTTGTAAGCACCGGAGGGGTTGGCCGCAACAGCCTGCGCCGCAGCAAACGCAAACTGGTTGGATGGGCCTTTGATGAAGTTCTCGAAGGTGAATTCATAGTTGCCCTGCGGGGAGGCGGGGTTCGCCTCGTACTGCTGGGCCAGCACCACTTCGTGGGGCGGTGTGCTGGGGACGACGAGGGTGATGTCCACGTCAAAGCCCAGCACTGTTTTGAAGGCCTCTTTGAGCAGGCCGAGATAACGGTCCGTCACGATCTTGCAGATGAAGTCGTTGCGCACCGAGAGGGTGATATGGCTGGAGTCCTCAAAGCTGATAGGCTCCAACCCGTCGATATAGAGATTATACGTCGGCTCCGCCATCTGCGCCTTGCAGTAGCTCTGGGCAGCCTCTAAAACGTCCTTGAAAGAATCCATAGTACATCCACTCCATTGAAGTTTTCAACAATGCTGCTGATACCAGGTTAGTATACCACAAAAATCCCCCTGCGTCTATATTATATAAGGTAATTTATAATACATAAAAAAGACATACCTGCGTCTGGGAAACGGCCTTGTGTCCAAGGTGGAGAAAAGCCACAAGATATTGTGGATAAAAAGTTTTCCACGGGAAATGGGTGAAAAAGTTGAAAGTTTCTCCACAGAGGTTTTTCAAAAAAGTTTGAAGGAAAGCGAAAAAAATGCTTGACAGAAGGCCATAGTGTGCGATATACTGTTGAATTGCAAGCCTGTCCCCATTTTGGGACCAGAATAGACCCCATACCGGGGACGAGTTTTTACGGAGGAAATACACCATGAAGAGAACTTTTCAGCCCAAGAAGCGTCAGCGCAAGGAAGTTCATGGCTTCCTGACCCGCATGAGCACCAAGAACGGCCGCAAGGTCATTAACGCACGCCGTGCTAAGGGCCGCAAGAGCCTGACCGTCTGATCCTGAGCAGTATGCATCAGGTCCGGCGCAGAATGGAATATGCGCAAAAAGGCCGCTGATATTGGATTGGCGGTCTTATTTTTTTACCCGGCATTCGGGAAAAAGGCCGGAAAGCTGCGGTGAATAGTCGCATTGCCTAAAAAAACTGTCAAAGATTTGGCAGAGAAAACGCCCGGATGAGCTTTTCATGTCGGCGTTTTTTTGCTATACTGAACACTGAGCATTGCTTTTTTCCGGGCGGTGCTCCCACATCACCTGAAGGGAGGCGCACAGGATGCGCTATCGTCCCATCCGCCGCAACGGCGAGTTTGGCCGCGTGTATGCCCGCGGCAAGTCCTATGTCAACCAGGCGCTGGTGCTCTACGTGCTCAAAACGCGGAGCAAGCGCACCCGGGTGGGCCTGACGGCCACCAAAAAGATCGGCCACGCCGTGCAGCGCAACCGCGCCCGCCGTGTTATGAAGGCCGCCATCGACGAGCATCTCGACTACAACATCGGCGGCTACGACCTCGTTTTCGTGGCCCGTGGCATGACCCCCCGGCTCAAGAGCTGGCAGCTCAGCGCCATCGTGGCAAAGCTCTTCGCCCAGGCCGGCCTGCCGGATAAGGCAAAACAGCCGGGCGCAAAGCCCCCAGCCACCCTGCCGCCGGTCCGGAAGCCCGAGGCGTGAGCATCTTTCAGAAAGCCCTCTGCGGGCTCATCCGGCTCTACCAGAAGTTCATCAGCCCGGGGCTGGGGCGGAACTGCCGCTTTTCGCCCTCCTGCAGCCAGTACGGCATCGAGGCCATCCGCACCCACGGCTGCGTCAAAGGGCTGCTGCTGACGGCGTGGCGCATCGCCCGGTGCAATCCGCTGGGCCGCTGGGGCTACGACCCCGTACCGGAAAAGGGCCGCTGGAAAAATCCGGCCCGGCATCTCTCAGCCTCGGCTCTGTTTTCCACCAGACACGAAAAATAAGTGGAAAACCTCTTCGCCGATGCTCTTTGGAAGAGCGCTGAAGCGGGAAAGACCTCTCCGTCAATGCCCTTTGAAAAAGGGCGGCAGAGGGGAGGAAAACCTCTCCGTCACGCCTGCGGCGTGACACCTCTCCTGATAGGAGAGGCTGAGAGGAAATGCTATTATCATTGCTTCTTGTGACGTGCTGAACTGTGGGCGGCGTGTCCTACGATAAAAATAACCGTCCCGCACCACAGGCGGGGCAGAATGGACAGAGACATGAATATTTTGTACATCCTCGGTGTACCTCTCGGCTATGTGATGGAGTGGATCTACAACCTCATCCCGAACTACGGCTGGGACATCATCATCTTCACCATCGTCATCCGCCTGCTCAGCATCCCTCTGCAGCTCAACCAGCAGAAGAGCATGGCCAAGATGTCTGCTTTCCAGCCGATGATCGCCGACATCCAGAAAAAGTACAAGGACAAGCCCGAAAAGCAGCAGGAAGAGCTGCTCAAGCTCCAGCAGGAGTACGGCTATAAGCCCACCGCCGGCTGTATGCCCATGCTGGTCAACTTCCTCGTCATGTTCGGCGTCATCGAGGTCGTGTACCGCCCGCTGCAGCGCATCTTCCACATCGGCGCCGACGCCATCACCGCCGCAGGCGATGCCATGACCGCTCTGGGCATCAGCTTCACTCAGGTGACCCGCGACACCAATATCATCGCACAGGTGCTGGCCGGTGAGTCCACCGTCACCTCTGTGTTCACCGCAGACCAGCTGAACACCATCACTGAGTTCGGCCAGCACATGGACTTCTTCGGCATCGACCTGACCCGTGTGCCGCAGTACAGCCTGGCAGCAGACAACCTGCCCCTGCTGATCTTCCCCATCCTGGCTGTCGTCACCATGTTCATCTCCACCCACATCAGCATGAAGGCCTCCGGCCAGGAGATGCAGGGCAGCATGAAGCTGACCATGTATATGATGCCTCTGATGTACGTCTTCTTCTGCTTTACCGTTCCCTGCGCATTCTCTCTGTACTACGTCATTTCCAACATCGTGATGACCGTCCAGACCCAGGTCATGCGCAAGATCTATGACCCCGAGAAGATGAAGGAGCAGGTCAAGGCCGAGATCGCTTCCCGCAAGAAGGAAGAGAAGCGCGGCGTGAAGAGCACCACCATCAAGGTCCAGGACGAGAAGACCGGTGAGGTCGTGGAAAAGAACATCTCCGCCAGCGAGATGAACAAGCGCCGCCTCGAGTATGCCCGCCAGCAGGATGCTGAGCGCTACAAGGACGAGCGCACTGTCCCGCTGAGCGAGCTGCAGAACAAAAAGGAGGATTGACGGTTATGATCCGTACGCAGGAAGCGACCGGCAAGACGGTCGATGAAGCACGCACCAACGCCTGCGCTCTGCTGGGCGTGGAAAAGGACGACATCAACGTCAGCTACGAAGTGCTGGAAATGCCCCAGAAGACCGGTTTTCTGGGCCTGAAGCTCACTCCCGCCAAGGTCCGCGTCAGCGTCGAGCTGCCGGACGAGCCTGCGGCAGCTCCTGCTGCCCCCGTTGAGGAGCCCGCTCCCGTTGTGGAGGAAAAGGCTGCTCCTGTGGCGGCTGAGCCTGTCGTCGAAGAGACTGCCCCTGAAGCTCCCGCTGCTGTGGAAGAGCCTGCTGCTCCCGCTGAGGAAGCTGCCCCTGCCGAAGAGCAGGCTGCTCCCGCCGCAGAGGGCGAAGAGGTGGAAGTCCCCATCAACATCGAGGAGAACGCCAAGGTCAAGGCCGCTGTGGACTACCTGAAGGATGTCATCGAGAAGATGGGCGTACAGGACGTCAAGTTCAGCGCTGTGCAGAAGGGTGAGGCTACCATCATCCGTCTGGACGGCGAGAAGATGGGCGCCCTCATCGGCCGCCGCGGCGAGACGATGGAGAGCCTGTCCTATCTGGCAAGCCTCGTGGCAAACCGCCTCGAGGGCGACTACATCAAGCTGGGCCTCGACGTGGCCGGCTACCGCGACAAGCGCGAGAGCGACCTGACCGCACTGGCACAGCGCATTGGTGCCAAGGTGCGCAAGACCGGCCGCAGCTTTGCCATGGAGCCCATGAACCCCTACGAGCGCCGCATCATCCACTCTGCCATCAGCAAGATGGAGGGCGTCCGCAGCGAGAGCAAGGGCGAGGGCCGTGACCGCCGTGTGGTCATCTACTCCACCGACCCCAACGCTGTGGCTGAGAGCGCAAATGCACGTCCCCGCGGACCCCGCGGCGGTCATGACCGCAACGGCAATGGCCGCAGCGGCGGCTATCATCGCGGCGGCGAGCGCCGTGGTGACCGGAATGGCCGCGGCCCGCGCAATGGCAATGGCGGCCGGGGCGGCTACCGCTCCAATGTGCCTGAGCGCACCTACACCCCGCGCGATGCCGAGAATGCTGCCCCTGTGGCACCCAAGCGCACCGAGCGTGTGGATGACTTCGCTGATCTGAGCTTCGGCAAGATCGAGCTGTAAAAGCTGAATGATAAGACCCTCTCCCGCATGGCGGAAGCCGTGCAGGGGAGGGTCTTTTTTTGTACGAGGAACACTATAAATTTACACGTCTTTTGCATGAAGATGGTTTACGATGAAAAGCGAATCTGAAAGAATAATTTAGAAAGAAAAGTCGTTCTTATCGGAAAATTGGAGAATATGTCCAATTCCGGAAGAAATTTTTCTCCTACTTGCACATTGTAAAACAATGTCGACAAGCCTTATACTAGAGCTACAAATGCTTCGGAGTGTATACCAAGCAAAAAAGAGAGGAATTATTATGGAACAGAATAAGATTTCCCGCCGTAATTTCCTGCGCGTGGCCGGTGCATCGGCTACCGCCGCCGCAATGGGTGGTCTGGTCCCGGCTGCTTCCGCTGCCGGCATCAAAGACCTGTGGAGCATGGACCTGCAGATCCTTGCCACCAGCGATACCCACGGTAAGTTTGACCCTTGGGATTACGCCGCCAACAAGGCCGACGCATCCGGCAGCGTGGCCCAGCAGGCAACTGCCATCAAGGAGAACCGCACTAAGACCACGCTGGTCGTGGATGCAGGCGACACCATTCAGGCAAACTCCGCTGAGCTGTTCCTGAACGACGATGTCCACCCCATGATCGCTGCTCAGAACGCCATCGGCTACGATGTCTACGTCACCGGCAACCATGAGTACAACTATGGCATGGCCACGCTGGAAAAGGTGCTCTCCCAGCAGAAAGCCAAGGTGCTGACCGGCAACGTCTACAGCCCCGAAGGCAAGCCTCTGGCTGACGGCTACACCATCATCAACAAGGGCGGCGTCAAGATCGGCGTCATCGGTATGGTCACTCCCAACATCACCCGCTGGGACGCCAAGAACCTCGAGGGCTGGACTGTCACCAACCCGGTGGACGAGAGCCGCAAGATCATTGATAAGATCAAGAACGATGTGGATGTCATCATCGGCGTTATGCATATGGATGTTGACAATGAGTATGGCGTCTATGGCTCCGGCGTCACCGACCTGGCAAATGCCTGCCCTGAGTTCGACGTCATCGTCGCCGCTCACGGCCACAAGAGCATCCCCAACAAGATGATCAACGGCGTGCTGGTGGTCGAGAACAAGAATGCCGGTGCCACCGTCTCCGACATCCACGTCTATCTGGAGCGCGGCCTGAACGGCAAGTGGAAGGTAAAGGACCGCACCTCTGAAAACCTGATCATCAAGGACTACGCTCCCGACCCCGAGCTGACTGCTCTGCTGGCAGAGTACGACCAGCGCGCTAAGGACGACGCCGTGACCCCCATCGGCCAGCTGGTCGGCGGTGATCTGGCCCCCGAAAACGAGATCGATTGCCTGCCGCAGGCCATGGTGCAGGATACCGCTCTGCTGGACTTCATCAACGAGGTACAGATGTACTACACCGGCGCTCAGGTGGCCGCAACGGCTCTGACCTCCATGACTTCCCAGATGCGCGAGGGTACCATCCGCAAGTGCGACATGGCAAGCATCTACACCTACCAGAACACCCTGTACAAGCTGCAGATGAACGGCTGGCAGCTGCGTCAGTTCATGGAGTGGTCTGCTGCCTTCTTCAAGACCTGGGAGCCGGGCGATGTGACCATCGCATTCGACTCTTCCGTCCGCTACTACCTGTACGATGCCTTTGCAGGCGTCAAGTATGACCTCGACATCTCCAAGCAGCCCGGCAACCGCATCCAGAACCTGACCTGGATGGATGGCCGTCCGGTGGAGGACGATGACAGCTTCGTGGTGGCCGTCAACAACTACCGTGCCACCACCCAGCTGCTGGCTTATGCTGACATCTTCAAGGAGGGCGACGAGCTGCCCAAGCTGCTGGAGATCGACGTGCGCGGCGATGTGGGCGGCGTCCGCGAACTGCTGGGCGAGTACATCCGCACCGTCAAGGGCGGCACCATCGAGCCGCACGTGGACAACAACTGGAAGCTCGTGGGCAACAACTGGAACGCTGCTGACCACGAGAAGGCCGTCAAGCTGCTGCGCGAGGGCAAGCTGGCTCTGTCGGAGAACGCCGACAGCCGCACTCTGCCCGGCAAGGCCATCACTACGGCCGATATTGCCGCATTCTGATTTTTCTTTCACACGCAACGGGGTGTGCAGTCTTTCAGGGGCTGCACACCCTTTTTTGCTGCACAATAAAGTGAAATATCAATGGGTAATATAGCTAAATTTCATTGCCGCTTTTTAGCATATCATAGAAAATAAACGCTGGAATGCGCTGGATGTTTTCTTTTTGGGAGCTTCATGATAAAATAAGAAAAACCCGCAGAACAAAGGGGAAAGTGCGCCCTCGTGCAGTGCGGGGACGAATGCGGTTTGAAAAGAGGATGGCTATGGAAGCATTGCGAAGGCTGCTGTATGCGGAGATGTCACGGGAAGAGTACAAAGCCTGTCTGCCGGATATACAGCGCTCCAACCGCCAACGTGTGACGGCCTACCTGGGGATAGCCTGTGCGTTTCTTACAGTTTTATGGATACTGTCTGGGGCTCTGGAATTTTTGCGGCCCAATATGCTGGCCTATATGATAGCGCTGGCCGTGTGCATGGGCCTGCAGGCGGTCAACCGGACATTCCCGGGAAAAAACGGCCTGCTGCTGACCTGGCTGATGTACGCCTTTGAGGCTTTGCTCTATGTGCTGGGCATCTATCTGGGCATCCATCCTTCTCCCGATACTCCTACGGTGAGCTTTATTGCGTTCTTGCTGGCAGTGCCGCTGCTCTTTGTCATGCGGCCCATCCAGCATATCTTGAATGTCGTCTTTTTCGATGGTATTTTCATCCTGACCTGCTTTTTGTTCAAGAGTAAAGAGACGCTCCCAGTTGATATTCTGGACGGCGTGGTGTTTGGTGCGGTGTCCTGCATCATATCCACCTTCATCATGCTTTCGATGCACGAAAATTTTTCCATCCGGCACAAGCTGCTGGGCATTGCGGAGACGGACTTGAACGTCGGCCTGAAAAACCGCAACGCCTACGAGAGCCAGATGCACGACTACCCGATGCACTGCAGCAGCACGCTGAGCTGTGTTTATCTGGACGTGAACGGCCTGCATGAGCTGAACAACACCCGGGGCCACGCGGCAGGCGACGAGATGCTCAAGACCGTGGCAGCCAAGGTGCGGGACATCTTCGGCGAAGAGTACAGCTACCGTGTGGGCGGCGATGAGTTCGTGGCCTTTGCGATGGACAAGAGCGCCGAAGAGATGCGCGCGCTCATCCACAAGCTGGTGCAGGAGGTGGACGAGGCCGGTTACTCGGTGGCTGTGGGTACAGCGACTCACAGCGCGGGCGGCATCGACATGGAAGTCCTCGTCAAATCGGCCGAAACACGGATGTATCTGGCAAAGGAAGAGCACTATCGCCTTGCCGGGAAGACCCGAGGATAAAATGCAAAAGCGGTACGCTGCCGGACTCTCCGGCGGTGTGCCGCTTTTTTGCGCAGCATATTTCTTTTTTTGGCGGTTCGTGGTAGAATATACTGTATTCATCTGCGCATAAGGAGGGGAGAAGATGCAGCATTCGACCATTGCGGCCATTGCTACCGCTCCGGGTGCGGGCGGCATCGCCATCGTGCGGCTGTCCGGCCCGGAAAGCTATGAAGTGGCAGCGAAGGTGTTCCGTCCGGCCAACCCAGCCAAAAAAGTCGCGGACGCCAAAGGCTATACTGCCATGTTCGGTGCGTTCGTGGAGGGGGAAGAGGCTTTCGATGAGGGCGTGGCGCTGTTTTTCCGCGCGCCCCACAGCTACACCGGCGAGGATGTGGTGGAGCTTTCCTGCCACGGCGGCAGTGCAGTCGCCCGGCGGCTGGTGGAAGCCTGCATTGCGGCGGGCGCGTCGCCTGCCGCTCCCGGCGAGTACACTCGCCGCGCTTTCCTGAACGGCAAGCTCAGTCTGACCCAGGCCGAAGCTGTCATGGACATCATCTCCGCCGATGGCCGACAGGGGGCCGCGCTGGCAAATGCCTCCTTGAACGGTGCGCTGGCCCGGAAGATAGCGGCCCAGAAAGATGCTCTGACGGCCTTGCAGGCCCATCTGGCCGCCTGGGTGGATTTCCCTGAGGAAGACGTCCCGGAACTGAGCCAAAGCCATCTCTGCGACGTTTTAGGCGGGGTAGAGCAGGAGCTGGACGCCCTCATCCAGAGCTACGATGCAGGCGCTGTCCTCCGCGAGGGCGTGGACTGTGCCATCGTGGGCAAGCCCAATGCGGGCAAATCCACCCTGCTCAATCTGCTGGCCGGATTTGACCGGGCCATTGTCACGCCGGTGGCCGGAACCACTCGCGACGTGGTAGAGCAGGCTGTTCAGCTGGGCGACGTCCGGCTGAATCTCTTCGACACTGCCGGTCTGCGTCAGACGGAAGACGAGATCGAAGCCGAAGGTATCCGCCGCAGCTGGAAGAAGCTGGACGAGGCGGGGCTTATCCTCGCCGTCTTCGACGGCTCGGAGCGCCCGACCCGGGAGGACCTGGAGCTGGCTCAGCGCTGCGCGGGTCGTCCGGCCATCGCACTGGTCAATAAAGAGGACAAGCCCACCCGGTTTGACGCAGAGCTCATCGCACCCTATTTTGCGATGGTGCTGCCGGTTTGCTGTCAGGAAGAAGGGGCGCGGAAGGTCATCGCGGCGGCGGTAGCCCGCCTGCTGGGGACCAACCAAATCGACCCCCACGCCGCCAGCCTCTCGGGACAGCGGCAGCTTTCCGCTGCCACCCGCGCTCGGGATGCCGTAGCCGGAGCGCTGGACGCCGCGCAGGGGCTCGGGCTGGACGCTGTGTCAGTCTGCGTGGACGACGCGCTGGATGCACTTTGCGAGCTGACGGGGGAGAACGCCTCGGAGGCGGTCATCAATGAGGTGTTTGAGAGATTCTGCGTGGGGAAATAAAAATCAATTTTACGCAGGGCTTAGTTCTCTTTTGCGCACCAAAAGAGAACCAGAAAAGTGCCCGCTACTTTCGAGGCGCGGGAGGCACGA
>ERZ1026956.490-NODE-490-length-23548-cov-5.158941_pt1 | contig 23548 bp, 29 predicted proteins | sample MGYA00519301_ERZ1026956 | MGnify/ENA primary metagenome ERZ1026956 (study PRJEB26926, sample SAMN06164521) | human gut metagenome | biome: ENVO:00009003; feature: ENVO:2100002; material: ENVO:00002003 | host: Homo sapiens | place: USA | collected 2012 ...
CGAGATCCTGAGATGTCTCGTGGGCTCGGAGATGTGTATAAGAGACAGTCTCCTTTCAGCTCTATTGAAAAAATTCTCATGGAAACGCATTTAGCAATTGAATCAGGAAAACTGCTTGCTAACGCATCATTGCATATCTTGCAATAATCAGGATAATCCGTCAAACAATCGTCAGGCACAACATAAAAAACTTTTTGCGCCTTAGTATGAGTAAAAACATAGTCATTTTCAATGCTCTTTTTCAGCATATAAGGATTTCTGTGGGTCTTTGCGTCAATAGCCCAAACCTGCCCGTCAGGCAAAGTTATCTTTACATCATACTTATCTCTGTCAGGCCAAAGCTCCGCCCCACATCCACATTTTTCTGCAATTTTCTGTATTTTCAACTCCAACTGCCCAGGCAAACACATATATCTCATAACACCATGCCTAAGCCGCCAATTGCCGTCCTGAAATCTCAATGGCTTCAAATCATCTTTTTTCGGTATATTTTTCAAACAGCTTTTGTTACAGCACTGTGCCTGCGCACCATAAAAAGTCATTGTCCAACCGCATTTCGGACAAACATAACTCCAGTTTGGAACATTTTCGTAGGCTTCCGAGAATATCTTATTTATCATCTTAAAGTCTTGACAATTCTCCATTTTAAATTCACTCATTTTTTCAACAGCGCAAATTGGATTTTCCACAATAAACCGACGCACAGCCACATACAACTCATTGGGAAGATTAGTCAAAAGAGTATAAATGTAACGCTGCTCCAAGTCATTTACGTAATCTTTCTCTGAATCAGAAATAAGATCAACGCAATCATCAGTAAGAGTATATCTGCGGTTTTCACTTAACTCTATCAGCGCATTTGTATGATAAAGATCAAACTTTTCCACCATTTTGACAAAATAACTATTCCACCCCTCAAACCACGTTTTCACGGGCTTCACAGCATAATTCTCAATAAAAGCACATTCATGGAGATCTGAGAGCATATCATATTGCTCATTCACAGCCGCCAAAGCTGCAAGCCTATTTATCCCAGCAAAAAGCTTGCTACTGTAACTATACTTATCGTTGCACTGCCGTTTCTCATACTGCCCACATGCTATCAATCGTACCATCAAGTCAAAATCCAACTCATTCAAATCTGCCACTCCTTTTACCATATAAATAAAAAAGCCACCTTTTGAAAAACATCAAAAAGCGACCTTATATACAAAGTAAAGCAAAACAGATATGAATACCGTTATTGCTTAATGTCAAAATATGATGTTTTTCGTGTACACTCATATCTTAAATCAACATCATAATTTTGTCAATAGTTTTATTTATAAGTTTCCAATAATTTGTATCTTTGTACAAATTGATACTGCAAAATTTGTAGAAGATAAACAAAAAAAGTCGCAGACAAAACGTCTACGACTTAGAAAACACTCTGGCAGGGGCAGAAGGATTCGAACCCTCGGCACGCGGTTTTGGAGATATTTACCAATTCTGCATTTTAATCGTACTTGACAAATCGTCAAAATATGTTATGATATAGTAAAAAATACAAGGAGGAAGAATTATGAGACTAATTGAAAACAAAAAGGAAGCAACTACACTTGCAGGTGGCTGCAATGAACTGATCAAGCCCGAAAAGCTGACTAAAATGCTCAAACATGATGAGGCTATCAAGTATTGCCATGATTTCTTTGAGTATACCCCTACAAGGTTTGGCTTCAACGGCAGCAAGATCTACAAGATCGATGAGGGAAAAGCTACTGCCGAGTTTGACGATCTTGAGGACCTTGAAGAAACATTCATCCGAAAGAACAGAGAAATGGACACAGAGCTTCATGAAGCACAGATTGAGGAACGAACAGAAGCTATCATGAGAGTAGCTGCTGAAGCTGACCTTGATGAGCTTAAAAGATACAAGATGTTCATAGACTATGAGATCGAAAAGAGAAAGGGTAACAATCCTCCTAATCCTTTTACAATGGAAAATCTCTGGTACAGATAGAAAACAAAAAGCTGATGAGACAATACTCATTGGCTTTTTCTTTTTCGGAAAGCTAAGCTATGAAAATTGCTGCTGAAAATATCGGCAGCTTTTTTGATAGCTTGACTATCAGGCATAGACAGGGTAGCTCCCTGAGTGGCAGGACGGTGTTCTCCCCTGCCGCTCTTTCTATGTCATCATTCGGGGAACACAAAATGATATCAAGAAAGGATGTTCATAATGGAGAACACAAAAATTATTTCGATCATTACAGAAAAAGGCGGCACAGGAAAAACAACTACAACATTCAACCTAGGTTGCGCATTAGGAAAGCTCGGCAAAAAAGTGCTACTTATCGACCTTGACAAGCAGGGCAACCTCACTTCGTATTGCTCAGAATCCGCAATAAGAAAGACCATAGCAGATCTTATCTACAGTTCAGCGTCTGGTGATACTTCTATAGACTATGCAGAGTATATCAAGAAGTCTGAGAAAAATCCAAACGTTGACTATATATCCGCAGGACGTATGCTCGGTTCGGCTAACAGCGTGATCGCCTCATCCGCCAACTGTAACTATATACTCAAGCTCATGCTCCGTGATAAGGCTTTGACGGATATCTATGATTACATCCTCATAGACAATCGTCCTGACCTTGATCTTCTTGCGCAGAATGCTCTTAACGCTTCAGACTTCGTTATAATACCAATAGACGCTGGTATATTCGCCTTTGACGCCATTGACCTCATTACAGAAAAGGTCAATGCTATAAGGGCAACAACGAATCCAGGTCTTAATATACTTGGCATTCTTGAGAATAGAAGCAATATAACCACAACGTCTAAAGAAATAGACATTGCCTGCCGAAAGATATATGGAGATACAGTTTTTGACACTGTTATTCCAGCTCGTCCTGAGCAGGTCAACAAAACAGTGAAAAGCTATGCTGGATGTGTTAATCTGACAGGCAATACGCTTGCTGAAAAGTACACAGAGTTTGCAGAAGAAGTAATGGAAAGGGTGAATAGATAATGTGCAGTTTGCTTGAAAGACGCAGCCAACATCAGGAGAATATGCAATCTGAGGCTGAAAACATCAACCATGAGCTTGCCGCTGAGTATCTTGATCAGTGGCAAGGTACAGCTCAGAGGATCGTTGAGCTGGATATAAACAGTATCAAACCATACAGAACACCTGAGGGTAAAGAACAGCCATACAAGATAAGGCAATCCAAGGTTGAACGTCTGGCTATCTCTATAAGGGACCTGGGCGTCCTGCAGCCAGTTATAGTTCGGAGAAAAGAAAGTGAATATGAGATACTCGCAGGTCATCATAGATACTATGCGGCTAGGCTGTGCGGTCTGACGACTATTCCATGCCAGATCAAGGACAACATAGACGACTTCACGGCATACATGATCGTCGCAGAGTCCAATACAAGAACAGATGACGTTCTCCCTTCAGAAAATGCTGAGATCTTCAAAACGTACATGGATAAACGTGGTATGGACAATGAAACCGCTACACTGAATGAGATATCTGAGAAATTCGGCGTTTCAAACACGACAGTATACAGATATGTACATTTACTGAAGCTATCCGCAAGGCTCATTCCAATGGTTGATAATAAGGTTATTCCTTTCGGACGATATGAAATGCTTTTAGCACATCTTTCCGAAGAACAACAGAATATCATAGCAGATTACATTGAGATGTATGACCTCAGAACTTTCCCAGGCAAATACATCAATGCAGTCTGTGCGTACTGTGACGAAAATGGAAACGAAGAACTGACCGTTGACAAGGTATACGATATCTGTCATCAGCCTAAAGCTAAAAAAACTGAGCAGGTATCAACAAGTATATACACGAAGATATCAACCATGTTTCCGTCCCTTGAAAGTTCTTCACAGGACGATATGGATGATCTTATAGTCAAGCTGCTTGCAGAACATTTTGCGGCAGAAGAAAACTAGGACACTTGAAGTTTCAGGTGTCCTTTTTTTACAAAAAGGAGTGATTGGACAATGGAAAGAATATTTTATGGTTCACTGGGAATAGCTCTTTGTATAACAGGAATTTGGACTATTATAAGCGCATTTATTCCTGAGAAATACAGACTTTTCAAGAAAGGCAGGAAATAAAAATGATATTCTATGATGAAGAACACGAGGAACTGTTTAATAAGTTGTGCAAGAAAATGCCCTATCTTGACGGCTATCACTTGTCACTTGCTTATCTCCTCACGATGGACGCTGTTTTGCGTAATCATATTGGCGCACTATATGACGTAAAAAAAGATGTTATTATTTTCGAGGGTTTGAACAAGCCTTTTCAGACAAGCACAAGCAGAAAAACAACACGCTTGGCATTCAACCTTTGGGACGGCTCAGTGTATGACTCAGATCCTCCTGAAACATATATCAACGAGGACGGCGAGAAAGTATATATTCCGAGCGAGTATTATGCGCCTGACAATATCTTTAACTGCACCTATGCGCCATACTATATGGAAGCGCTCAAGATGAGATTCGAGATTTTTATGTAAGTAATGAAGGTAATGATATGAAAGCTAAGAACTATTGTCCTGAATTTGAAGAATACAAAACCATACGTCAGTGGGCGCTCTTAGGACAGCTACCGAAAAAGGACGCTAAAGGCGTTGAGCTTTGGGCAAATAGGAATTGTCAAGCCTCATATGTGTACTATAGCCCTGATGAGGTAGATCCTGCAACAGAAAAAGAGTTGCAGGATTTTTTTCAGCCTGAGAGGGACAGAAAAAATAAGCTGGCAAGACTTAACCGCAAGTGGCGTAAAGAAGCCGAGGAAAAGAAACGCCAAGAGGAGCAGAAAAAGATTTTTGACGAAGCGGTTGAAGCTGCCTTATTGCCTTATAGAAAATTGATATGGAGATTAACCGAGAAAACGAAAGAGCTTTATCCGAAAAAAGAGTATCCACAGGCAATTGTTATAGACACCGAAACCACAGGACTTGACCCTTTTCATGATGAGCTATTGCAGGTATCTATCATTGATGAGGAAGGAAACGTTCTTTTTGACAGCTACTTCAAGCCAATCAGACACACAGATTGGTGGAAAGCAGAAAGCGTTAATGGCATTTCACCTAAAATGGTAGCTGACGCACCATATATAAACGAGAAAGCCGCTGAACTATATGCGATATTATCACAGGCGCATTGGATAATCGGCTATAACGTTGATTTTGATTTGAATTTTCTTGTGGGAAGCGATATTATAACATCTGAGGAGTGCAACGCCTTTCGTACTGAAGATGTGATGATACAATTCGCTGAAATTTACGGCGAATACAGTGTATATCATGAGGACTATAAGTGGCAGAAGCTCACAACAGCGGCAGCGTACTATGATTATGATTGGGCTGAGCATGAGGAAGCACATAACAGCTTGGGTGATTGCTTTGCAACGCTTTTTGTGTATCATAAAATACTTAGCGAAGAATAGCAGATAATTGACACAAATAATGAATAATATGGTAGAAAGGATTGATATAATGCCTAAAGAAATCAAATCGTGGATAGTCCTATTATTTTTTACAATTATGATGTGTTTGGGAATTTCTGTCTTGAACAGTGAATCGAAAAGAATTATAAATTATAATACTATTGGAACGATTATAGACAAGGAATACACAAAAAGCACGTTTATAACACATCAACGATACCAGTTTAAAGTTAGTTTCATCGACAACGTGGATGGAAAAGACGAAGAAAGTGTGGAATGGATAGATGTTACACCAACAGAATACGATGAGTATGAAATAGGTGACAAGTATGAGGATAGCTCAAGAGGCAAGAAGGAGTAGTTTAATAATGGAAGAAAATTATATTGTGATCGATACAGAAACAACAGGTTTGAACGCAGCAGAGGACGAGCTTCTTCAGGTGTCTATCATTGATAATGAGGGCGTAGTTCTTTTTGACAGCTACATAAGACCCACTCAGCACACGGAGTGGGCAGAGGCGGAACGTGTTAATCATATCACGCCTGAAATGGTAGACAATTCTCCAACTATAGAAGAGGTCATGCCAGAGATAAATAATATCTTAAAAAGATATGATAAAATCGTTGGGTACAATGTCAGGTTTGACGCAGATTTTCTAAAACACAACGGAGCGGAATTTGCTGATAACACAAATTTTGTTGACTCAATGAAGATATTTTCGCTGTATTTCAGTGCTGATAATAAAAGATGTAAGCTTACTGAAGCAGCTGATTACTTCTGTTATGATTGGTCTGAGCATGAAGAGGCACACAATAGCTTGGGAGATTGCTATGCCACCCTTTATGTATATAAGAAACTTACTACCGACACACTGACTATCGAGCGTGTAATTGACGGCAAGAGGATCGGGATCGAGCTAACGCCTGAGGAAATCAGACAGGCTTATAGTATCAAAGAATACTATGATAGAAAGCAGGATATACTCAACGCTTTGGATGAAATGAACGGCTTAAAGATAGGTAATATTGACCTTTCAAAAGATTTTCTGAAAAGCAGTAACACTTTTATTGATGATGTTATTTATCGCTATGAAAAAATGGACGATCACCTTGAAGATTACAACATGGCTATAGAAGATGTGTTGGATAACGCTGATAAAAACTATGCAAATAAACTTGTATCTCATTACGCTCAAAATATGAGTGCAGCCGATAAAGAGCAGTATATTGAAAGTGCTGAAATGGCTATGGATTGGAATGATACAAATGAGCCTGCAATTTCAAAGATAGAACATATGGTATATGAAAAACTTATTGAAACACGTTCTTCTGAAAACACAGCTAAAGCTAAAGCATATATAGATAACATTTCAAAAAAGTGCCATAATGCTAACGACAAGTGTTTTGAGCAGTCACAAAATGATATTTTTCTTTCGGACAGACAGGCTGTACAGGCAGTAAAAATGGGCATACCAGTGGGCTATGTAACAAAATATGCAGGATATCACGGATCATCAGCAGGACTACACACATTCTATATGCTTTCCGAGCAAAACTTCTCAACGCTGAAAAATGACAAAAGCATGGACAAGGGTCCTGTTTTTCACTACACTCTTAATGATGATCAAAAGAAGCAACTGCTTAACATAGTTGACACTGCCCTTAAAGATCCAGAGTATGCTAAATGTCTTGAGCTGCCGAAAAAAACAACTCCGACGAGGAAAAAGAGTATGGGAAGATAGTAGTAGCTATAAATGAAAAAAAAACAAATGAGCTGTTCACGACTATAGGATACCAATTATCCAAAACGACTTCAGCTATTTGCTTTGATAGTAATATATCATATACAGCCGTAAATGTCAAGTACACCTGAAAAAGCAGACACAAGGAGAAATCAAACAAACATTCTATATCACACTACCCTACCACACGTGGTAGGGTGTAAGGAGGTCCAAAGTTGAATAATGCAATTTATGAAGTCATTAACAACGGTGAGAACAGTTATTACTATACTCACCACGGCGGTAATTGCGTAACAGGTCCGCTAAGACTTGATCAGGCGATCGAATATGCACAGCATAATGATATCGCTCTTAATAAGGCGTTTGAAGCGATAACCTATTCAAATGAGTTTATGACAGAAAAAAAAAGCGAGAATGTATTTGAGAAAATAAATGCTGATGAATTACCGCTTTACAAAAGAGTTTTTGACCAAAGCAATGAGATCAGTACGTATGTCACATTGGATCTCGATAAGAATATCTACAGATACTCTGAAAACGTAAACAGATACGGAAGTTTTGCCAAGGACTACAAGCTGGATCTCAGTAAAGTAATTGAAGTTGCCAAACAGACCGTTGAGGAATGTAACGTTGCTTATAAGAATAAACCGTATGAGTTTACTGAGCTTATCAAAAGAACAGATAAAAAACTTGACTCACTCAATAAGCAGCGTGACGATATTTTGAGAGTAGTGGTCGTTGAGCCGAACAAGCCTGCATATGAAAAGCTTCTTGACTGCTCTGAAAGTAAGCTGAGAGCAATGCAAAAGGTGGTTGACGGCTATATAGAGCCGTTATACGATTATCTTGATGACAGCAAAGCGCTTGCATGGGGAAATGAAGAAGCCCGTATATGTGAAATGCAGCCGAACAGAAAGTTTGACGGCAAGCAAGCGATATGCGGAACATTCTTTATAACTGGCGATAATGGTGAAGATAGCTTATCTTTGACAGAAAGCCAAGTCAAAAAGTATCTTGAGATGTTTAAAAAGCCAGACAGATTTACAGAGCGTGAGATCGGTGAGGCATTCAGATGTGAGGTACATTTCATCTCATTCGAGGAGCTGACACCGACTCAGGCGCCTGAAAGAGCTGCCTCCAAGCCTAAGCCTAAAGGAAGTCCTAAAAGATGAAAATGCAATTTGATCCTTATTCGGAAAGATATTATCAATCCGAAAAAGAAAATATGCTGTACAGGATATCTGCTATGAAAACTGAGCCTGATGGACACACAACGGCGGTCCTCGAAAACATATTTGGCGGCAATTATTACATTGCTTACGGCTGTAAGCTCAATGGACACTGCATAGACTGGGCACACAAGAGCCAATACACTTCAAAAGAACAGGCACTTGAAACGCTTGTGCGGTCAGAAAGTAATGATAATATTATTAAGAAGAACAGAGGTCACAGTCAATCAAGAGGACGATAAAATTATCTTGACGAATCACAAGTAATATGTTAGAATGGAGAAGTTAAATGAAGAATTATCCAATATATGCGATCGCTTTTATCACTAATGTAGCAAATGCGGTGTATATAATAAATGATGACAAGGAGTGTACAACACTAATGGAATATTTTATGGAGAAAATCCTTCCAATACTGATTTCTGTTATCTTTACAGGCATTGTAACTTATGTACTTTCGGCAAGACAGTCAAGAAAATCGCAGATAGTAAAAAACACAGAAGAGATCAAGAAGCTTGCTCGTCAGCTGGGCGTTAATGATGAAAAGACATTTCACGCTGAATTTTCAGAACAGTACAATAAAATAATGGACAATATCGGCAAGACGCCAAATGACAAAGCACTTACAGGGCAGCACCAAGATATGCTCAACACGCTGCAAAAGAATTTTCAGGTCATAAACAGCAGATACGAAAAGGAAGATGACTGCTATCGCAAATTTACTGCACAGCAGCTTGACCTCAAGGAAACACTCGACAACTTCTCACGGGATTATGCAAAGGTCATCGGGCTGAATGCAAAGCTTTTTAATGAAACTATCGCTTTGAAAAACGAAATTGACAAGTTGAAGGCGGCAAATAAGGAGCTTAGATCTGAATTATCAAAAGGTAAAGATATGGGACACGGAAATTCACTTCATATGTGAGTTTCATATTTTAATATTTTTCGGCTGATTTTGGTAAACATCACCAAAAAAGATTAGTTACCATTAGCATTTACACCGAAAAGAATATATGATATAATGATAGCAAGAAAAGCAAAAGGAGGACTCCACAATGAAAAGAACAGATATAACAAGAACGATAGCTTCCCTGCTGATAACAGCCGCAATGCTCGGCGTGACAGGCTGCGGAAATGTTAATACAGATACATCATCAGCCGCTCCAAAAGCGACAACCACTGCTGCTAGTGAAACTACAGAAATGGGAACAGTGACAAGCCGTTCGGCAACAACTACATCTATATCTGCAACAAGCAACACATCAGCAAGCAGCTCTGTGACCTCTTCCGCACAGGGCTCTGCTGCATCTACCACCACCAAAAGCGGCACTACCACTAAAACAAGCGGCGGTAAGACAGGCGGTCAGCCTGCAAGCAATGGCGGAACAGTAAACAACGGCGGTCAGAGCTGCAGCGGAAACACCACCAACAACGGAAACGGCAACTACAACTATCAGCCTGCGGAAACACAAGCTCCTCAGACGGAACGTCAGACAGAAAGACAGACAGAGCGTCAGACAACGACTAAAAGGCAGACCACAACAACGGCAAAGAAAACGCAAGCTCCGAAGCCAAAGCCGACTACAACTACAACGGCTAAGCCAAAGTTTAAGCTGACACAGAATGATATAGACAGGCTGAAGAGAGAATTGCAAGCATATAGTGATGAAATTGCACGTCCAATCTTCAAGGATATATATGCAGAATGCGGTTACTCCTCTGTTGATGAACTTCTTTCAGATATAGGCTGGATGAACCTTGATAATTCTTCTTGGGGTACACCTTACACAGTATCACCTGACACATATTCATCGTATGATGAACTCTATGGGATTGTAAAAGGTGGAATCAAAGACTTATACACTGTAGTAAAAGACGCACAGATAGTTATATATACTGAGTGGCATGGCGATGGCTCAGCGATAAACTCTAGTGGTAAGCCTGCATGGGAAATATACCTCATATACTAATTTAAAAATAAAAATGAAAACTGAATATACACTTTAAAGCAATTCGAGAGCATCGAGTTGCTTTTTTTATTGCAGAAATTCAAGCTTTATGCTTTTTAGATAGATAAAAAATTTTTAGGAGGAAAACAAATGAAAAAGAAAAGTCTTTTCAAAAGGCTGAGCAGTGTTGCATTGGCATTTTTGCTCAGCTTGTCGGCTTTAACGCAAGGCATAACCGCTAGTGCGTTCTCCGACACTAACAAAGCCACGCAGCAATGGCTAACAACGTGGAGCTATGATTTCAGAGGCTCAGGACTTCCAAACGGCTATGACATTGAAACAGGCAAGTCCAATGACACCCACTTCACAGGCTATTGGGCAAGCTCAGTGCCGTATTTCTCAACATCAGACGGCAGCTATGCTTATTGTATCAACTTTGACAAGCAGCATACAAGCGGAACAACATCTAAGCAGGAAAAACTTGAGGACTATGTGAAAAAAGCATATGTGCCTGACGCAATGAGAAGGCAAATAAAAGAGTTTACCATTTACAGCTACAAGGGCAAAACTCAGTACGGCTACTCAAAAGACACAGAGATATGTGCTTCAAGCATAATGGCTCAGGCTGTTTCGGCAAGATATTATGATGAGTCTACAACCGGACTTTCAAGCAACGAAACAAAGTTACTCAACGCATATAGCTACAACGGCAGCAACGCTTCTGCTCATCACCAAGAGTTGGTCGAGTGCTACAAAAAGATGAAGTCTGAAATGGTTTCTCACTATGATGTTCCAAGTGGTACAAGCAAAAACAGCAAGAGGATACCTGCAAGTGCAACATATCATGCAAAATATGATATCAAGACAGGCAAGTGGACAGCAAAGCTCAAGCTTGACAGCCTTTCACAGTTCAGCGTTTCAAAGCCGAACTCAGTGACTGTTACACACTCAGGCTCAAATATGACTATCACCGCCGACAAGGCTGAGAACTTGAAAAACGTTGTTTTCACGCTTACAAAGACAAAGGGCAAGTATGTTGAACACATAGATGAGTGTTCACCTCTTATCCTTTCGGGCGGCTCTGACGTTCAGGAAATGGTGGTAAGTTGCTATGAGGATAAGGACCCTGTTAAGGCTTATCTCAAGGTACAAATTTCCACAGGTTCAGCAGAGCTTGACAAGACTTTCACCGACTTCTTCGGCAATGCTCAGACGGCAACAGATGAGCTGAAAAAGGCAGTCAAGTTCAACCTTGTATACACTGACGGCGGCAGTGACAAGTATGTTAAAGCAACAGGCAGTAACGGCAAGTATACATACACCTCCGCAGGCTCACAGGCAGACGCAACGGAGCTTGCACTGAGTTCCGATTGCAAGATACACGTTGACGGACTTCCGGAAGGTAGCTACTACTGGAGCGAGGTCAAGTACCCTGATGATTACAGCAAGATATCAAAGCTGCTGACAGAGGTCGAGGCTGGCAAGACAAGCACTGAAAAGGCTGTCAACAAAAAGTCCAATCCAGACCAGGGCGAGCTTGTTATCTACAAGACCGATGAAAATGGCAAAAAGTATCTCAGCGGAGCAAAGTTTGAGGTCACAGCAGCTGAGGACATAGTGGTCGGCGGCGGTTACACCCTTGTGAAAAAGGGCGACCCTATCCAGACAGTTACAACAGACGAAAACGGCAAGGCAAGTGTCACAAAATATATTTTCAAGGGCTACAGCTACACGGTGACGGAAATAGAAGCACCGACAGGCTACTCACTGAATTCTGAGCCGCAGACCGTGAAGATAGCAACAGATACCGCCGACTTTGGTTCAAAAGTTTCTGTTAAAAACACGCCTTGGACAGCTCCTTTCATCATCACAAAGAAAAACCTCGGCGGTGAGCTGCTGCCAAACTGTGAGTTTGAGATTTTGGACGAAAACGAGCGTCAGATAACGACAGGCATTACTGATGAAAACGGCATTGCAACGTTCTCACTTGGCTACGGCAAGTATTTCTACCACGAGATCGCAGCACCTGAAGAGTATATCATTGACGATACATTGTATCCTTTTGAGATAACCGAAGAGGGCGTATCGGTTTATGCCAAAATGACGAACTACCTTAAAGAGGGTTCTATCAAGGTCACAAAGACAACAACAGGTAACCTCAATGTTAAGGATATACGATTCGTTGTCAAGGGTATCTCCGACACGAACAGCGACATCGAGCGTGAGCTTTTCACCGATGAAAACGGCGAGGCACTCTTTGAAAATCTCCCTATCGGCAAGTACACAGTAACAGAGGACGGCTCAACAGTTCCTGCGGCTTACCTCACTGCTGATGAGCAGGAAGTAACAGTTGAATACAACGAAACAGCAGAGGTTTCTTTCGAAAACGAGGAAAAGACAGGCTCTATCAAGGTTCAGAAAAGAACAGAGGGTCAGAAGAATGTTGAGGGTATCACATTCTACCTCAAGGGTACATCAGACAGTGGACGTGAGATAAACATTCCTGCAACTACCGATAAAGACGGCGTAGCAGTCTTTGAGAACGTACCGATCGGTACATACAGTATCATCGAGGACGAAGAAACAGTGCCATACGGCTATCTCGTAGCTGACGAAAAGGAAGTCAAGGTCGAGTATGCTCAGACAATAGACGCAACGATACTCAACAACGAACAGACAGGCTCTATAAAGGTACACAAGAAAACTGCTGATATGACTAACGTTGAGGGCATCAGATTTATCCTTTCGGGCATTTCCGATACTGGCAGAGAGATACGCATTGAGGCAACCACTGACAAGGACGGACTTGCGAAGTTTGAGGGCGTTCCTATCGGCACATACACTATCACAGAGGACGGCAGCACAGTACCTTATGGCTATCTTGTTGCCGACTCAAAACAGGTGACTGTAACATACGCACAGACAGTTGACACGGATATGGTGAATGAGAAAGCTCCTGATACGCCGAACACAGGCGTAACGGACAATGACACAGACGGTAGAACAGCACTGTGCAGCGTGGCTATCATTCTCGCAGGAGCTGCGGTCCTGATGTTCAGCCGAAAAAGAAAAGAAAGATAATTGATGTTGTCTGAAAAAAGACAGTAAAAAGGGGATCAATTTATCTATACAGAAAGAAGCGCCTGCAACGGGGCAGGCGCTGAGGAGGACGGGAATGAATAATGTGAATATCGATTTTAATTTCAAGTATCCAAGTAAAAAAGAAAGAGTAATTTATACAGTAACATCTGTTTTAAAAGATGAAATTAGATTGTTTGGTAAGAGTGTCATTTCAGCTATTCTAGTATGTGTTTGTTTTGAAAACGGCTGGATCTTACCGCAAGAACACTGTGATAACAATGATTTTATGATAGTTCTGTTTGCAATTTTCTGCTTTATGCAGTGTGCTATATTGATAAATGTATTCTCAAAAAAATACACATATGAGGGAAACATTATAGCCAAATTAAATGACGAGAAAATTATTTGTAGAGGATATTCTAAGAGAGGTGATAATGGTGAATAATGACAATGAACTCCATGATGTAACTTTTAAAATCAGGTATCCTAGCAAAAAGGAAAGATTTTTATATGCGGTAAAGTCCATTTTAATAGATGAGTTGACTATTCTTGCTGAAAGTATTGCTATAGCTGCAATACTTTGCTCTTTCTTTTCAAACGAATGGTCTATACCTCAAAAATACAATGTATTTATAGTACTATTGTACGTTGTATTTTTTGTTTCACAAATATTGATACTTTTAAGGGCTGCATTAACAGGGAGATACACCTTAAAAGAAATAATCATTCGGAGAGTTGAGAAATGAGCATATTTAAAAGAAAATGGATATCAGTTAATAAGCATGACAGGAGAAAAATAATACATGGAACTTGGGCAAAAAGGAAAAGGACGAACATTTAAACTGTATCATGATGTTCCTGAACGCTACAAAGCCACAGAACACATGAATGAGGAGCTGATAAGAATGGTAAAAGTACGCATAGAGGGTTTGCCAGAAGAAGTTGAAAAGTTCACAGAACAGCTTGAAAAAGACGGATATGAGTTCTTACAGAAAAGCGAAACCTATCCGAACAGAAATTCGGTTTATGTTAGAAAATATGTGGAGATACGGTTAAAGGAACAGGAGTGAGAAAATGCAAAAAGAAATTGAAATAATTAAAGACGGTTTGTCATACAATGAGGAGCTTGAGTGCATTGCAAAACGTTTTGGTATGACGCAGGAGCAAGCACTTAAAACGATAGTTGAAGAAGTATACAACAGTGAGGCAAGTTCTTTGGGCTTTAGCTTAAAAGACGCCTTAGATTTAATACATAATTGTGATTGCAGATTTAGCGAGTGCGATCCTAGTCAAGATGTGCCATTTTAGTTGACGTGGAGGTTTTAAAATGCAAAAAGAAATTGAAATTATAAATGACGGCTTATCATACAAAGAGAAGTTTGAGTGCATTGCGAAACGTTTTGGTATGACGCAGGAGCAAGCACTTAAAAATATAATTCATGATATATATATTAGTGAAGTAACACTTTCCGAATTTAAAGACGCCATTGTTTTAATTTGGGACAACAATCATGACGAATGCGTTGAGTTTGACATTGACGGAAATGTTATCGTTGATGACAGCTCTGAGAATGATCTATATGAGGGTGATACTGCTTTTTAAAGAGCTTGACAACAATGCAGTAAGTATTGTATAATTTAGTCAATATACTAAATATAAGGGGAATACTTACTATGAGCAGTTTATCACAAGGAATACATAACGCTGTATGTATAGGTGTTATTTTTACTGGCAAACATCAATCTTTTAATAGACCACTACCAAAAGTAACTATATTGTGGGAGATAACTGAAAACGAAAAAATAAAAACTTTTTCAAGAGATTATACCTATTCTTATTACGAGAAGGCAGAACTACGTCTGCACCTAGAGTCTTGGCGAGGCAGACCTTTTACAGCGACTGAATTATCCAAATTCAAACTTCGCAATATATTAGGCGTGCCATGCAAATTGGAAATAGCCAAGAACAATAAAAATTACAAACAAGTAGAAAATGTTTACCGTTTTCCAGCAAAGGAACAAGCTCCTAAACGCAAATCAGAGCTTATTTACTTTGATATATCAGATAAAACGACTTATTCAGAGATACCTAATATACCATATTATATAGTAGAAAAGATCAAAAACTCACCTGAGTATAAACAATCGTCACTTAAATTATAACATAACAAAGCATATCGGACACTCATCAGTAATGTTGAGTGTCTTTTTTTATACCCGAAAGGAGAAACACCATGAATACTGAAAAGCCAAAGAAAACTAAGTTTGATATCTTGGAAGAAATCATGATAAGCTTTCAAGATAATTATGAAACAGATTATGCTCAAACCCATTGGGTGAAAACCTACAAAGAGCGGAAAGAGCGATTAATTCAGCTTCAAGAGGAAGAATATGAACTGCAAGCGAATGTAATTGATGACGCACACGATTTGGGCTTTGTTGAGGGCGTAAGATATGCACTCAACATCATGGATATGACAGACACAGGAAAAAACAAGGAGCTTTTGGAACGGCTCTTAAATATTCTTGAAAAATAAAAAAAGGAGGAAAATCATGAGAGTAACAGTTGAGATCAATGATGAAATGGCAAAGGCGATAAAACTGTATATGACGAAAGCCGAAACAGAAGAAAGCCTCGAACAGCTTATCCAGCAGGGGGCTGAAAAGGCAGCCAGCAAAGCCTTTATTAAGTATGTGCCAAAGCCTATAAGAGATTACTATAAGCTTTTGGATCAGCTCAAGGAGGAAAGATCATGAAAAGAACAGTGATACTTGCAGCGGTAACTGCCCTGCTGTTGTCAGGCTGTGGCAGCTCAGACTCATCTTCTTCAGATAGTCCGAAAGATAGTTATGTCGGCAAATTTGCAAATGACATTTCTTCTTCGGCTGCCTCTGATGATAGTGAATTGTCATCTGCGGATACAAACAGTATTGAAGATGTCACAACTGCTGCACCAGCGACAACTACAGAACCGCCTCAGATCACAGCACCGCAAGCGGAAACAAATGAAATTACTAAAAAGCCAAAGGTATACCACATTCCCTCAGCCAATACTACCCTGCCGCCTATTCCTATTTATTTCAAACTAGAGAGCAATGACAGCAACGGCTTATCAATGTCATATACAGTGGAAAACTGTAATTGCAATGCCCAATACGATATATTATCCGTTACGATCGATGATATGGATGTTACTTCGGTATGCAATAAAGACAGTTTTGAAGCCACAAGCGGAACAGATGTAAGCGGTGCAGTGTCCATAGGATATGGTAACGCAACGCCGAACAGCACCGTGACTTTCACAGGCACTTGGACAAATACCGATACTGGAACAACAGAGTATTTTGATTTTCATTATAGTTTTCATATCTCAGAAATAATAAAGGAGTGAGAGCATGGCTATTGATTTAAAGGATCAAACCTTTGGTGTAGAGATCGAGTTTACAGGTATAACACGAGAAAGAGCTGCACAGGTTGTCGCTGAACATTTTGACACCTACTCGTCCGACCCAGATTACTCTTGCTATTACACACGAAAGATATCTGATGACACAGGTCGTGAATGGAAAGTAATGCGTGACGCCTCAATAGACCCAGTTAGGAAGAACAGATCTGAAACATATAACATGGATGAATACCGTTGTGAGCTTGTTACACCTATACTGAAGTCTGATAAGGATATGGACGATCTTCAGCAGATAGTTCGTGACCTAAGAAAAGCGGGAATGAGAGTAAACGAAAGCTGTGGCTTGCACGTGCATATAGGGGCAGAAAGGCAGGACGCCAAGTCACTCACTCGTCTGTCTAACATCATGTATCAGAAAGAAGATATCCTTTACCACGCTCTAAAGGTCCCAGCAAGCCGTGCAATGCAATGGTGCCGCAAATCTGATGAGGACTATATACGTCGGCTTAATGCCGCCAAACCGAAAACAAAAGAAGCACTAGCAGATATCTGGTACCGAAACACCGACGGATATGAACGCCGTAATGCCCACTATAACCGCTCTCGTTACAGAGCGCTAAATCTTCACGCATATTTCACAAAAGGAACAGTTGAGTTTCGCTGTTTCAACTCAACTACCAACGCAGGCAAAGTCCGCACATACGTGAGGTTTGCGCAGGCTGTCACCGCCCAGGCTCTTAATCAGCGCAGTGCCGCTGTACATAAAACACAATCAAGTAACGAATGCTACACTTTCCGCACATGGCTCATACGCATAGGGCTTAATGGGGACGAGTTTAAAGTGCCGAGAAAATATCTTCTTGAAAACCTTGAGGGCGCAAAAGATTGGAAAGATAAGGCGGCAGCTATGGAGCGACGGCGGATAAGAGAACAGCAGGCACAGCAAATCGCCCAACGTCTAAACGATATGAGAGCCGCCTCGCCTGAGCCTGAGACAATAACAATAAGCAGTATCATCCATTCTCCAGATCGTGAGGTCAGAAATGATAATTCTTTTACCCTAAGAGAAAGGATAGTTATGCTGCTTGAAAACGTCCGTGATGATGAAAGCGTTACTCCAGACGAGCGAAATAACATATTCTCTGTCCTTGGTATCAGTCACAATGGACAGGAAAACTCTATTGAAGATCTGCTTTCCACACGGCAGACACAACAAGCAAGAGAAGCAGAAAACACTGTTTCACAGCCTGCAAGACGAAGAAACACTCCAAACAGAAGCAGATAAAATGTCCTACCACACGTGGTAGGGTCAAGGAGGGATAATATGATTACTGATGAAGAATATGACGAGCTGATGAAGCTTTTCTTTTCCCCTGATAATACGCCAAAAGAACAGCCAAAAAAGAACGAGGAGTATAAGATATATGTAGCATACGGAAGCAATATCAATACTGAACAGATGATGTTTCGCTGTCCCGACGCTGAGATATATGCAACAGGCATGGTGCAGGACTATGAGCTGTCATTCAATAAGGTGGCAACGCTCCAAAAAAAGAAAGGTGAAGAAGCCCCTGCCCTGCTCTGGAAGCTTTATTCTTCGGATGAAAGATCACTTGATAAGTTTGAGGGCTATCCTCACAAATACAAGAAAATAGCTGTTGATGTGAAATGCCAGGACAAAATCGTTTCTGGCATGGCATATGTCATGGTCAATTCAAAGGACTACAACACGCCAACAGAGGAATATTATCAGCGAATAGAAAACGGATATATAGAAAATGGCTTACCATTGGAATATCTCGAACAGGCATATGAAAAAGCAGAGGAAATGGTCTGTGAGCGTATAGAACGTGACAACAGCAGTATCTCACTGTTTAATCGTGAATACCTTGACAGCATAAGCAACAATGATGATATAGCAGTAAATGCTTTCAGAATGGGCGCTATGTATCAGCAATATTTCAACGATAATGACCTTGAAGCGTTTGAAATAATGGATATGGTCAAGGAATACAAAACGGCTGACCGCTTTGAGCAGGCACTGAAAGAAATTGAGTTAAGAGAACAGATCGGCAACCTTTATTGTGCCTATGGAAGTAACATGGATCTCGAACAGATGAGATACAGATGTCCTAATTCAAAGGTAATATCAACAAGCTACATTGAGGACTACAGGCTCCAATTTAATCAGCACGCAACTATAGTTAAGGACAAAGGCACAAAGGTCCCCGTTGTTTTGTGGGAGATTGCTCCTCAGGATTGGAGAAACCTCGACAGATATGAGGGATATCCGTCATACTACCGAAAAGAGCTTGTTAATGTAAAGGTCGGCGGCGTAGAGCGAGCCTCATTGGTCTACATAATGAATAAGCCTGATTTGGCTATATCTCCACCAACGCAAGCATATCTCGATGGGATAAAACGAGGCTGTAAACAGCATGGAATCGATACAGGTTATCTTGATAACGCATATGCAGACTCAATACAAAAATCCAGGCAGTTTCAGACAAGATGTAAACGACCTTCTAAAAGCAGGTGATGATAATGAGAATTGAGAACGCTCCGTATGTAAAAGCCGTTATGGGTGGCAATGAATATGCTATACAAAACAGTCCGAAGAATGTTGCGGCTGCTATTTACAAAGCAAATGTCACACAACAGAATATAAGTATTCTGACTCCAGATAATGTTACGATAGTATCTACCTTCGGACCGTTTCTTGATTGCTGCACAGATCTTGACTACACAAATAAAAAGCTTATACCAGAATTGACGGCAATGCAGACGCTTCAGCAGCCAGTGCCGCAGGTGAAGCTCTACCGCAATAATGGCATAAACAAAGATAAAGGAATGAACAGATAGGAGGGATAAACCGTGTATAAAAATGAAAAGGCGTCATCACCGCCAGTAAACAACAAGGTCGTTGATTTTTGCTGTGGAAAGATAATAATGCTGTTGTCAGATCACCCAGGTAAGCTTTTTTACCAGGACTCAGACAGCAGCATTTATATTTTAGGCGAACATCTTCCTGATGCTGAGCCTAAACCTGTATCAGTTCTTTCCGAAGAAGAACAGGCGATGATCTACAGACATTATGAGCAGCAAAGGAGGAACAGCCTATGAATGTATTCAAACCGGGCACACGATTATCTGATGAACAGATACAAGCCGCCAGAGATATGTCTACCTGTGAGGTCATTTCCGCCATAACCGGCTTTAGCTTTGAAAGAGCAGGCAGCGAGTGGAAGTGCAAGGAGCACAACTCACTAAGAGTTTTTAAGGACGGCAAAGGCTGGATATGGTACAGTCAGAATATAAGCGGGGCGACAAGCATTGATTTCTTGATGAAAAGCGAAGGCTATTCGTGGCAGCAGGCAGTAACAACACTTACCAACGGTCAGTACACGCCGAGCAGCTATTCCTATCACAAGGACGAACAGCCCGAAAAGCCCAAACAGCTAAATCTGCCTGAAAGAACGCCCGGCAAGTATTCAAGAGTGTATGCCTATCTTATGAAACAGCGCTGCATAGACGTTGAGGTCATCAACTACTGTGTAAAAAATGAGATACTGTATGAGGACAAGCGTGGCAACTGCGTCTTTGTCGGCAAAGATGATACAGGAAAGCCAAAATATGCAATGCTCAGAGGTACATATACGCCAGACAAGGGACAAGCCTTCAAAGGTGAGGCTAGCGGGTCAAATAAGATGTATGGCTTCAGAATGGACGGGACGTGCGAAACACATCTCTATGTCTTTGAAGCCCCTATCGACGCTCTCAGCCACGCAACACTCAACATACAGAGGTCTAAAGATATGGGAATAGCTGATTGGAAGAACAGCTGGAAGCGCCATACACGCCTCGCACTTGGCGGAACAGCGGACGTTGCTCTCGGCACTTATCTTGCCACGCACCCAAAAGTCAATGAGATCTCGTTTTGCCTCGACCGTGACGAAGCAGGGCGAACAGCCTCAGCCAAGTATCTTGAGAAATATTCCGCACAAGGCTACAAGGTCAATATCTATGCAGTGCCTGAAAACTGCGGAAAGGACTACAACGAATATCTGTGCAAGGTCACAGAACACAGGAAGAATGTAAGCCGTCAGATGTCGGCTTCATATAATAAGCAGCATAAAACACGCTGAAAAGAAAAGGAGTTATCTTATGAAAGTAAAAAAGATCACTAAAAACATCTCGGCAGCTATAACAACTGCGATCCTTGCGGCATTTTGCTCTGTAAATGCCTTTGCAGCCGACAATGACGGCTGGACAAACTTTTTCACATTTGGTGATAAGTTTGCAACAAACCTGCAGAAAGGTTTGGTAACAGTTGCAACTATTGCGGTGGTCGTACTCGCTATCATGGTCATCTCAGGCGGACGTAACTGGGTGGACAAGCTCAAGTCAATAGGCGGTGGAATACTTGTCGGTATCGCTATTGGCTGCTATGGCGTAGGTATAGTTGCAGGAATGTTTGCATAACACGAACAGGACACCAATTCGGTGTTCTGCAATGCTATACCACGAATATGTCATTGCAGAATACCGAAAAGAAAGGAGATAATCATGGAGATAAAAACCTCAAAAAAGCACAAGCTTTTGTTTTCAGCATTTACAGTATTTTTGTTTTCGGTTTTCATACCAATAGCCGTCTGTGCTGTAGATGTGGACTACGAAAACCTGCCTCTTGATGTAGTCAAGCATATAAGCAAGGCGACCTACTGGAAAGATATTTTTAGAAGTCTGGGGTTTGCCATACTTAGTTGTATAGCAAAGCTTATAGATTGGTGCGAACAGGCATTCAATCAGGTGCTGCACTTTAATGTTATGCACCTCTTTAATCAGATAACAGGAATGTCAGATACAAACAAGCTCGTTTCCGTAATATTCACCATATTCCTGCTGATCGGAGCGGCTGGAGTAATGTTTATGCCCGAAAAAATAAGGGTAAACGATTTTCTTAAAAGCATAATTCTTTCAGCGGCACTTATAGTTGCACTTCCAGCCCTGCTTTCAGAGCTTACGAGCATGAAAAGAGCGGGACTTGCTGATATAAACAATATCGAATATAGCGAAGCACAAGGCGACTCAGATTTCACATACACTCTTGGTGATATACTTCTTCAGGAAAATATTATTGATATGACTAAAAGTGCAATCAATAATAAGCTGAGTTATTACAGTGAAACTGATCCATTGCCGAACAGCGTCTATGATCTGAATATTAATCAGCATGGCGGCTCTGGCTGGGACAAAGAGGTAGTTGATATATCCGCAGAGGAGTCATCACAAAGACGATATGAAGATTTGACCTATGATGATATGGCGGAACTCATGGACGTTGGTTATGAATACAGATTTTTTAATCAGGTCATGGATCGTATGTCCCTTAATGAGGAGCTTGACGGTGGAGTTGTGTTCACCTATCAGGCTGTCACTGGTGTAAGCTCAAGCGGACAGCCTATTTATGAGGAAAGGACAACTACCATTGCGTCATATAGAACGAGCATACTTTGGAACATGGCTTATCAGGCAGATGTCAGAGAGGCAGGACTTACCGAAAGCGTGCGGTCAGCACGTGACATTGAGTCAGCATTCAATCTTCTCAGAGATAACATTATTCGAGAACGAAACAGAGTATATAATCAAAGACTAAGCCGTTCAAATCAAAGCAATGTAGACGCATCTTATCAGTTTGAAGATATAATGACCCAGCGGGAATATGACGATCTTGACACAACAGACAAGATAATCCAGTCGCTGACAGTAGGAGAAGGTGCCGAGCATATCTACAGATATAACTACGATTTCTGGTTTTCACTGATATTTCTTTTAACAGTTGCAGTTGCCATTATCTTTGCAACTTTCAAGCTTGGAACAATGTTATTTGATATTATCATAACTCAGCTTCTTGCAGGTGCTATCGCCGCAACAGGCGTTACTAATTCAGGCAGAACAAAAATGGTGGTGCAAAATCTTGTATCGTCATATGTTATCTTCATCCTGGTCGCCTTTATGCTTAAGGTGTACATAAAATCCATACTTATTATTCATAACATGAGCAGTCTTAATTACATAACACAGCTTATCCTTATAGCTTGTTTTGCAAAAGGCGTTATAACTTGTCCTGATTTCATCACAAGAGTTCTGGGTATTGACGCAGGAAATAAAAACAGTATGGGAACATTGTACGCAATGTCATCGGTCGCAAGAGGAGCAATGATGGGCGGTTCCGCTGTAGGTGGAGTTGCAGGAGGTGCTGCCGGTGCGGCAGCAGGAGCAGCTTCGGGCTTTGCTACAGGTGCATATTCGTCTATAAAAGATGCTCAAAGCGGAGGTCATGGAAAAGCCTACACAGCTTTTGCTGCTGTTGGAGGAGCATTAAAAGGAGGCGTTACAGGAACAGCAAACGGATATAAGGCAGGCGGCGCATTAAATGGAGCAAAAGCGGCAGCTGTTTACCCTAAAGCAGCCGACAGGGCTGGAAGTCAGTCAAACAGCAATAATCAGAATAGCAGTGCAGGAAGCACAAGCCCGAACAGCAGTAATTCAAGCTCAGCAACTGCAAATATCAATACAGAAAGCCAAACAGCTTCCGCACCTGAGCAAAGCACTTCTGAAGAACAAAAAACCTGTCTCTTATACACATCTCCGAGCCCACGAGACATCTCAGGATCTC